>Ga0172373_10007378_pt1 | contig 14295 bp, 11 predicted proteins | sample Lak10m_2_FD_114546 | JGI IMG/M metagenome (GOLD analysis project Ga0172373, IMG submission 114546) | Freshwater microbial communities from Kabuno Bay, South-Kivu, Congo - kab_092012_10m | ecosystem: Environmental > Aquatic > Freshwater > Lake | place: Democratic Republic of the Congo... | reverse complement strand
GAAGCCGCTATCGGCAGTTCAAGGTTGGAGACACGGTTTCTTTCGGTGCTGGTCTCAATCCCCACGTCGGGGAAGCCGCTATCGGCAGTGTTGGGGACGAAGTCCTCATTTACGATGATGGAGGTCTCAATCCCCACGTCGGGGAAGCCGCTATCGGCAGTACCGCCGCGAGCGCGGCGCGGCGCGGCCTTTCAGGTCGTCTCAATCCCCACGTCGGGGAAGCCGCTATCGGCAGAGCGAGGTCGACGACGCCGAGGCTTCCATTGCCTAGTCTCAATCCCCACGTCGGGGAAGCCGCTATCGGCAGCCAACGCGGCCCACGCTTGCGCGGCGTTCGCCGCGTCTCAATCCCCACGTCGGGGAAGCCGCTATCGGCAGGGCCCTGCGTTTTTACGATGCATTTTCAGCCCGTTGCAAGTCGTTTTGCGCGGCGGGCGGCGGACCGGGGGGTCAACGGCTGCAGCAAAGCGAGCCGGAAGACGAAAAGCCATGCATTCTTGTGGTGTTATAGCCTGCGCGGCGCTTGACCGCTGCTGTCGCCAGCCGCGCAGTTCGTGTTCGGTTGCCAAAGATCGCTCCATCACGCAGAGGCTGTCGCGGCAGGACGCGCGCCGTCAAGTCAGCCGATGACCCGAAACGGTGGGTCGGGCGGCACCAGGAGCGGGGACTGTCCGACGGCGATTGTTCGTCGGGCGCACGTTCTGCACAGGCGCCAATAGCGAAGGGTGTCGGCCTCGGGCTCGTAGACCCCTTCGAGGTCTGAGCGCATCCGCAGGAACGCCGCTTCGTCGAGCTGGCCCTCGAAGACAGACTCCTGGACGCGCGTGAGCCGGGCGAGGATGACCTTCACCATCCGAGCACGACGCTTCTCACTGCCGATATCGAACGCGAGCACGGTGTGCATGGTCTCAGCTCCGGCGCCTCGTCAGCGCATTGCCTGGGGGATGAATGGCTCGTCGTGCAGGACGAAGCGGGCAAACGCTCGCGCCTCCTCGACGAGCAGGTCTTGAAGGCGTCGCCTGCGACCCGTACGAACATCGACGAAGTCGCGCTCGATGCGGGCGGCAAAAAGGCCGACGAAGATCCGCCGACCATCGTCGGTCAGCACCACGGGCTCGCCCGGGCCCGGGGTGTCGAAGTGCTCCGGTCGGATCACGCCGTGTCGCACCGCGCCGACCACCAGGGCATCAACCACCAGCGGCCGAAATGGCTCCATCAGATCCAGGGCGACCGATGGCCGGCTGCCCTCGGGGGCGTGGAGCAGCCCGGGGAGTGGATCGAGGCCCACGACGTCGAGCGCTGCCAGCATGCGCGTCGTCAGCAGCGTGTAGCCAAACGACAGCAGCGCGTTCAGGGGGTCAAGCGGTGGGCGGCGCGACCGACCCGTGAATCGGAAAGAAGGATGCCCCACGAGGTCGTCGAAGGCGCCAAAGTAGCGGGCCGCGCCCGCACCCTCGTGCCCGCGGACGGCCTCGACATCCGCCTGCGTGGCCTGCAGTCGGACCCGCTGCGCCGCCAACGCCCGGGCGGCGTCTTGCAGACGTTCGACCGCCGCGGCGTCGTGGTCCGCGGGCTTGCGTTGGCGGGCAGCCCGCAGCAACAGCACGCGCTGATTCAGCAGCTTGCCCGCGACGACGGCCCTCGCAAACGTGCTGGCGCGGGCCGCCTGCTCGAGCAGGCGGTATTGCCCCACCCGCAGGGGCGCATTGCCAGCCCCGGTGGTGGAGAGCCGCGCTCGGAGGCGACCTCGACCGCTCAACAGCGCCAGATCGATACGGTGCTCGGCCAGCAGGTCGAGCGCACCGGCGCTGATCGTGACGTTTCCCACCACGCACACCTGCTCCAGCTCGGCTGCGACCAGCGACGCCAACTCCTCTGCACCACGCGCCACAATCAACCGACCGCCGGCACGACGCAGCAGGCCACCTTCGACCGTGACCCACGCCGTCTTCATGTGGGCTCCCCGCCCTCGGGTGGTGCATCCGTTGGCGCTGCGGCATCGCGGCGCGGGGACAGCGCGTCGTCGACCTTGCGTTCGATGCGCATGAGCGCGTCGTGCAGAACAGCCAACGGCTCGTCGAACAGGGGGCCGGGCTCGGGCAGCGCTGGCCTTCTTGGCGTGGGGGGCAACATGGCGTGGGCGAGGGCAAACGCGATCGGCGTCGGCCACGGCGTGCCGCCGGGAACACAACAGCCGGCACACCGCTCGGTGCCAACAAGACGTCCAAGCCTCACGCAGCCCATGGGCGCCGGTCGCCCGCGGCGCGCCTGCGCGAGCGCCTGCGGATTTGCGCAGCCGACCTGCAGCACGGCGAGCGCCGTCTGTCGTCGATCTGGCACCAGCCCGATCGTATAGACGACCGCGCGCGCCTCGTCGGGAGACAGGCGCCGGTCGCGATGGGCGCGATCAACGATGCTCCGCAAGGCCGCGCATCCTTCGAGCATCCGCGACACAGCGTCGCCGTCGTCGGGCAGCGCCTGCACCACCTCGGCGATGTCGCGCGGGGCCTCGTCGCCGACGCGCGGTGCGACGCGCTCGAGCGCCTCAAGGAGCGCCGGCGCCGGGGTCAACGCCGGTGCCCGCGCCGCAGCCTCGCCAGACAGCGACGGTACGAGGTCGGCCTCGATGGGCCTCTGGTGGAGCGGCAGCAGCCTGCCACCCGCCACGGCGTCGGCGATATGTTCGTCGACGACGCGCAAGCGGGACATCGCCACGGCAAGGTCGGGGACGGGCTGCAGCTCATCGTCGAGGAGATGCGCGCGGGCAAGGGTTCGTCGGTGGACGCCAAACGGCAGCTTCACGAGGCTCGACAGGCCGCGTGGTCCTGCGTGTTCCTGCTTCGGGAAGAGCTCGACGCTGACGTCGTCGGGGGCGGGACCCGCGCCGAGCAGGATCTGTCGCAGGACCTGTCTCACGAGGCGGGCTGGACGACGGGGCGAGAAGAACAGCCACAGATGGACCCCCCGCCCACCGCTCAAGAAGATCGACGAGCACACACCCAACCTCGTCGCCGCTGCGCGGAGGCTCCGAACGAACCCGGCAAGAGGCGCATGCAGCAGCACCGATGCACCCTCGCCGCGCCCGGCATGCAGTCGAGCGAGGGCATCCGCAGAGAGATCGAGATCGAGGACACCGAAGGAGCAGGTGCCATCGGGGTGCAGCAGGTACTGCCCGATCGTTCGCACGCCGGCGAGGTGGCCGGCCACGACCTCGTCGGTCAGCGGTGCCCGCACGGGCGCGTACACGACCCGCCCGGACCGCAGCAGGCGCTGCTCTGCAAACAAGTCGCGCCGTCCGCCGAAGTACCGCAAGAACGTCGCCCGGGTGCCATCGTCGGGGCCGGAGGTCGCGGCGTGCGGGTCGTCGACCTCGAACGGGTCATCGTCGCCGTCGTCTCCTGCCGCGGGCTCGTCTTCCAGCGCGGCCATGAGGTGCGCGCGTTGCTGCGGGGTGAGGCGTGTACGAAGCTCAGCCGCAGCGGCGTCGTCACCGTTCGCGATGGCCTCGACCACCTTGAGCACAGCGTCATCGATGGGGCCCATGCCGGCCGTGCTGCCGCTGTCGTGGTCGTTTTTTGACGCTTCATTGCGGTTGCTCATCGTGGCCTCCGGATTGTGCTCCGACTCGTGCGCGGCTGCGGCGGGGCTGGAGTGGCATGGGGCATCTGGCCTTCGCGCGCCGTGTCGTCGGTGCGTGATGACGGCCTGTCAGCGACGGGCTCGGCATCGAGATGGCCGAGGAGGACTTTGACGTCATGGTCGCTCGCGGGCTCGCCGCGCGCGGCGAGCACACGCTGCAACCCGCGACGGGCCTCTTCGTCGACGACCTGGTCTCGTTTACGGCGAAGTCGAAGGGCTTCGAGAAACGCGCCCCTGGCGTGGCCGTGCTCGCCGCGCGACAGGTAGATCTGTCCAAGGAGGATCAACGTGCGGTGTCGACCGTGTCGATCGCGATGGAGCGCGGTGCGAAGGCAGCGGATCGCCTCATCGACGTGCCTGGCCCGCAGGTGGAGCTCGCCCAGGCGTCGCCAGATCCACGGAGGTCGACGTTCAACCCGCACCTGCTCGATCCACGCGATGGCGTCATCGAGGCGTCCCTGCGCAGCGACCACCCGCGCGAGGGCGGCGAAGATGAACGCGCGGTCTGGAGGTCCTTCGGCCTCGAGCGCCATCCGGAGCCCGCGCTCGGCGCGGGCGCTGTCGCCGCACGCCGCGCAGGCTTCGGCCGCTGCGTAGAGCTTGAAGACCGGCGCGATGTGATCTCGACCGGCATCTTGCTTCAAGCAACGCGCCGCGAGGGCGCGCGAGAGTTTCGCTTCTCGCAGACGAAGCGCGCAGCGCGCCCCGGCATAGAGCGACTTGATCCACGGCTTCTCGAGGGCGTGTCGCTCAAGCTTGTCGTTGAGGGGCATCGCGTCATAGGTCGCGACGGCCATGGTGAAGTCGGCCAGCGCTCGTCGGTCTTGTGCACCGCAGACCTCCGCGAAGTACATGCCGCGTCGATAATGCGGCACCACGGGGAACCTCTCAGCGGCGATGTGGGCCTCGATGGCCTCGAGGAACCGCCTGTCAAGGTCGCGTCGCGTGAGCCCCGGCAGGCCCTCACCCGAGAGCAGCGCGTCGTAGAGCAGCCACGCCTTCGATGAGACCCGCATCGTTGTTGCCCGCTGCGCGAGCAGCAGGTCGTTCAGGGTGAGGGCGTCGGCGCGTCGGCCCAGCTGCGACAGCGCAAACACCACCACGTCGGCGATGCGATCGCTGACCTCGCTGCCAGGTACGACATCAGCCGCCACGTCCACGATCTCGCGCCATGCGTTGGCCCGCTTCGCTCGTACCACGCGCTCCAGCAGCCGGTGCTCGTCTGCCATCGATGGCGACTTCAAGGCCCACCTCCCCTGATCGGAGAGACGAGCCGCCGCGCCCTTGCTGACAGCACGGCCCATCAGCGCAGATGGCGACGGAGCCCGACCGATCGGTCGCGTCTTCTGTCAGCACGCCAACGCCCAGGCGTCGACACTGGTCACCCACAGGGGCAACGATGAAGGTCGATGTTTGCGTTCCGCTCAGGGCCTCAAGTACGGTCGCTCCGGTTTTTGGGGGTTGCGTGATCGAGACCGCTCCACGGGTTGGCAGAGACAGCGCCATGACGTCTGTCCGCTCGGATGTGCACCTCGAGACGGTGAACCCCGGGGCGATGCATCCGGGCATGGCGCGCCCGGTGGGGATCGTTTCGGAGGTCGTTCGGCACACGATCCGTGCGACGTGGCGCGCCGATGCTGATGTCAGCCTGCCGCCCTTGCCCACCACCTCGATACGCGGCGCCGTGCTCGCCACCCTGCGCGACATGGTCTGCATCGAGCCCGCCCGCGCCCACTGCGGAGGCTGCCCCCATCTCAGCTCGTGCGCCTTTCCCGTGCTGACCCCCGAGGGCACCCGCGACGACGACGGCGCGCAGGACGACCGCGCGCTGTCGCCGCTGGTGCTGCGGCCGCTGACGCCGGCGTGGACGGGCCGGCCCCACGCGCTCACTGCCGGCGACGCCGTCTCGTTCGACCTCGTCCTCGTCGGCTCCCGAGCGATGGCCGAGTCGAAGCTCGTGGACCACGCGGTGCGCGCGGCCGCTCGACGTGGGCTCGGCGAAGACGGCGTTACGTTTGGCGCCGCATTGCCGGTCGTTGTCGAGCCGAAGCCCCGGTTGGCATCGAACCGTTGGCAGCTGCGGTTCACGACCCCGCTCCGGCTCAAGGTCGACGGACGTGTCGTCGACGCGGCCCACTTCAACGCCGGCGCGCTGTGGCGGGCCATCGTGCGGCGCACGCTGCAGATGGTCGACCTCGCCGGCCTCGCCCGTCCGACCCTGCCGACGGCACCGCCGTTTTCGCTGCAGGCGGCAAGGCTGCACGACGCACGCGCGAAGCGCTGGTCGAACCGTCAGGGCGGCGCGGTGAGTTGGCCCGGCGTCGTCGGCAGCGTCGAGCTGCACGTCGACGAAGAAGCAGCCGGAACCCTCAGCGACATCCTCGCCCTCATCGCCGACGTCGGCCTCGGCAAGGGCACCAGCTTCGGCTGCGGCGCCGTCGACATCGTCGGCGTCGCCGTCGTCGGCGGCGCAGGGCAGCGTTGAGGCACGACGAAGCGACGAACACGGCACGAAGGAGCACGACGTGAAGTGGCTGTACCGGTACGAGGCGAAGGGGATTCAGGGTTACATCCTCGCCTCCGAGAAGCTCATCGAGATGGCGGGCGCCAGTGCACTCGTCGAGCAGCTGGGCGAGCGCGCCGTCGAACGCGCCCGCGCGGCCGGGGGCACCGAGGTGATGGTGGCCGCCGGCAGCGGCACCTTCCTGTTCGACGACGACAACGCGCTCACCCGGTTCGCGGACGACTGGCCGTGGGAGGTCGAGGAGCACGCGCCGGGACTCTTGGTGCTGCAGGCCTGGACGCCGTTCGACGGTGATTTTCCGGCGGCGTTGAAGCGGGTGCTGGCGACGCTCGAGGCGCGTCGGAATCAACCGCGCGTGACGTTGCCGGACGCGGGGCCGTTCGTCGCGCGCGCCGCGCGGACGGGGCGGCCGGCCGTGACCCGTCGCGACGGAGTGTTGTGCGACGCCGCCACGCTGAAGAAAGCCGAGCAGAGCGGCGGCGCATTCCATGGCCGGATGCGAGGCATCTTCGGCGTCGACGGCGCGCGCTTCGCGACCGACCTGAACGCCTGGGGCGAGGGCTACCTCGCGGTCATCCACGTCGACGGCAACGGCGTCGGCAAGAAGATCATCGCCGACGTGTCGACGCGGGACGCCGAGCGTCAGCGGTCGTTCTCGAAAGGTCTGTCCGAGGCGACCGAGCACGCGGCACGCACCGCGTTCGATGCCATCCGGGCCGGCCTGCCCGCGCGCGGCGATCTCCCGTTCCGCCCGCTCGTCGTCGGCGGCGACGACCTCACCGTGATCGCGCGCGGCGAAGACGCCCTCGCGTTCACGTCGGCGTACCTCGACGCGTTCGAACACGAGACGAAGACTCGGCCTGACGTCGGCGCCCTCACGGCCGCTGCCGGGATCTGCTTCGTCCGGCTCGGCCACCCGTTCCACGCGGCGCACGCCATCGCCGAAGACCTCTGCAAGGCCGCCAAGCGCGACGTGTCTGGCGCGTCGGCGCTGCGTTTCCTGCGCGTGACCTCGGCGCACGCGGCGTCGCTCGCGGCGCTCCGTCACGACGAGCTCGAGTTCGACCGGGGCGCGCTGTCCGCCGCCGAGCGGGCCGTCGCCGCCGAACAGCCGGACCGACGCTTCGTCGGCAGCTTCGAGGTGCCACCGTGGACGCACGAGCGCCGTGCCGTCCTCGCCGACCTGTGCCGCGCCCTTGGCGGGATGCCGCGCGGGGCGCTCCGCGAGTGGCTGCGGCTTGCCCGCGTCGACGTCGAGCGGGCCGGCGCCCACTGGGATCGCACCCTCGACGTCATGCGCAACGGCGAAGCGTTCCGGCGGTCGGCGGCAGGCGCCCTGACCGAGGCGTTGCGTCGGCTGAACGGCGACATCGGTGGTCCGTTCGACGCGCAGGGGCGGACACCGCTGCTCGACGCCGCGACGTGGATGGCCTTCGATCGGAGCACCCGATGACCCGTGCCTTGCTGAGGTTCGAGCTCGCGTCGTTCTGGCACGCCGGCACCGGCCGCGGCGCCGGCACCGAACTGGATGCGTTGTCCCATCGCACGGCGGCCGGCCTGCCGGTGCTGCCGGGGCGCACCGTCCGTGGCTTGTTGCGCGAAGGGTTGCGCGCCGCTGTATCCCTCGGCGCGGTCGATGACGCTTCGCTGGACGAGCGGCTCTTCGGCTCGGCGCTCGAACCGGCCGCCGGCGAGGATGACGTCGTCGGCCACTTCGAGCGGACGCGATTCGACACCGTCGCGGGGACGCTGGTCTTCGGCTCGGCGCGGATCGGCCGCACCCTGACCGAGGCCGACGCGTGGGAACGCTGGGCCGCGACCGGGACGGGGCGTGCGCACGTCGAGCATCTCTTCCGGACATTTGCGAGCACGAAGCTCGACGAGCACGGCGTCGCCCAGGACAAGACCCTGCGCGCGGTCGAGCTCGTCGTCCCGCTCACGCTCGTCGCCGAGGTGACGACGACATCAACGACGACGGCCGGCGGCTCGTGGGCGTCGCCGCTCGGAGTGGCTGCGCGCTTCGTGCGCGGGATCGGCAGCCACCGCAACCGCGGTCTTGGCCGCGTGACGACGACGCTGGAGGTGCTGTCGTGAACGAACTCTGGCTGCGGCTGACGTTGCTCGACGACGCCGTCCTCTCCGAACGAAGCGCGACCGCGGGCGGGCACCGCACCCTCGACCATGTGCCGGGCGCGGCGCTGCTCGGCGCCGTCGCCGCGCGCTCCTATTCCGGGCTCGGCGAAGACGCCGCCTTCCGCGTCTTCCATTCGGGGCGCGTGCGTTTCGGTGCGGCGTGCCCCGTCGGCCGCGACGGCGGCGTCACGGTGCCGACACCGCTGTCGTTCCACGTCGAGAAGAACGGCGACGAGCGCGCGCTGCTGAACCGCGCAGTGGCCGGGCGATCCGAGGACAAACAATGGAAGCTGGCGCCGGGCGGCTTTCGCGACAGCCAGAACGCGCTGGTGCGGGTCGCCCAGCGCAGCTCGATGCGCACGTCCGTGGCGCGCGACGGGCGCGCCCGCGACGGTCACCTCTACACGCTGAGCGCCATCGCCCGCGGCGCGACGTACCTCGCGCGCGTCGACGCCGACGACGCCACCGACCTCGACATCGTGCGCGCGCTGCAAGGCACCACGATCCGCGTCGGCAAGGGTCGCAGCGCCGAGTTCGGTGGGGTCCAGGTCGAGGTGCTTGATGCCGCTCCCCCGTGCGTCGTGCTCGCGTGCGAGACCGGCTCGACGTCGGTGGTGCGGATCCTCGCCGTCGCTGACCTGGTGCTGCGCAGCGCCGACGGTGCGCCAACGTTCACGCCGACGCCCACGCAATTCGGCCTGCCGCAGGGCTGGTCGTGGGACCCCACGCTGTCGTTCGTCCGCACACGCGTCTGGTCGCCGTACAACGCCGCGCGACGTCGCCCCGACCTGGAACGGCAGGCGATCGTCGCCGGCAGTGTGCTCACGTTCCGTGGCGATCCGGCGGTCGACCTCGCCACGTTGCAGCAGACACTCGCCCGCGGCGTCGGCGACGGTCGCGGCGAGGGCCTTGGCCGTGTGCTCGTCAACCCGCGCCTCCTCGCCGATGGGGTGGTGAAGGTCGGCGACGACGACCAGCGGCGGGCGACGACCGACCCCGCCGACGCCACGAAGCTGGCAGGAGCAGAACTGCTGCAGTGGCTGGAGAGGCAGGAGGTGGCGTTCGTCGCGACCGCCGGCGCGTGGGATCGGGCGATGGAGATCGCTCAGGAGTACGCGGCGTCGAGGGCGCGCCTGCCCCGCGCCCAGTGGGGCGAGCTGCGCCGCTTCGCGCGCGTGCACGCTCGGCTGTCGTCCGAGCAGTTCGTCGAGAAGCTGAAGGCGTGGGTCATCGAAGACGATGACGCCACCAGCAAGGTCGGCCGCTCCACCCGCAAGGGCGAGCGCCGTTGGGGCCAGCGCGTGCAGATCGGCGGCCGCGTCCAGGGGCTCGGCCGCTGGCTCGTCGAGGTCATCGATCGCACGCGCAAGACCGAGCAGCCGCCGCGGCTTGCGTCGGTGCTCGAACTCGTCGCGATCCATGCGCCGCGGCGTCAATCCGCCCGTGTCGCCGGTCAGGAGGCTTCCGCGTCATGAGCAACATCGGCCACACCCGCACCGTCTGGCGCGTCACGCTCGAGACCGCCTCGTGTTTCACGATCGGAACCGGCTCCGGCGATGACGTCCGCGACTCGATCTGCGTCACCGACGCCAACGGGTTGCCCACGATCCCGGGCAGCTCGCTGGCCGGCGTGCTGCGCAGCGCGATCACCGCGCGCGATCCCGAACTGGCGCGCTCGATCTTCGGCTTCGTCGAGGGCGCTCGCGGTCAGGCGTCACGCCTCGAGGTCAGCTGGGCGCAGGTCCACGATGCCGACAATCGGGTTGTGCCGCTGCGACGCAGCGGTGGTGACGACAAGACCGACGAGGTCCTCGAGCTGCTCCGCGTCGGCGTCACACGGGACCACGTGCGCATCAACCCGGACGGCGTGGTCGACGGGCGAGGCAAGTTCGACGAGACCCTCGTCCCCGTCGGCGCCCGGTTCACATTCGAGCTGCAGCTCGTCGACGGCTCCGAGGTCGAGGAGCAGGCGATCGTCGACGTCCTGCGCAGCAAGGCTCTGCGCCTGGGCGGGCGGACGCGGATGGGCCACGGGCGGATGAAGCTTGAGGCGCTGCGCGGCCGACGATTCGCGCTCGCGAAGAATCCGAAGGATCTCGAAGCGTGGCTCGCGCTGCCCGTCGCGCTCGACCAGAAGGTTGACCTGCCCGAATGGTCCGGTCGCTCGGGCGCCGCGGTCGCCATCGGACAGCTCTCCTTCACGCTCCAGCTCGAGCCGGAGGATTTCTGGCTGGTGGGCGGAGGAGAACCGCTGGCTCGGTTCGCCCGGGGTGGCCGGACGGCCGACATCGTCCCGGTCACCGAGCGCGTGATCCGCTGGCAGTCCGGCAAGGCAGTGGTCGACGACGACGAGTCCCGACTGCAGGTCGTGATGCCCGCGACCGCCGTCAAGGGCGCCCTCCGCCATCGGGCGGGCTACCTCGCCCGCTGCGCACGGTTGTCGTCGCCGGACACGGGCGACGTCGACGGCCTGATCGACGAGCTGTTCGGCATGATCAAGGACGACGAGTCCGTGGCGCGGCCGGGCGCCGTCTTCTTCAGCGATGCGCGCCTCGAATTCGAGAAGGCCGGCGACGGAGCTCTCGATCATGTCTGCATCGACCGCTTCACCGGCGGCCCGATGAACGGGATGCTGTTCAGCGAGGCGCCGCGATTCCGCACGAAGCAGAAGCTCGTCATCGACGTGGTCGTCGATCGGCGGCGGGTGTCGGCGGCGGCGTGGCGTCTGTTGAAGGAAGCCATCGACGATCTGCGGCTGGGCCGCCTCGCGCTTGGCGGCGGCAGCAACCGCGGGCACGGCTATTTCCGTGGGCAGGTCGCCGTCGACGGTGGCGGAACGTGGGAGAACGCATGAGTACGACGAACCAGACGACGCTACGCGTGGTGTCCACCCACGTCGGGGACGTGGGCGAGGTGCGCCGCCTGATCGCTGGCATGACCGGCTGCGACGGCTGGGTGCAGTACGCCAGCGCGTGCGTCGTGCACCGCTCAGGGGTCGGCGTCGACCGTGCGGCGGCGGGTGTGCCGCTGGCCGCCGAATTCGTCCGCGGGTCCACGTCGGTGGCGCTTCGTCAGGACGGCGATGGCTGGCTCTGGACCGAGATGACCGAGGATCACGGCGACATCCGCTGCCGTGTCCGTGACACGTCGTTCGTGTCGACCGCAGAGCACACCACGTCGCTGCGGTACCGCGAGTTCTGGCGGCGGAGCGCGCAGCAGACGCCGGCGGCGCCGTGGGAGCCCTGGATCGCCCGCTTCGTCGGCTGGTCGACGACGGGCAAGGAGAAGTCGTCGTGAACGTGATCACCGCGCCGTACAACTTCGTCCCGCTCAGCTCCGCCGTCTTCAGCCCCGACTGGGTTCGGGCTGCGTTGCAGGATGACCCGTTTCCCGACGGGATCTGCGGGACGCTCGACTATGAGGTCGTCGCCCGGGGGCCGATCTTCCTGCGCGGCTCGAATGCTCCGACCGAACGTCCCGGCGGCGGCGCAGTCTGGGACTTCTTCAAGACGCCCGATGGACAGTTTGCGATTCCCGGCAGCTCAATCCGCGGAATGCTGCGCAACGTGGTGCAGATCGCATCCTTTGGAAAGTTCGGACCGATCAATCCAACGCGGTACGGATTTCGCGACCTGCACAATCCGGCGCAATACATCCGGCACATGGCCTACATCGACAACCGGCAGAAGGGCGCGGCCGCGGTCGTGCCCCTGGTCGGCGCTGGCTGGCTCGTCAAGAAGGCCGACATCGTCGACGACGATGCCGATCCGGTCGTCGCTGAGATTCGACCGTGCTCGTTCGCCAAGGTGGAGTACGGCAACCTTCGCAAGATGAACCCGAGCTTCGACCCCGGAAGGAAGCAATCTGCTCCTGAGAAATACCGGTCGTGGCGCCCAACACCGCTGAAGACGCGAGCGGTGCTCCGGGGTGCCATTGGTGCCGACCGTCGCTCGAACCTCGGTCAATTCAGCATCGTCGACGGTTTCGGGGCAAGTCTTCCGGTCGAGGGAACGCTCGTCTTCACTGGGCAGCCGCAGGAGCAACGCCCGGGACCACGTCGGCCTGGTGGCGGGCAGCCAAAGCACCACGATTTCTTCTTCTATTCCACCGTCGCTGATCCGAAATCTGTGCCGGTACGCCGGTCGCAGATGCGCGACTTTGAATTCATCCACAGCGATGTCGGGCAGCAGGGGCGCAGCCGCGCGACCCCGAACGAGGAGTGGGGGTTCTGGGAACCGGGATATCAGGCCGGAGAGTCGGTGCCGGTGTTCTATCTGCTCGACGAAGGCAATCCGACCCTGCGGAGCTTCGGCCTCGCGATGATGTTCCGCCTCGCCTATGCGAACTCCGTCACCGACCTGGCCGACCGCCAGCAGAAGAAACGGAACACGCCCGAACACGACCTCGCCGAACTGTTGTTCGGTGTCGTCCCCGATCGGACACGCAGCGACGAACGGGACGGCGCCCTGAAAGGGCGCATCAGTATCGGCCTCGCAACGGCAACACAGGCGTCGCCGACGAAAGAGGTCGTCGCCGTGCTCGGGGCGCCGAAGCCGACGTTCTATCCGAACTACATCGAGCAAGGCGACGAGCCGGGTGCGCCGGCGCGCCTCGAGGCTGGCAAACCGAATTACCGCACGTACATGGACAACGACGCTCGGCTGCGTGGGTGGAAGCGCTACCGGCCGCAGAAAGCGAACCTTGCGCCACCGCTCCCCGACAAGGTCACCGAGCGCGTCAAGTCGCGGTTCGTGCCGTTGGCCACCGGAGCCCGCTTCACCGGTCGGATTCGCATCCACAACCTGCGTCCTGTCGAGCTGGGCGCGTTGCTCTGGGCCCTCGATTTCGGCGGTCGTCCCGACCACGAACACATGCTCGGAATGGCGCGTTCCTTCGGCTTCGGCCGGGTCGGTCTGGGCGTCATCAGGCATTCGCTCGTGACGAACGCCGCGCGCGGCTCGAACCTCGACGACGCGGCCCTCGACGCCGCCCGAGCCGCCTTCGTCGACTGGGCGACGAAGCAGGCCGACGCGCAGGATGTCGACGGCGGTTGGGCTGGCTCGGCGCAGATCGTCGAGCTGCTTGCCTGCGCGAGACCGCTGCCCGAGGGTTCTCGCGACGGGGTTCACCTGAGCTTGAAGCATCCTGTCGACGGCAACCAGTTCACGCTGGCGAAGAAGGGCGGGCTGGCGCTGCCACCGGCGGCTCCGTGGAAGCGGCCGCCGAAGGTCGTGAAGCCGCCTCCGCCGCGCACGGTGCAGGCGGTCCTGACGCTGAACCCGGGGACGGGCGAGTGGTCGGGCGCAGCGACGCTCGACGGGAGCCAGGTTCAGCTGCTCGGCAAGCGCATCGAAGGCATCACCGAGCAGATGAAGAAGAAGCGGACGTCGGGGTTGGTCGTCTGCGAGGTCGAGTTCGTGGGTGGCAAGAACCACAAGATTCGCAAAGTGACACCGCCGGAGCCGAAGTGAAGATCACGCTGACGAACTTCAAGCGCTTCGGCGCAGATTCCCAGACATTCGAGTTTGCGCCGCTCACCTATATCCTTGGTGCAAACAGCACGGGCAAGAGTTCCCTGTTCCAATGTCTGCTTGCGGTTCGCCAGAGCATCGAGGCCGGGCGCTGGCTCGAACTCCTGCCGCGTGGACGCCACGTCGACCTGGGCGCCTTCCGGAACTTCGTCCACGAGCATGACCTTGAGGCGACGATCATCCTCGAGCTGGCAGACGAGCGGCTTGGCAGGATCGTCTTCTCGTGGATTTCCGACAGCGACGGCAATCGCGGCGTGCTCTCGCGGATCGAGATCGAGCATACCGGTTTTCTGCTTCGCTTGACTCCGTCGCGCAGCCTCGCGGAGAGCAGAGGACCGTTGACCGACTTCGAGTTCAGCATCGACGAACTGAAGAGGACCAACGGCGCCGATCCGACTTCACCCGCAGCCCCGACCGGTTCCGACGGGGCGGCTTCGGAGGATCTGGGCACGCTGGCATCTTTTCTTT
>Ga0172373_10007377_pt1 | contig 14295 bp, 13 predicted proteins | sample Lak10m_2_FD_114546 | JGI IMG/M metagenome (GOLD analysis project Ga0172373, IMG submission 114546) | Freshwater microbial communities from Kabuno Bay, South-Kivu, Congo - kab_092012_10m | ecosystem: Environmental > Aquatic > Freshwater > Lake | place: Democratic Republic of the Congo... | reverse complement strand
GCAGTGGCTCCGTTGCGGATTTCGTCACCGGTTACAGTTGCGGGGCAGCGATGGACTCGCACCATCTTCCCTTGCCCCGGCGGGAACGTTCCGATCTGCGCGACCATTCTGCCGCCCGGCGCCGCGAACGTCAAGGCGGAATCGACATGCCGTTACGGAGAGACGCCCCACGCCCGCAGACGCGCGCGGACCCGGTCCTCCATCGAGGGGCGCGACCCCGCGGAAGCGGCCAGGAACGCCGCGTACGCTTCGACCCCCTTCGCGCGGTTCCCGACTCGGTCGTAGACCGTCCCCAGATGGTACAGGACGTCGGGGTGGCCGGGGAACCGTCGGCCCGCGGAGAGCAGCGTCTCCTCGGCCTGCCCGAAGTTCCCCAACCGGGCCTGCGCCACGGCGAGGTTCACACGGGGGGCGAGCGCTCCGGGTGAAAGTTCGACCGCCCGGGAGAAGAGCGCGGCCCCCTCCTCGATCCGACCCTGCGTAAGCCGGAGCAACCCCGTGTTGAGCAGCCCCGGGGCGTACCTCGGCGAGAGGGAGAGGACCTTCGAGAAAACCGCGTCCGCCTCGTCAATCCGCTTCTGCCGGAGCAGTGCGAGACCAAGGGCGTTCCACCCCTCCACGAGACCCGGCGACGACGCGGTGACCTCCCGGAGCGACCGCGTAGCCCCTTCCGCATCCCCGCGGTTCAGCGCCGCGATTCCCGCGTTGAATTTCTCCAGCACAGGGTCGATCCGATCTCCAGGCGCCGGCGGTGGCGCGGCCGCGACGGCCGCCGGGAGATCCGCCGCCGAAACGGAGAGCGCGGAAGCGGGTTGAGGCGGCGTCTTTACCGGAAGGCGGACACGGGAGGATCCCGCCTTCGCCGCCGGCCGGTTCGAAGCGTGCCCGGAAACCGCAGGCGCCGCAGGCGCGGCGGGCAAAGACACGGACGGCGCCGCTGCAACGGGAAGAGCGGGCGTCACCGTAGGCGCGGGCGACGGGGTCGCCTGCGCGGTAGGCGGAGGTTGGGGCACGGCGGGCGGCGGCGCGGCGCGGCGCGTGAGGAAGATCACTCCCGCGACGCCGACCGCGAACGCCGCGGCGAGGATCCCGGCGATCGCCTTCCACCGCACTCCCGGCTTCCCGGAGGATCCCCCGCGCAGGGGCGGAAGCGACGGATTGGAGGAAGATCCGCCGGAGCGCTGCACCTTGCGGAGGGCCTCCTGCAGAAGGCTCACGCGGCGCCCCCTCTCCCCAACCGGAACCAGCGCCATGGCCACGCCGCCCACCCGATGCTTTTCGACCCGTCGGCGAGGGACGCGGCGGCGCGGACGACGTCCTCGCGCTCGACCCGCGCGGCGCTGCGCACGCACGCCGCCAGCAAGGCGCGGTCGCACAGCTGGTTGATCCGCCTGGGTACCCCGCGCGACCGCCTGTGGAGCAGCCTCTCGGCCGCGGGGGTGAGGAAAGCCGATCCGGAGGCCCCCGCGACACTCATCCGGTGCTGTACGTACCGGGAGGTCTCCCGCAGATCGAGCGGCAGTATCGTCGCACGCACGGTGATCCTCTGGTCGAACTGCCGCAGCTGCGGAAGGCGGAGCTTTTCCTGCAGCTCCTTCTGCCCGAACAGGACGATCTGGAGCAGCTTGCGCTTCTCGGTCTCGAGATTCGAAAGGAGCCGGACCTGCTCCAGCAGCTGCGGGGCAAGGTTCTGCGCCTCATCGATGATCAGCACCGGGCGCCGCCCGGCTTCCGCCTCGACGAGGAGGAACCGGTTCAGCGCGTCCAGCAGGTCCTTCCGCGTGCCGTCGGGCAACGGAGCGCCGAAGTCGTCGAGGACCGTGCGCAGCAGCTCCTTCTCCGTCAGCAGCGTGTTCACGACCATGGCGGTGGAGAACCGCTCCGGCAACCGCCGCAGCAGCGCACGGCAGACGGTGGTCTTGCCGACCCCTATGTCGCCAGTCACCACGATGAACCCCTCCCCCGACTCCAGCCCGAACAGAAGGTGGTCCAGCGCCCGCTGGTGGCTCTCCGAGAGGAACAGGAAATCCGGGTCCGGCGTCAGCGAGAACGGCCGCTCTTTCAGCGAAAAGTATTCCCCGTACATGTCAGTTCCACGGGAGGAGCGTTTCCCGCTCCCCCTCCGCGCCGTAGAGCTGCGGACGACCGCCGAGGTGGTGCCCCCTCCGCAGGTTCCCCAGCCGCTCCCGCTCGCGCGCCGCGATCTCCGCCCCTTCGCCGGAGCGGACGACCCGGGGGGATATGAGGATCACCAGCTCGGTCTTCTTCTTGACCTGCTCGTTGCTGCGGAAGAACGCCCCCAGGAACGGGATGTCCCCCAGCAGGGGCACCGAGTTGACCGTCTCCTGGGTTCGCTCCTGCATCATCCCGCCGATGAAGACCGTCTCTCCGTCGGCCACGGTGACCACCGTGTTCGTCTCACGGACGTCGAGAATCGGCGCTGTGTTGTTGTCCGGCGCCACGGCGTTCCCGACCTTCTCGGTGATCGTCGGGTGGATGGCCAGCATGATCCGTCCGTCCTGCCCGACCTGCGGCGTCACGCTGAGGATGATGCCCTCCGTCACGCTGTCCGGGGTGTAGGTGGTGAAGGCGGCGGAGGTCGTGCTGGCGGGTGTGACCACCGCGCGGAAGAAGACGTCCTGCCTCCCGATGCGGATGATCGCCTTCTGGTTGTTGAGCGTGGACACCTTCGGCGCGGAGAGGACGTTCAGGTTCCCGGCCTTCGCCTGGGCGTCCAGGAACGCGTTGAACTTCGAACCGGCGACGCCGAGCTTGAACGTCGTGGCCCCGGTGGAAAGGCCCTGGGCCACGGTCGCCCCGCCGGTGAGGCTCCCGGACAGGGAAAGGGAGGAGAGGTCGGGCAGCGCGGTCCAGTCGATCCCGTATTTCGTCGAGTCGTCGAGGGTCACTTCCATGATCCGCGTCTCGATCACAACGCCGGTGCGGACCCGGGCTTCGATCATCCGGAGGTACTGCTCCACCTGGTCGACGTTCGCCATGTAGTCCGTCACCGTTACGGTCCCGGACGTGCGGTTGACCACCGCCTTCCCGCTGCCCTGGGAAAGGAGCGCGCCGATCTCCTCCGCGAGCCCCCCCCAGAAATCCCCCTTCTCCTCGGTGACGACGCTGTTCGTGCTCTGGCTCTCGCTGGTGGTCGTCGACCCCCCACCACCTCCTCCGCCGCCGGAAGCCGAGGTCGAGGCCATGAGCGATCCTGTTCCGGTGCGTCCGGTAAGGAGGTAGTCCACAGGGAAGACGCGGGTAACCCGCTTCTCCGGGGCTACGCGGACCGTGTTCCCATCGAACACCGCCCGGCAGCCGAGCATACCGCACACCTCGTCCATCAGCTCCTCGGCGGTCGCCTCCTTGATGTCCATCGTAACGGTGCCGGAAACTTCTGGAGAAAGGACGAGGTTGAAGTCGTTCTCCCGCGCCAACGACAGGAACAGTTCCCTCGCATCCGCCCCCGCCATCACGAGGGTGTAGCGCTTCGCCGGCTTCCGGAACTCCGCGGAGGAGGCCCTGGTTCTTTCCACCCCCTCGAGCGGCGCGTCCGGAAGGGGCGTCGGCCTCGCCGCAACCGCCTTTTCCGCCATGGGCGCCGCGGGCGCGACGGAAACCGCCACCGGCGGAGGGGGGGATTCACGCAAGACCTGCGCCTTCGCGCACCCCAACCCCAACACCGCCACTCCGATCAGTGCAACACCGAGGGTCTTCAACGGACGACCTCCTTTTTCGCTCTCCTGCGGACGCCGCACCCGGCGCCCCTCATTGCTTGTACAACTCCAGGACGCGGTTCTCTTTCCCCCTACGAAGGGAGACGCGGTACGGTTCGACCCGGAGGAGCGTCCAGTCTTCCACCTTCCCTCCCACGGGGACGAGACGACTCCCGCCTCCGGGTCGGTCGCTGCGAAAGATCGCCATCGCCGTGGCGCCGCTGACGACGGTGCCCCTCAATTCCGGCTGCGTCCCCTCCTCCGGGCGCGGGAGCGGAACGGCATTCCCGTTTCCCGCGGCGCGACCCGACGGCGGACGTTCCGCGGCGGGCCCGAGGAACGGGTTCCGGTTCCACCCCCAGACCGGCCCCGTCCACCCCGGCGGGATCGGAAGGTCCGTCGACGACGGAGCCGCGGAGGTCTGCGCCGGATTTTCCATGGTGGACGGCTGCGAAGGTGCGCGGTCGGTCGCCGGAACCGCCGGCGCCGATCCGGCGCCGGATCCGATCAGCCGGTACCCGACGAAGAGTATCGCCATGCCGGCGAGGGCGCCGGCGACCCGCTTGTCCTGCATCCATTCCCGGATGGGCTTCATCGCTCCCCCCGGTGCCAGGCCGACAGCTCGATTTCCGCCGCCATGGCGTCCGATTTTTCCTTGATCGACACCGACCGGATCGTCAGCAGGCGCCGCGCCCGCGGAATCCCGTCGAGGAACTCGGCGAGGTCCCGGTAGGTTGACCTGAAGGTCAGGCGATACCGGGTCTCAACCGCTTCTCCCTTCACCTTCGCGGAAGCCTCCGCTCCTCCTGCCGTAGGGTCCGAAGCGGCTCCGCCCTGCGCCGATCCCGCGGCCTGCGCCACCGTCAACCCGAAAAACTTCAGGTTGTGCCGGACCGCCATTTCGCCGATATCCGCGAGCAGACGCTCGGTGTCCGGGGTCGAAGGGACCCGGCGCTTCCACGTCTGGAGGCGCTCTTCCCACCGCGCCCCCTCGCCCACGCGGGACTGCGCCACCTCGGTCCGCAGCTTCATCGCCTCCGCCACTTCCGCGTCCTTCGCGGCGATCTCCTCGCGAAGAGAGCGGATCACCCGGAGTTCGGGCCGGAAGAGAAGGAAGTACGACGCGGCGCCGAGCGCCGCCAACCCGAGCGCGACAGTCAGAATCCCCTCTTTCCTGTACCAGCGGGGCGACATCGGCTACTTCTCCCTCAAGGCGAAGCCGAACAGGAATTCCTGCTCATACCCGCCGACTTCCTCTCCGCGCGGCCGGACCTCGGACAACGTGTACTTCGGATCCCCGACCAGGGGCTGCGCGCGGACCGCGGCGAGAAAGACGTTGACCCTGTTCTGGACCTCGGCCGGAGTCTTGCCCGAGACGATACCGCGGACCTCGCCCCGGCCGGCGTAAGGCCCGGTCTCCGACGGGATGGCGGGGGTGAACGTGGCCGAGAGGAACCGCATCTCCGGGTGCACGGGGGCCCCCAGCGCCGCCAGGAGGGGCTTCCACCGTGTGAACGGGTTCTCCAGCGCCTTCTCGCCCCGCAGCATCTCCGCGAGTGCGCTGCGCGTGGCCATCCAGCCGGAGATCTCCTCCGGCGAAGCCGCCAGGCTCCGGGTGATGGCCGCCGCGCCGCCGAGGGCTTCGCGGTACCGTTTCTCCGCGTTGCGCAGGCCGATATACAGACCCGCGTTCGCAAGGAGGAACAGGGCGAGGATGACGGCGACGGCGATGTAACTCCCCCGCCGCTCCTTCCTCTGGAGGTACTCGGCCGGGAGAAGGTTGACCCGATCGGTTCCCCACGCCTCCGCGGCCATCCCGACGGGAACACCGAACGTCGCGGCGTCGAACGCGCCTTCCCCGTCGAAGACCGAAGCCTCCGCCGCCGGGTGCGCCGCGATCTCGAGCTTCAACCGCTCGTTGATGAGGCGCCTGGCCGCGTCGCCGGGCGGATCCCCGCTCCAGTAAAGGCGTGTGACGCTACCCCCGCGGGAGATCTGTCGGAAGTACAGGAGAGAGCGGGTGAGCTCCGTGACCAGGCGCTCGGCGTGGACCTCCTCCGCCGAGAGGGGCGCGGGAGACGAGGCATCCGTCCTCTCCCCGAAGTCGATGTTCTTGTAGTCGGGCTCCTGCGCGACTTCCACGGGGCGGCCGGGCAGCTCCAGCGCGAACTCACGCGAGAAGCGGAGCTTCCCGGCGCCGGAGACGGAGATGACGCAACGCGACGGCTCCACGTGCAGGAACCCGCAAAGCTCGTCGGCGGCGCCGGCCGGGTGCAACCCCGCGAGGGCCAACGGGACCGAGACGACGCAGGCCGGCGCCAGGCCCGCCTCGACGAGGAGGAAGACGAGCCGCCGGATCTCGAACTCCGGGACGTAGAGCGTCATCACCTCGTCGCGCTCGTATCCCTGTTCCGTCACTTTCCCGACGACTTCTCCCGTCACCCGCAGCTCGGCCACGGAGGTCGCCGTCTCCTGCGCGATCCTCCCGCGCAGGAGCTCTTCGCGAGTCGTCCCGGTCACCGGGGGAATGGCGAAGATCCGGTGCTCGATCACCGGCCCGAGGTAGCTCACCACGGCGCTCCTGGCGGTGAAACCGTTCCTCTCCAGAAAACCGCGGAGGAACTGTCCCACGGCCGCCGGCTCGCCGCCGGGGCGCTCCGTGACCGCCGCGCGGTGGATCCGCACCGGCCGTTCGCCGGGAGTGTACTCCACCGCCCGGATCACCCTCGGCGAGATCTCCAGCGCCAGCATCCTGCCCATCCGCTCCGCGCCCTCCTATCCCTTCATCGCAGGTAGAGGTTCAATATCGTCTGCTGGTTGTTCTCCGGGATGTACACCACCGCCTGCCCGGCCACCTGCGGATTCGGCGGCAGTGTGCACGTCGCCGTCACCGCGTGGAATCCCGCGTGGGTGGAGAGAGGGGTGGCGGGAGCGGGCAATGCCGGAGAAAAGGTATACGGCGGCCCCGACGGCGGCGGGGCTCCCGTGTACGTCTTGAACGCCTCGGCGCCGGCCGCGGAGTAATACATCCGAATGTTCATCTGCATGCCAGGGAACGACCCGGGCTGCGGGTTCAGCACGTACTGGCTCGTCGTGTTGTCCGTCCGCCAGACGTACATGTTGACCAGAAGTCGCCCGCCGGGTACGACCGCGGAAGCCGGGTAGACGATGTCGTCCCCGCCGCCCGCCGCCCGGTTAGGCCCATAGCTGGTGATCTGCCCGGCGCCCGGGCTGTTGTAGACGAGGGGAGTTCCCCAGCCGTCGACGAGGTACGCGCCGGCGCTGTAGCCGATCTTCACGTACGGTCCGTACCACCCGTACTTCACCCCGAGCGTCCCCGTCGTCGGTCCCGCCTGCGTCCCCTGGGTGTTGAGATTCGTCAGCACCGCCGCGGGAGGCGCCGTGGGGAGCCTCCCCATGTCGCCAAGGTACCCCGCCGTGGGCCCCTTGGGGTCGCCCACGATGGCGCGGTGTATCTCCTCCATCTGCTTCTTCGTGGCCTCCTCGCGGGACTGGTCGAGTATCTTCACCGCGTACGGGACCGCCATCGCCGCGAGGATCGAGATGACGGCGATCACGACGATCACCTCGATCAGGGTGAACCCGCCCCTCCGTCCCCTCATTTCCCCGCCCCCATCGATCCGACCATCTTGTAGAGCGCCAGGAAGAACGAGAGCGCGGCCCCGAGGACGACGAGCGCCAGGAGGATCGTCATCGCCGGCTCGAGGATGGCGAACGTCTTCTTCACGATCGCCGGCACTTCCCGGTCGTAATACGCGGAGACGTTGTCGAGGGTGTCGTCGAGGTTTCCGGACTGCTCCCCGGCCGAGACCATCCGCAGGACCATCGGTGGGAACTCGCCCGATTTCCTCAACGCGACCGAGAGCCCGCCCCCCGCGATCAGCTCCTCCCTCGCCTGCCGGACGACCGATGCCAGCACCCGGTTCCCCATCACCTTCTCCACGACGGCGAGGGTCTGCGTCATCTCCACCCCCGCCCGGAAAAGGGACGCGGTGAAGTGGCTGAACTGGCTCATCTCTATCGCCCGGATCACCTCCCCGGTGAGCGGCATCTTCAGCTTCCAGGCGTCCACCCGCAGGCGCCCGGCCTCGGTCCGACCGTACATCCGCAGCGCGACGACGCCAAGAACAACGGCGCCGAGCGCGTACAGGCCGTAGTCCCGGAAGAACTCGCTGATTGCGATCACTACGCGCGTGGGGAGGGGAAGATCTATCGCCGCCCCCTTGAAGATGGAAAGGAACCGGGGGAAGACGAAGGTGAAGAGCAGGACTATGAGACCCGAGACCATGCCGACGACGGTCATCGGGTAGTACGTCGCCTGCCGAATCGTCTTGCCGAGCTCCTCCTGCCACGAGAGGAACCGGTTCAGGTCGGAGAGCGCCCCGTCCATGTCCCCGGTCACCTCGCCAGCCCGCATGATGGAGACGAAGACCTCGGGGAAAACGTCCGGGTGCAGCGCGAACGCCCCGGAAAGCGTCGCCCCGGACTGGACGTTTCGGCGTATGTCCCGCAGCACCTCGCGGAACTCCGGGTTGGTGGACTGCTCGGCGACGTCCGAGAGGCCGCCGACCAGCGGGACACCCGCGCCGAGAAGCGTCTTCAGGTGGTAGGTGAAATCGATGAGGTCCGCCCGCTTTATCTTCTTCCTGAAGAGAGCGCGGCCGCTGCTCTCCGCCACCTGCCGGTCGGAGACCAGATGCATACCCATCGCCGCCAGTTGATCGCGCAGCGATTTCTCGTCCGGCGACGACATCGTCCCGCGGACCTTGCGCCCGTAATCGTCCACCGCGTTGTAGTCGTATCGGGCCATCTCAGGTCAGCTGCACCACTTCCTCCAGCGTGGTCACCCCGCGCATCGCCTTGGCGACCCCGTCCTGCCTCATCGTCGTCATCCCCTCCGCCATCGCCGCCTCGAGCAGATCCTGGCTGTTGGCCCGCTTCATGATCAGGCGAGCTATCGTCGGCGTCACCTCCATCAGCTCGTACACGCCGACGCGCCCGCGGAACCCCGTCTTCCCGCACTGCGCGCACCCGGCCCCCCGGAGGAACGTGCCGTGGATCGACTCGGCCGGCAGCCCGGCACGCTCGATCGTCTCGGTTGCGGGCGTGTACTCCTCCCTGCATGCCGTGCAGCTGACGCGGATCAGCGCCTGGCCAACGATCGCCCTCAGCGACGACGCCACAAGAAACGGCTCCTGCCCCATGTTGATCAAGCGCGGGACCGCGCCCGCCGCGTCGTTCGTGTGGAGCGTCGAGAAGACGAGGTGCCCGGTCAAGGCCGAACGGACCGCCAGCTCGACCGTCTCGCCGTCCCGCATCTCCCCGACCAGGATGACGTCCGGGTCGTGCCGCAGGATCGACCGTAGGCCGGAGGCGAACGTGAGCCCCGCCTTCACGTTGATCTGGCACTGCCGGATGATCGGCAGCTCGTATTCGACCGGGTCCTCCAGCGTGACGATGCTGCGGTCGAGGCCGTTTATGTAGGAGAGGGCCGAGTAGAGCGTCGTGGTCTTGCCGGAGCCCGTCGGACCGCAAACCGTTATGATCCCGTTCCGGCTCTCGACCAGCCGCCGGAAGCGCGCGAGCGTCGTCTCGTCGAACCCGAGGGACTCGAGGCCCAGGACCAGCTTCGACTTGTCGAGCACCCGCAGGACGATGTTCTCCCCGTGCACCGTGGGGAGCGTCGAGACGCGCAGGTCGATCTTCCGCTTGCCCACGTAGAAGTTGATCTTGCCGTCCTGCGGCTGCCGAGTCTCGGCGATGTTCATCGAGGAGAGGATCTTGACGCGGGCGGTGACGGCCGGCTGCAGCGTCTTCGGGAGCGACGGCCCCATCCGCAACTTCCCGTCGACGCGGAACCGGATCCGGAAGACCCGCTCCTCGGGCTCCATGTGGATATCCGTCGCCCCGTCCTGCACCCCGGTCAGGAAGATCTGGTCGACAAGCCGGATGATGGGCGCGCCCGCCGCGAGATCCGCCTCGGAGAGACGGCCCGCCTCCACCTGCCGGATCGACTTCTGGACAATCTCCTCGATGGAGACGCCGCCGGCGTAATACTGGTCGATCGCCGCGAGCACGCTGCTCTCCGTTGCGGAGACGACGTCCACAACGTACCCGGTGATCCGCTGGACCTCGTCGATCGCCAGGACGTCGAATACGTTCGCCAGGGCGACCGTCAACTTCGGCGGTTCGAGGAGGATCGGGATCAGCTTGTGGCGACGGGACAGGCTTTCCGGAACGCATTTCAGCGCGGCGGGCTCGATCAGGTAGCTGTCGAGCTGGACGAAGTTGACGCCGGCCTGGGAGGCGAGGACCGCGGAGATCTGCTCCTGGGTGACGAAACCCAGATTGACAAGGATCTCCCCGATCCGCTCCCCGGTGCGCTTCTGCTCCCTCAGGGAAAGGTCCAGCTGGTCGGGTGTGACGAGCCCAGCGTCTATCAGCCGCTCGCCGAGCATCTTCCGGCGGGGTGGCGTCTTCTCCTTCGGGTCGGACCCCACGTTCGCTATCCGATCACGCTTCGGCGCCGGCTAAAAAAAAAGCCGAAGGTGGGGCCTTCGGCTTTATTCGCTGCGCGCTCGAAAACCCTATCGTACACGGAACCCGATGTCGTCGCCGTTGACCACGGTGGCTGTTACGGCAGTCTGAACCTTGCCGTTGGTCCCGGCGCACATCACCCAGATCGGACCGGTTGCGGCCACGTTGACCACGTACGGCTTGCCCCATGGATCCACCGGCAGGGCGCTTCCGGCGTACGGCCCCTTCCATTGCAGGTCGCCGTTGGCCGGGTATGCGTTCCCGGTGCCGTTAACGAGCAGGCTGTTGTCGAGAGGGGCGACGGCGCCTGCCCACGGGACTGCGGCGGGAGCGACCGCCGGGACGGCGGTGAAGATCGTCGCGGCGGCGGGCGTCGTGGTCCCCGTGTAGAGGATCGCCACCGCGGCCCCCGCGGCGTTGCGGCTGGGCCACATCCCCGTATCCTTGTAGAAGTTGGTCATCGCCGCTCCGATCACCTGCACCTCGTTGCGGGCCTTGGCGATCTTGGAATCGTCGATGTATTTCGTGATGTACGGGGTCAGGACTGCGGCCAGGATGGCGATGACCGCCACAACCACGACCACCTCGATCAGCGTGAACCCCTTCTCGTTCCGTTCGCCCATTTCGCTTCTCCTCCCGGATAGTGAATCCGTTCGATCCGTCCCCAGCCGCGACGCGGCGACAGCGCTTCCGATCAATTACGCTAATTTATACATAATGATACTTCATTGATCTGTCAAGAATGTTTTTCCGGTCAGTTGGTCCGGGACGTGACGTAGTCGGAAAGGGCGATCAGGGCGGAGCGGGCGGGGGAGTCCGGAAGGCGCGCCAGGAACCGCTTCCCGCGCCCGACGTACTCCCTGGCCCGGGAGGCGGCGTACCCGATCCCGTCGTGGCGGGCGACCAGCCCGGCCAGGAAGGCTACGTCGCGGTCCCCGGGCTCCTTCTTCGCAAGGGCGCGCCGCGCCCGTTCGCGGTCCGCGACGCCCGCCTCGCCCAGCGCGTGCAGCAGCGGAAGCGTCACCTTCCCCTCCCGCAGATCCTGCAGGGGGCGCTTTCCGAGCGACTTCTCGGTCCCCGTGAAGTCGAGGATGTCGTCGACCAGCTGGAACGCGATCCCGACCGACTTGCCGAACCCGAACATCGCCTTGCGCGTCGCGGGGTCGGCCCCGGCGAGCACCGCCCCCGTTTCGGCGGCCGCGGCTATGAGCGACGCGGTCTTGCAGAAGACGACGGTCAGGTAATCCTTCTCAGTGATCCCGGCGTCGCGCGTCCGCATCAGCTGGAGCACCTCCCCTTCCGAAAGGTGGACCAGGGTGCGCGCATAGATCCCGAGGACGTCGATGTCGCCGTCGTCGGTCATCAGCTGGGAGGCGCGCGCGAAGAGGAAGTCGCCCACCAGGACGCTCACGGAGTTGCCGAACACGACGTTCGCCGACGGCTTGCCGCGGCGCACCGTCCCGGTGTCGACCACGTCGTCATGAAGGAGGGTCGCCGTGTGCATGTACTCGGTCACCACGGACATCACGGTTCGCCGGGGGCCCCGGTAGCCGCAGGCGTCCGCGGTCAGCAGCAGGATCGCCGGGCGGACCCGCTTCCCGCCCGACAGGGTGATGTGCTTCCCGACGACGGAGATGATGGGAACGGGGGAGGCGAGGCTGGAGACGAGCGCCCGCTCGACCGCGCGCAGGTCACGCCTCAGATAGCGGAAGACGCCGTCGATGTCGATGATCGTTCTCCTTAGCCCACCTTTCTCACCAGGGTTCGTAGCGAGGTGGTGGAGATGGGCGTGGATACAAGACGCACGACCGAGGGCCCCGGAGGCGTAGCTGACACTACGCTGAGGAGCCCGACCGAGTGCAACGCAGTAGACATGCCCATATCCGCCGCCGCAGTAGAAGCCTGGTGAGAAAGGCGGGATAGGTGCACGTTGACTCTATCGTACAGGATTTCGGGCTGTCAACGGAGTCGAGTTCCAGTAGCATGGTGGGCATGTACGATCGGAAAGACGCGTATTACAGGCAGGCGAAAAAAGAGGGGTACCGATCCCGCGCCGCGTACAAGCTGACGCAGATCGCCGCGAAGGAGAAGACGGTGCGCCCCGGGGACCGGGTGATCGACGCGGGAGCCGCGCCGGGCGGCTGGAGCCAGATCCTGCTCGGCATGGTGGGCGGCAAGGGAAAGATCGCCGCCGTCGACCTCCTCCCGATGGCGACGCTGCCCGGGAAGAACTTCCGGTTCTGGCGACGGGACCTGACCGACCCCGCCTTGCCGGCCGAACTTCTGGAATTCCTCGGGGGGAAGGCCGACGCGGTCGTCTCCGACGCCGCCCCCAACACGACCGGATCCACGTTCACCGACCAGGCGCGCTCCGCGGACCTCGTCCGGGCCGTCTTCGGCCTTGCGCGGGAGACGCTGCGCGACGGGGGGACCTTCCTCGCCAAGATCTTCGGAGGCGCGGAAGCCGACGCGGTCTTCCGGGAGCTGAAGCCGTTCTTCACGGAGCTCCGCCGCCTGCGGCCCGAGGCGACCCGCAAGGAGTCGTTCGAGCTCTATCTGCTGGGGAAAGGGTACCGCGCGGGATAAGGCGTCAACCCGGCTGCCGGCAGGCGACCAGGTAGCGGTACCCGTATTCCATAACTGTCTCGCAGCGTTGGTTCCTGACCGTGCACTTCAATCCGGCGATCCCGCGGTCCGGCCTGCCGCGCGACCGCCGGAGACCGTGCCACCGCCCCTCGACGGTCAGGACGTCCCCCGGACGTACGGGGAGTGGCGCCCTCACCTCGTCGATGCTCAGTCCCGACAGGATCGCGATATCCCCGTGGGCCTCCACCACGACCCTCGTGCAGGCGGACATGGTGTGCAGGGCGGAGGCGATCACGTCGCCGAAGATCGATCTGTCGGACGCTTCCCCGCCCACGTGGAACGGAAGCGGGTCGTACTCCTTCCCGAAGGCGACGATCCCCTCCCGGTCGAACGCCACCGGCCGGCACGTGAACCGCTCCCCCTCGACCAGATCCTCCCAGTACCTCTTTTCCATGCCGGCCTACTTCCCCGCGACGCGGGAAAGCGCCTCCTTCACGTGGCGCACCGGGAGCAGTTCGAGGGGGAACTTCGCGCCGAGGCGCTCCGCGTTGGACGCCGGCAGGACGACGCGGGAGAACCCCATCTTGGCGGCTTCGTTCAGGCGCATCTCGGCCATCGGCACCGCGCGCACCTCGCCGCCCAGGCCCACCTCGCCGAACACCGCCGTCCCCTTTGGTACCACCCGGTCCTTGAACGATCCGGCCACGGCGCAGCACAGGGCGAGGTCGGCCGCGGGTTCCTCGACCCGGATCCCGCCCGCCACGTTGACGAAGACGTCCTGGTTGTAGAGGGAGACGCCCGCCTTCTTCTCGAGGATGGCGCACATCAGGATCACGCGGTTGAAATCGACGCCCAGCGTCGTGCGGCGCGGCATCGCGAGGAACGACTGCGAAACGAGCGACTGCACCTCGACCAGCAGCGGCCGTGTCCCCTCGATCGCGGGGAAGACGAGCGTTCCCGACGTCTCGTCCGACCGTTCGGAGAGGAACATCCCCGACGGGTCGGCGACCTCGGTCAGCCCCTCGGCGCGCATCTCGAAGACGCCGATCTCGTTCGTCGAGCCGAACCGGTTCTTCACCGCCTTCAGGATCCGGTACGGATGCCCCTTCTCCCCCTCGAAGTAGAGGACGGTGTCCACGATGTGCTCCAGCACCCGCGGCCCCGCGATCGCCCCCTCCTTCGTCACGTGCCCGACGAGGAAGATCGATACCCCCGCCTTCTTGCCGAAGAAGGTGAGCCGCGCGGCGCACTCGCGCACCTGGCCGACGGAACCGGGCGCCCCCGGAAGATCGGAGGAGAACACGGTCTGGATCGAGTCGACGATCAGCGTAGCTGGAGAAAGCTCGCCGGTGGCGGAGAGGATCCGCTCGAGGGACGTCTCGGACATCAGGTAGATGCCCGCGTCGGTCACCCCCAGCCGCGAGGCGCGCAATTT
>Ga0172373_10007376_pt1 | contig 14296 bp, 13 predicted proteins | sample Lak10m_2_FD_114546 | JGI IMG/M metagenome (GOLD analysis project Ga0172373, IMG submission 114546) | Freshwater microbial communities from Kabuno Bay, South-Kivu, Congo - kab_092012_10m | ecosystem: Environmental > Aquatic > Freshwater > Lake | place: Democratic Republic of the Congo... | reverse complement strand
GATAAAAACCATATTGAAATTGATGTAAACCATGACAATGTTCTTACAATTTGTGCTGAAACAGAGCCAGAAGATGATGAACTAAACATTAATTGTACACAAAGAGAGTTCACTAATGAAGGATTTTCACAAGCTTATCAATTACCCGAAGATATTTTGATAAATGAAATAAGTGCTGAATATAATAATGGTATTATATCCTTATATATTCCCAAAAATGAATATGGTGAGATCATTACAGAAGAACTTTTAGAATTAAGTATAGACTAATAATGAACAATTATAAAAACCTCATAACTCTTTAAAAAAAATAAATCGCTCTAATTAGGAAGAATAAAATAATAATTATTCATAAAAAATTATTCAATCATTTCTACTTCTGCCAAAGGACTAAATAGATAAACGTTACCGGTGGATATTTCTTTACACCGGTAACGTTTTCTTAGTTTTTCTCCTTTTTCAAAAATGCGATTACCATTATATAAAAAATGAGTTTGGTAAGGTAACCGTTCTAACAATATTAAATGATTTTTTGTTTCTTGAACATCGTATAATTTTAATACACGCATCAATGTAAGATCACTACAACTAGCAGCGGCAGGATTTTGCAAATATTTTCTCAGAGCATAAAATACATCTAATGGAAAATTATCTGTAGTTAAAAAAGGAGTCATCAACATTCTAAACGACTGTTTCCATTCTTCTCCATGAGGAGCCACTCTATTTCGATACTGATTATACGTAAGAAGATGAGCAATTTCATGAACCAAAGTGATAAAAAAAGAAAAAGGATTAAGATTATAGTTAATTGTTATTGTATGATTTAATCCATCTCTAGGAGGAGTATAATCTCCTAATTTTGTACTTCGCTCTCTGGTGATCTTTAATTTAAAATCAAATTCTATTATCCAGATAGCAATCTGTGGCACAGCAAACTCAGGAATATATTTCTTTAATATATCAGAATTACGTTTTATCTGTTGCTCTCTCAATGTCATATTTGATACAACCTTGTAAATAATAGAATACCAAACATCTATGGCTTATACTTCGATTTAGCTAATATTTTTTGACTATCTTTTTCATTCATTAGTTCTTCCATTGTTACCCCTTCATTATGTTCCATATATGATTTTACTATTTGGCGACCTAGCCACATAGCAATTCGAGGAGGACATTCTTTACTTATAGCTCTGGTAAAAGGACCATCACTTGTAAATTCTGAAACAAGTTTTAAATCATTATCATACAATTTATTGTCTTTAATAAAAAATCCCCATAACTTATTTTCATACCGCTCACAATAGGTCATTTGAGCAGATGTATATCCAAACTTAACCGAGTCTTGTACCTCGGGCATTAGAATGTTACAAGCATAAAAAATTTTACCATAAAACAATAAATGATTTAATAAATTACTAACCGGTTCAGCATTATCAAATTCTGTAATTATCCAACCTCTTACAGCATCCGATAGAGCATGTGATTTATTCATTGTTCGGGTTCTAAACTTTGGCAATTGCATCATACTATAAAAAGGATGATTACTACCTAAATACATATCCAACCCGATACCGACGGTAGAATCTACGTATACGACATTATATTGAAATCCACTCATAAACGTTACAAACTGTTTAGGAACTTTGCGATGCGGGAAACACAATTTAAAACGTTTAACAATTTCTGTCATCTGTTCCCCCATTACTTCTATTTCATTATCGGAATACTCTTTCAATACATCTTTAAAGGTTGTCTTAATATCCTGATTTTCAACAAATCTTAATAAAGTGCGATTGTATAGAGAATCTCTTTTACCACCATCGTTAACAATAGAGGACATGTAACGATTAAAAAATTGAGCATATTTAGCCTCAAGAATCATCATTTGAGCCGAAACATTCGACTCGGTAAGGGCAAACACATCTTTATCTAAGCGTTTAAATTCAATCGGCTTTATGTCTACTGAACTCGTGTCTAAATAAAGCCTATCTCTTTTACACTGAATAAAAACGCTCGCTAAAAAGAACAATAAACAAAATTTAAATAAAACTTTCATGATAAAAAATATAGTATTTTTACCACGTTAAATTATACAAAATACATCTAAATGAAAAAGATTTTACTTTTAGTTTCAAGCATTAGTTTGTTAGCTAATGGACTTATAGCTCAGGACAATACGACCTCCGGAAATGAGCAAAAAACATTCAGATTCGGGTTAAAAATATCACCTACTCCCACTTGGCTTAGAAGTAATGAATTAAATTATATCAAAAACGATGGTGTTAAATTAGGATTTGGGTTTGGTCTACAAACTGAATTCGCGATTAATTCAACTGCTTCATTTGTTACAGGACTTGGTGGGGATTTTTTAGGAGGAAAACAGACTTACCTAAAAGGTCAAGGATACGTTTTGACGAAAGATAACGAATATACAGAATCAAAAAACACAAATTTCAAAAATGACAACACAGCAGCCACTGATATAAAATTTTATGAAATTAATAGCCGAACTACTAAGATAAGCTATGTTACAATTCCGGTTATGCTGAAATTAATGACTAAAGACATTTCTCACTTCAAATATTTTGGCATGTTTGGTGGTAATATTGCTGTTCAAACCAAATTTAGAGTAACGGATGAAATTACCGAATTGAGGTATAACAAAACCACTTCTTATTATGAAGAAAACGGCAAAAGTAATATTACAGAAATGAGACCCGATGGTGATTTAATACCTGTAAATATTGGTTTAAATGCGGGAATTGGGGCCGAGTATAACTTATCCGGATCAACTTCTGTATTTTTGAGTCTTAATTATTTGAGAGGCTTTATTAATCAATACCAAAACACTTCAGAAATAATGGTAGATCAGATAAAAGAAAACTTAAATAATAATCCCAAAACCACTCCTAAAAGCTCTAAGCAGAGTGCACTTTCTGATGGCATACAATTAAACATTGGCATTTTATTTTAATATAATGTAAAGTTGATTCTTAAAAAATCCTAACCATTTCGGTTAGGATTTTTATTTTGCCCTAGTTTTTTCAACAAAAAACACATTTTCACACCGAAATTGTGGAAAATAGAACCAAAAACAGCTCGAATTAATTCGTATTTTTGCGACCTAACTAAAACTAAATTCTTTTAAAATGAACGAAATTGGATTAAAAGCACAAGATGCTTCTGTTGCCCAATTAGGCTTATCAAATGTTGAAATGGCATATTGGAATTTGCATCCATCTGAACTAGTTGAAGAAACTATTGTTCGTGGACAAGGTGTATTAACTGATGTTGGTGCTTTAGCTATAGATACTGGTGAATTTACTGGGCGCTCTCCAAAAGATAAATTTGTAGTTTATGATGAAAACACTAAAGACTCTGTTTGGTGGGGTGATGTAAACAATCGTTTTGAATCTGACAAATTCGATTCTTTACATAACCGTATGCTAGCCTATTTAGGCAAAAAAGAAGTTTGGATAAGAGATGCTTATGCTTGTGCTGATCCTACTTACAGAATAAATATTCGCGTAGTAACAGAAACTCCTTGGAGTAATTTATTTGCTTACAATTTATTCTTGCGTCCTACTACTGAAGAAATTAAAAATTTTAAACACGATTGGTTAATCATCAACGCACCTGGATTCGTTGCTGATCCTAAAATTGACGGCACACGTCAACATAATTTTGCAATCATCAATTTCACAAAAAAAACAATATTAATTGGTGGTACAGGTTATACAGGAGAAATTAAAAAATCAATATTTTCTGTATTAAATTATATCTTGCCACACGAGAAAAAAGTACTTTCAATGCACTGCTCTGCAAATATTGGTAAAGATGGAGATACTGCTATTTTCTTTGGCTTATCTGGTACTGGCAAAACTACTTTATCTGCTGACCCAAATCGTAAATTAATAGGAGATGATGAACATGGTTGGGCTGATAATTCTGTATTCAATTTTGAAGGTGGTTGCTATGCCAAGTGTGTAGACTTAACTGCTGAAAAAGAACCCCAAATTTTTAACGCTATTAAATTTGGATCTTTATTAGAGAACATTAATTATTACGAAGGAACAACTACCGTTAACTACGCTGACATTTCTCGTACTGAAAATACTCGTGTAAGTTATCCAGCTAATTATATTGATAATGCTGTAACTCCAGCCATTGGAGATATTCCAAAAAATATTTTCTTCCTTACATGTGATGCTTTCGGCGTATTGCCTCCTATATCAAAATTAAGTACTGGTCAAGCAATGTATAATTTTATTTCTGGTTATACAGCTAAAGTAGCAGGTACTGAAATGGGTATTACTGAACCTACTACTACATTCTCTGCTTGTTTCGGAAAAGCCTTTTTACCATTACACCCTACAAAATACGCAGAATTATTAGGTGAAAAACTAAAAAAACACAATGTAAATGTTTGGCTCTTAAACACCGGATGGGTAGGTGGCTCTTACGGTATAGGTAACAGAATTAAATTATCATACACTCGTGCTTTAATTACAGCAGCATTAAATGGCGAACTAGACAAAGCCGAATATGGTGTTACAAATTACTTCGGATTAAAATTCCCAAAAACATGTAAGGACGTTCCAAGTGAAATTTTAGATCCACGTAATTCATGGGCCGATAAGGTTGCTTATGATACAAAAGCTAAAAATTTAGCTGAGCAATTCATTAAAAATTTCGAACAATATTCTTCTGCTGCAAATAATGAAATTTTAGCGGCTGCTCCTAAAATTGTTGAAGAAGTTTAATTAAACATTCAGTAAACATCACATTCAATCAAAAACTCCTGATTTACATCAGGAGTTTTTTTGTTGGGTAATATGTAGCTCCCTTTTTTCTAAAGTATTGAAAAACTATTTTTTATAACTTTAATTCTTTACCCTGATAATAATCTAATACTTTTAGCTTAAATACATAATCATATTTTGCTTGTACCAAATTACCTTGAGCATTTTGAAATCGGATTTTAGCATTATTATAATCAAAAGTGCTTATTGCTCCCACATTATATTTTTGTTTCGCAAATGAAAATGATTGCTCAGATGCTTCAACGGCAGCAAGATTTGACTGATAACGCTCATAGGCTGACTTAGCATTGGCATAAGCTTGAACAATGGTTTTATATAAATTTTGTGCAGTTAAATCTTGAGAATATTTAGCATTTAATGCGCTTAGTTTGGCATTTTTTAATGCAGTATATGTTTGCAATCCATTTAAAATGGGAACAGATAATGTAAAACCAACACTCTTATTTACATTTTCAGAAAATTGATCTGAAAAACTTTTTTTTGACGTAATAACCTCTGTTTTAGGTCCAAATATAGTTTGACCTGTAGATGTATAATAAGGTAACTGTTCTACTCCTATAACATTAATTACGTCTATTTTTTTATTTAATTCTGATGTTCCTGTACCTAAGCTTCCAGTTGCGGAAATTGTTGGACTTACTCTGCCTTTCGCAACTGCTACATTTTTTTCAGCAGCCAATAAATTATACTCTGAACTTTTAATCGAATGCTGATTTTTAAGTGCTAATTCATATATAAACTCCACGGATGTAGTAGTTAATGTATTATCTGATATTGACACATCTGGTTTCAAAATTTTAAACTGACTCAATGTATCTAAGTTTAATAATTGCTTAAGTGTTAGCAATGCCAATTGATAATTATTATTAGAACTAGTTACATTAACTTCTTCATTTGCTAATTGAGCCTTTAAATCGTACACTGCACTTTTAGCTAAAGTACCGGCATCTGCCATTTTTTTAGTACGTTCTAATTGTTCATTTGTTATTTGATATTGAGCCTGAGAAATTTGCAACACCTCATCACTAAAAATAACATTAATATAGGCAGTTGCAATATTTAAAGACAAATCATTTTGTTGCTGTAAATAATTTTCGACACTTGATAAATACTGGTAATTGCTTGACTTAATGGCATTATACTGAGCAAACCCTGACCATAAAACTACATTTGAAGAAATAAAAAAATTCTGTGATAACACCTGTGTATTTGCAAATGTGTTCGTATAGCGATCAATTGTTCTTCCAAAGTTATAAGTATGCTGTGCGCCGGAATTAAAACTCGGTAAAACGGTTGCTTTACTTTGAATTACGTTATTTTTATTGATATAAGTGTTTAATTCTGATTGTTTTAATGATAAATTATTTTTTATTCCATAATCGATACACTGCTGCAAGTCCCAAATTTTTGTTTGAGCACGAATAAAAGCAGAAGTTCCTAAAATAATTGCAATCTGAATGAATAATCTCATAAATAACTATTTTTCGGATAAATTTAATCAAAAAAGGCTTGATTGTAGCTAGTGTGAAAACATTCACACTTCTCTCTCAATAAAATCATCGAAATGATATTTCATCATTAAAATACTTCATCTATATCATTTCGTCTGATAATATCTCCACCTGGAATATCATCATCGTCCCATTTTGCTGATTGAACTGTCTTAGTTGTTGGCTGCATCAAGAAATCAGTATTTTGAGCAATACCTGAAGACAAAGAATTTCCTGAATAAATATCTGCTCCTTCTGTGTAATCCAAGTCAGTAAATTTAGCATACTGACCTATGAATTTTAACGGCACATCAACAATAGAACCATGCCTATTTTTAGCGATAATTATTTCAGCTCTATTTTTTGTTGGCTGATTGTTTTCATCCACCTCAATACCATAATATTCTGGACGATAAATAAACATTACCATGTCTGCATCTTGCTCAATAGCACCTGACTCACGCAAATCACTTAATTGAGGACGTTTACTACCTCCTGGCCTATTTTCTACCTGACGACTTAACTGAGATAGGGCTATAATGGGTATCTCTAACTCTTTTGCCAAGGATTTTAAACCTCTTGATATCTGAGATATCTCTTGTTCTCGATTCCCTTTGCTGTCAGGTCCTCCACTCATTAATTGCAAATAATCAATAATAATTAGTGATATATTTTGCTGTTCTTTCAGGCGTCGAGCTTTTGCTCTCAACTCAAAAATAGACAGCGCAGGTGTATCATCGATATAAAGAGGCGCAACTGATAATTTTTTTATTCGCTCGTTTAATTGAACAAACTCATGATTATCCAAATTTCCTTTTAAAATTTTATCTTGATTAATTTCAGTTTCAGATGAAATTAAACGTTTAACCAACTGCAACGACGACATCTCTAATGAAAATATCGCTACAGGCTTATTAAATTCTACAGCTGCATTTTTTGCCATTGTAACAACAAAGGCTGTTTTACCCATACCTGGTCGAGCTGCTAAAATTAATAAATCAGATTTTTGCCAGCCACCCGTAATCCTATCTAATGCTGTAAAGCCTGATGGCACTCCCAATAAACCATCTGTTTGAGCAGCGGCGGCTTCTATTTCGTTAATAGCTTGAGCAATTAAGGAGGTCATTCCTGCATGTTGTTTTCGTACATTCGAATCCAAAATTTCAAAAATATGCTGCGTGGTCGCATCTAATAATTCAAAAACATCTGTACTATCTTCATAAGCTGACTTTATTGTTTCTGTGCTAATTCGGATTAATTCACGTTGTAAATATTTTTGAGCCACAATCCGTGCGTGGTATTCAATATTTGCTGCAGATGCTATTCTATTTGTTAAAGATGAAACATAAAATGCTCCTCCTACAAATTCAAGTTCCCCATTTTTTTTCAATTCCTGAGTGACCGTCAATATATCGACAGGCTCAGAACGATTGAATAAAGTGTAAATAGCCTTAAATATGATTCCATTTTGTTCTTTATAAAAACTTTCTGCCGATAAAACATCGATTACAGTACTTAAAGCGTCTTTTTCGAGTAACATTGCTCCTAAAACAGCTTCTTCTAATTCTATAGCCTGTGGTTGTATTTTTCCTACCTCAGTAACTGGAGAGGCATTATATATCTTTTTGCGAGTTTTACTTTGATTATCAAAATTTGGCATATTCGTGGATAAGAAATACAAAGGTGCTTATTAGTTTTTGATAAAAGAATTTATAATTCAAGTTTGTCGCACAATAAACTTAACACGAAGTTAACAACAATTTATAACAACATGATTATCAGTTAAATAATTGTTAGCAACCCTACTAATAAGTTCAATTATGTTAAGAATTTTTCTCTGCTTACTATTTATAATTCATAAACAAATTAATTGCAAATTGATTTAGAAAATAATAGTAAAATGAATAGTATATAAGACAAACTCATTAATGATTATCTTAATCAGTCATCATTTTAATAAAAAACACTTGTTACATAACATTTTATTATTATATTTGCATTCCAATTTTTATTCGCAATAAATTAATTAGATATAAAATGAAAAAAGAAATTCACCCTGAAAATTATAGATTGGTTGTTTTTAAAGACATGTCAAATGGCTATTCTTTTTTGACAAAATCATGTGCTGACACTAAAGATACTATAGTTCACGAAGACGGAAACGAATATCCGTTAGTAAAATTAGATATCTCTATGACATCTCACCCTTTCTACACAGGAAAACAAGTTTTAGTAGATACCGCAGGACGTATTGATAAATTCAAAAGTCGTTACGCAAAAAAATCTTAATAAGTTGTTTCTTATATACAAAAATCCATCTTCCATACGGTTGATGGATTTTTTATTTAAAATCTAATTGTAACTTTGAGTTTTAATAAAAATATTTTTTTGAGCTTTCATAATTCTTTTAAGGTATAAAAAATGAAATTTCTTTTTTTATATTCAGAAATAGCAGAATATTTTTTAGCATGCTGTGAAAAACTATCTCAATATGGCGACGTACATGTTATTAGATGGCCTGTCAATAAAGAAGCCCCTTTTCACTTCAACATTTCTACTAAAATAAAATTATATTCTAAATCAGATTACAACCTTATTCAACTTATCGAATTAGTAAAAAACATTGAACCTAATATAATTATTTGTAGTGGTTGGAGAGATAAAGATTATCTGAAAATAACTAGAAATTACTATGGAATAATTCCAACGGTAATGACTTGCGACACTCCTTGGCAAGGTAATTTAAAGCAATATATAGCTACAATTATAAGCAAAATAACACTTCTAAGAATTTATTCACATGCTTGGGTACCAGGAAAAATACAAAAGAAATATGCTTTAAAATTAGGATTTAAACATAATCAGATTTTAGAAGGGTTCTATAGTTGTGACTTAAATCATTTTGAACTAATTTACCAATTAGAAAAACAACAAAAGCAAAACTCTTTCCCTTTTCGCTTTCTATATGTTGGAAGATACATGGAATTTAAAGGTATTCAAGAATTATGGAAAGCTTTTATCGAGCTACACAATGAACAGCCCAATGATTGGGAATTGTGGTGCTTGGGAACAGGCGATATTTCCCCTATCACTCATCCTAAAATTAAACATTTCGGATTTGTACAACCTAAAGATTTAAAAAATTATACTTCCCAATGCGGAGCATTCATTCTACCAAGTCGTTTTGAACCATGGGGCGTCGTTGTTCATGAATTTGCGGCTTGCGGTTTCCCATTATTATTAAGTGATAAAGTTGGTGCAGCTGAAGCTTTTTTACAAGACAACAAAAATGGTTATTTTTTCGAAGCTAATAATACGAATAGCATGAAAGAAGCGATGAAAAAAATAATTTCTAAAAGGCCTAACGAATTAACAAAAATGGGAGAAATCTCAAATCAATTAGCCCAACAAATCAGTCCAGCAATATGGGCACAAACTATTTTTGAAATCACAAGAGCAAAAATATCATAGCAATCAAAAAAACTTTAATTCTTTTCAAGATTTTTCAACACAACGCTCGTTAAAACTTTATATTTTTTACTTTTAACACCCGATGTTGGACTCACACTGTATATATAACGGACACCTTATTAGCTTGTACGAACCAGCTATAAGTTTTACAAATAGATCTTTTAGATACGGAGACTCTTTGTTTGAAAGCATACGCTTCACCAATGGTAAAATAATGTTCCTTTCTGACCATATCAAAAGAATCAAATTAAGCATGACGTCTCTGCGAATGAACGTTCCTGCCGAATTTACATCGACAAACATTGAGCAGTTGATATTACATCTGCTCGAACAAAATCAGATTAAAAGTGAAGCTCGCATTAGATTAACTGTTTTCAGAAATGAAGGTGGATATTATACCCCTGAAACAAATGATATCTCTTTTTTAATTGAAAGTGAGCGACTGGATTATCCTTCCGGTTATACTCTTAATCAAAAAGGACTTTGGGTTGACGTATATGCGGAAATAAAAAAACAAGCAAATAAAATTTCTAATTTAAAAACCGGTAATGCCTTACTATATGTAATGGCAGGAATAACCAAAAATTCTCTGAAATTAGATGATTGCTTACTTGTAAACGAAAATGGGCATATCATTGAAACGATTAATTCAAATATATTTGTGATTAAAAATGGCACATTGTTTACATCGCCTATATCTGACGGATGTGTAGATGGCGTGATGAGGAAACAGATACTCGATATTGCCGCTCAAAATAAAATATTAGCCTTTGAACAATCACTCACTGTTCACACCCTTACTAATGGAGATGAAGTTTTCCTGACTAATGCCATTAGAGGTATTCAATGGGTTGGTCAATTCAAAAATAAATTTTACACAAACGAAAAAGCTGTCTTTTTCACTGAAAAACTAAACGAATTAACCAAATAGGAATGTTAGAGACTTATTTTAAAATAGTAGATGATGCTATTTCAGCATTAGGTTTAAATCCGGAAGAAACCAGAGGAAGCCAACCGGGACAGTGGAATCTTAAAAAAGGGCAATTTGATATTTTAGTAGATGTGTGGGAACAAGAAAATCATATTTTATTTCAAATTGTAGCTCCATTATGCACACTTCCTGATGAAAATAAAGAAGCTTTTATGCTACATCTTCTGAAAAAAAACTATGGATTAAGTGCCTTGTCGTATTCAATCATGGGTGACTCCGTTTTTTTAAAACACACAACAGAAATGCATTCTTTAACTAAAGAAAATATTATTTCGTTATTTAGTAAAACTGCCTTTTATGCTGAACAAAGTGAATTTGTTCCAAACGAAAAGTAGTATATTTTTTTCTTTACAAATATGCAGAAAATTTTAATGGTTTGTCTCGGAAACATCTGTCGTTCTCCATTGGCAGAAGGCATTATGCTAAAATTAATTTCTGAACATCAATTAAATATAAAGGTAGATTCTGCGGGCACTTCAAATTTTCATGTAGGAGAATCGCCTGATAAACGTACAGTATTAAATGCCTCCAAACATCAAATTAATCTTTCTGATTTAAAGGCCAGGCAATTCAGCATTCATGACTTTGATCGTTTCGATAAGATTTATGTTATGGATAAAAGTAATTTGAAAAATATACTTGCTTTAACCGGGGATGAAACACATATTTCTAAAGTAGATTTACTACTTAATAGTACACATCCTAATCTAAATAAAGAAGTCCCAGATCCTTTTTTTGGAGACGAACAAGGATTCGAAGAAGTTTTTAATCTGATTTATAACGCCTGCTTAAAAATAGCGCTAGGTTAAGACAGTAATTGAACAGCTTCCTCTTTACTTTCTGCAATTTTAAATAAAGTGTTTAGCTTAGTAATAATTAACAGCTCGTGAACTTTTTTGCCAACATTACAAATTACACTTTCACCTCCATTTGTACGAGTTTTTGTCAATAATTGAATCAATACATTCAATCCGCTACTGTTGAGATATCTTAAGTCAGACAAATCAATAATTAATTTATTCTTACCAGCTACCATTAACTCATCAATATCATGCATCAGATTAATGGCTTGATTTTTATCTATCAATTCACCACTTAACATTAAAGTTTGAAAATCTTTAAATTCAGTAATACGATATTCTAATTCCATTTTTTTATTTATGTTTTTAAAATAAGCCATCTAAAATTAAAAAATATCATTTGATGGCATATCTTTATAAGAAGTTACTAATAAATATTATTTTTTGTGTTCACAAACACCGTTATTTTTCAGATTTCGACATTTAGCAAAAAAATTTAATGAATGATGTACAATATCAAAATTGAGCATGTCTTCAGCCATTTTTTGAATTTGCATTATTCTTGGATCACAAAACTCAAATACCTTTTCGCAATCACTGCAAATTAAATGATCGTGCTGTTTAAATTTGTAAGCCTTCTCAAATTGAGCCAAATTCTTTCCAAATTGATGCTTAATCACTAAGCCAGCATCCATTAATAATTCGATGTTATTATAAAGAGTAGCACGACTTACTCTATATTTTTTATTTTTCATCATCACGTATAATCCTTCAATATCAAAATGACCATCGTGTGAATATATCTCATTTAAAATCGCAAAACGCTCTGCAGTTTTTCTATGTTTATTTACTTCTAAATAATCTGTTAAGATTTTTTCAACTGCCTCTTTAGTGTCTTGAGTGAGTTTATCTTTCATTAATCGTTATATATTCTAATTACATTGGTTACACCCTTTACTTTCATCAAATTATCAATTAAATGGCTTAAATGTTTAGCATCATGCACAAAAACCATAATCGTTCCGTTAAAAATTCCATCTTCTGTATCAAAGCTTATGGAACGCATATTAATATTTAATTGATTGGAAATAACTTTAGTAATGTTGTTTACTAATCCTAACTCATCAGTACCTTTAATTTGAATGCCCGCTAGGAAAGAGATTAAATGATCGTTATTCCATTTTGCCTTAACTACCCTATAAGCATAATTGGATAATAATTTTACGGCATTAGGACAATTGACACGATGAATTTTTATTCCTTCATTTACTGTTATAAATCCAAATACATCATCTCCCGGAATCGGGCTGCAGCAAGTAGCTAATCCATAATCTAACTTTTGCATATCATCTCCTATTACCAACATGTCAGAGCTTCCTCTCACGTTGGTTACCAACTCCTCTATTTTATTCTCTTTTTTCTTAGGTTTAAATTTTTCAGGATGTGTTTTAAATTCAATAAATTCTTTTATCTCTTTAAAATCTACATTTCCTAAAGCCGTTCTGTAATACAGTTCGTTGGTAGAAGGTAATCTCAAAAATGTCATAAACTCATTAACATTTTGAACAGAAAAATCTAATTTGGACTTTAAGAATTTCTTTTCTAATACTTCTTTACCTTCTTCTGCTACTTTTCTTCTGTTTTCTTTGAGAGCGGCTTTAATTTTAGATTTTGCTCTTGCTGTAACTACATAATTCAACCAGTCTTCCTTAGGCATTTGCTTAGAAGATGTTAAAATTTCTACCTGGTCTCCACTTTTTAACTGATAGCTAAGAGGAACTAATTTGTGATTAACTTTTGCGCCTATGCATTGCTCTCCAACCTTAGTATGAATTTCAAAAGCAAAATCCAAAGCAGTAGCAGTAGTAGGTAAATTTTTCATGTCTCCCTTTGGAGTAAATACAAAAATTTCATCTGCAAATAAATTCAACTTAAAGTCATCAATAAACTCTAAAGCATTTGGATCTGGATTATCTAACATTTCTCGTATGCGGCGCAACCAATTTTCCAGATTGCTCTCTTTTTCTGCAGCTGCATCTTTATATTTCCAATGAGCCGCATATCCCATTTCAGCTAATTCGTCCATGCGAACCGTTCTGATTTGCACTTCAACCCATTTTCCTTCTGGTCCCATAACAGTAGTATGTAAACTTTCATACCCGTTACTTTTTGGAGTAGAAATCCAATCTCTTAATCTATCGGGATTTGGATGGTAAAAATCAGTGATAATGGAATAAATTTTCCAACAATCAGCCTTTTCCTTGTCGATAGGGGTATCTATTACTATTCTGATTGCAAACAAATCATATATTTCTTCAAATAAAACTCCCTTATTTTTGAGCTTGTTATAAATTGAATAAATGGATTTTGGTCGGCCAAATATTTTAAATTTAAATCCTTGTTCCGATAAAATTTCGTTAATCGGATCTATAAAGTTTTTTATAAATTTTTTACGTACAGGTTCGCTTTCTTTTAATTTTTGCTCAATATCTCTATACCAATCTTCATTTGTATACTTTAACCCTAAATCTTCTAATTCTGATTTGATGGCATTTAAACCTAAGCGGTGAGCTAAAGGAGCATAAAGATAAAGCGTTTCTCCTGCGATTTTCATTTGCTTATCACGCTTCATGTGATCTAGCGTTCGCATATTATGCAATCTATCTGCTAATTTTATCAAAATAACCCTTACATCCTCTGAAAGAGTCAATAACATTT
>Ga0172373_10007375_pt1 | contig 14298 bp, 11 predicted proteins | sample Lak10m_2_FD_114546 | JGI IMG/M metagenome (GOLD analysis project Ga0172373, IMG submission 114546) | Freshwater microbial communities from Kabuno Bay, South-Kivu, Congo - kab_092012_10m | ecosystem: Environmental > Aquatic > Freshwater > Lake | place: Democratic Republic of the Congo... | reverse complement strand
CGCGCAGCACGAGCTGACGGACGTGGTGTTTGTCGAGCTGCCCGCCGTGGGCCGCCAGGTGAAGGCCGGCGAGGCCTGCGCGGTGGTCGAGTCCGTGAAGACCGCCAGCGACATCTACGCGCCCGCCAGCGGCGAGGTCATCGAGATCAACAAAGCGGTGACGGACGACCCCGGGCTGGTGAACGGCGAACCCTACGGCAAGGGCTGGTTCTTCAAGCTGAAGCTGGCGGACGCGGCGGAAGTGGGGGCGTTGCTGACGCCGGAGGCTTACACGGCGCAGATTGGCGGGTAGTCGCAACCTTCAGGTTGCGCTTGGGGTCGTTGGAAAACCGTCCCCATTCGAGCTGCTCTCTTCGCAACCTGAAGGTTGCGACTACGCGGAGACGATGTTGTTCCGCACGGCGTAGCGCACGAGTTCGCCGACGGAGTGGAAGCGCAGCTTGCGCATGATGTTGGTGCGGTGGGTCTCGACGGTCTTCACACTGATGTTCAGGGCGCTGGCGGCCTCCTTGTTGCTCTTGCCCTCGGCCAGGAGCTGCACGATTTCCTTCTCGCGTGGCGTCAGGCGGCTGCCGATGTCCTCGGCCTCGATGGCCTGCGCGCCTTCCTTGAGCGTGCTGTCGGAAACCATCTGCGAGATGCGCGAGGTGAAGTAGTTCTTGTGCGCGCTGACGGCCTTCACAGCGGCGACCAGCTCGCGTCCGGCGTCGGACTTCAGGATGTAGCCGCGCGCGCCGACCTTGAGCACCTCGCTGGCGATCTGCTCGGACTCGTGGACGGTGAGGATGAGAATCTCGGTGTGCGGCAGGAGCTTCTTGATCTGGCGCGCGGCTTCGAGGCCGTTCAGCTCCGGCATCGTCACGTCGAGGATGCAGACCTCCGGCGTGGTGGCCTTGGCCTTCTCGACGGCCTGGCGGCCGGTGCCGGCCTCGGCCACGACCTGCCAGCCGGGCTGGTCGTCGAGGAGCGCCTTCATGCCGGCGCGGACGATGTCGTGGTCATCGGCGATGAGTAATTTGAGTGTGCTCATAGTTGTTCTCCGGGAAGCGGCACCACGACCATCACGGTGGTGCCGCGGCTGTTTGAGTTGATTTCCAATGCGCCGCCAAATTGCCGCACGCGCTCCCACACGCCCGCCACGCCGACGCCCAGCGCGGAGACGTTGCCATGCACTTTTTCCAGCTTCTCCGGCGGAATGCCGGTGCCCTCGTCGCGCACCTCGAGAACGATCTCGCCGGGCTGGCGCGTGACCTTGATGAAGGCGGTCTTGCTGCCGGAGTGCCGTGCGACGTTGGTGAGCGTCTCCTGCACGATGCGGAAGATGGTGACTTCGATGTCGGCGGGCAGGCGGTCGAACTCGGCCGGCGCGTCCACTTCGGTCTTGATGCCGCTGCGCTGCGTGAAGCCGTTCGCCAGCCAGCCGATGGCCGAGAGCAGGCCCGACTCTTCGAGCAGCGGCGGGTGCAGCAGATAGGAAATGGTGCGGATCTCGCGCGAGGTTTGTTCGGCCATCGCGGCGGTGTCGGCGACGAGGTTCTTCACCTTCGGTGTCGCGTCGGGCACGAGGTTCTCGATGCGGGAGAGGTTCACGGCGATGGCGGCGAGCGTCTGGCCGGAGTTGTCGTGCAGCTCGCGGGCGATGCGGCGGCGCTCCTGGTCCTGCGCCGTCATCAAGTGACCGGAAAGCTGGCGGAGCAATTCCTCCTTGTCCTTGCGGTCAGCGATCTCGGTCTGGAGCGAACTGTTGGCCCGCGTCAGCTCGTCCGTGCGGTCGCGCACGCGGCGTTCCATGTCGGAGAAGGCGCGCTCCAAAGTCTTTTCGCGCCGCCAGCGTTGCAGCGAGAGTGCGGCGGCGAGCCAGACCATCGCGACGGAGAGAACGCGGTTCGCCATCTCGGCCTCATGCGGGCCGCTGAGGGGACCGCGCATGAAACCGAGGACCGAAAGCCCGGTGGCCGCGTAGGCCAGGTAGAGCGCATGCTGGGTGTTCTGCGACCAGAGCGCCAGCAGCACCGGTGCGACGTAGAACGCGGCGACTGGAAAATCCGCGCGCTGCCCGAGGTCGAGCGCGGCGATCACCAGCAGGCTCAGGCACGCGGCGGGAATCTGCCAGTTGGTCACCAGCCATTGTGCGGCGGGGGAGGGCGGGGCGGGGTCAGCCGGGGCCACCTGCCGGCGGGCGGGGGACGCCATGCCACTCGGGGCGGCGGGAGAGGCGGACGCGGAAGGCGAGTTCATGCGAGCTGACGCGGCGAAGGTAGTTCCCGCGCCGGGGTGAGGCAAGCCCCGCCCCGTAGGGTGATTTGTGGAGTGACAGTCCGGGGCGGTAAATCCCAAAGATTCGGGACGGACAAAGATTAAGGAGCAGGCGTGATGAAGGTAGCTCGACATTCCAATGTCGAGTTCAGCGACGCGGACGCGCAGTCAGTCTCAACATTGGAATATTGAGCTGCTTGTCAGCGCGTTCGTGTCGGATAAACCCGCGCAGGTTGAATTCTTATGCTCCCCAATCTTTGTCCGCCCCGAATCTTTGGGTTTTCCTCCGCGCCTGGTCCGGCTATGAAGCGCACATGAACTTCTCCTCTCTCGCAGGCCTGTTGCTTTGCACGGCGGTCACGGTTGCACCAGCCCAGGACTACGACCTCCTCCTGCGCGGCGGGCGCGTGGCGGACGGCACAGGCAACCCCGCCTTCTTCGCCGACGTGGCCGTTAAAGCCGGGCGCATCGCCGCCGTTGGGCGCGTGACCGGCACCGCGAAGCGCGTGGTGGATGTGAAAGGACTCGTGGTCGCGCCGGGCTTCGTGGACACGCACACGCACGCCGAGGGAATCGAAGACCAGCCGCGCGCCGAGAACTTCCTCCGCATGGGCGTCACGACGCTCGTGCTCGGCAACTGCGGCAGCTCGCGGCTGAACCTCGGCGAGTATTTCAAGGAGCTTGAGGCCACGAACATCTCGCCCAACGTCTGCTCGCTCATCGGCCACAACACCGTGCGCCGTCAGGCGATGGGCGGCTCCTTCCTGCGCCCGCCGACTGACGCCGAGTTGGCCAAGATGAAGGGCTACGTCGAGCAGGGCATGAAAGACGGCGCGGTCGGCCTCGCTACCGGCCTCATCTACCTGCCCGGCACGTTCGCGAAGACGGAGGAGATTGTGGAACTCGCCAAGGTCGCCGGCGCGCACGGCGGCATTTACGCCAGCCACATGAGGAGCGAGGGCGAAGGCATCTACAAGGCGCTCGACGAGCTGTTCCGCATCTCCCGCGAGGGCCACACGCGCGGCCACATCTCGCACATCAAGCTCTCCGGCAAAACCTACTGGGGCCAGACCGCGAAAGTCATCGCCGCCATTGAAGGCGCGCGCGCCAGCGGCCTCGACATCACGCAGGACCAGTATGTCTATCCCGCGTCCAGCACCGGCCTCTCGCAGCTCATCCCCGACAGCGCACGCGAGGGCGGCGCGGACAAGTTCCGCGAGCGCATCAGCGACCCGGCGCAGAAGGCCGACATCGCCCGCCGCATGAAGGAAACCCTCCGCAAGCAGGGCCGCGACGACTACAGCTACGCCGTCATCGCGAACTACTCGAAGGACAAATCCCTCAACGGCCTCACCGTCGTCGAGGCCGCGAAGAAGAAGCGCGGCACCAACTCGCTCGACGATCAGGTGGAGCTGCTGCTGGAGATTGAGAAGAGCGGCGGCGCTTCCGCTGTCTTCCACGGCATGAGCGAAGACGACCTGCGCGAGTTCGCGAAGCACCCGAACACCATGTTCGCGTCCGACAGCGGCGTGCGGAAGTTCGGCGAGGGCGTGCCGCACCCGCGCGGCTACGGCAACAACGCCCGCGTGCTCGGCCAGTATGTCCGCGAGGCGAAGTTCCTCCGCCTCGAAGATGCCGTCCGCCGCATGAGTTCGCTTCCGGCCACGACGTTCCAGCTCAAGGACCGCGGCCTCGTGCGCGAAGGCGCGTGGGCCGACCTCGTCGTGTTCGACCCCGCGAAGGTCACGGACAAGGCCACGTTCAAGGAACCGCACCAATACGCCACCGGCTTCAAGCTCGTCACCGTGAACGGCGTCGTGGTCGTCGAGGACGACAAGCACCTCGGCACGCGGCCCGGCAGGGTGATCCGGATGAACCAGCAATGAGCGACGTCGAAGCCAAGCCAGCGCCGAGCAACCGCAAATTCCACCTGCTCGTCGCCGCGTTCTTGCTGGCAGCAGTGCTGGCGGGCGTGCTCTCCGCGCGGCGCGGCAAATCCTCGGTCGAGCTGTGGAAGGACGAGATGCGCGCGAAGGGCGAGAAGTTCACCATCGCGGAGTTGGTCCCGAAGCGCACCGGGCCGGTGACGAACCGCGTGGAGGAGTTGGTGCGGTTGGGTAAGCTGCTTGGCTCGTCCAGCCGCGCTCTCAGCACCATTGAGCACTTTCGCTACCTGACCAACGGCGTGGCCGAGGCGGCGTGGATGCGGTCCAAGCTGGGCTTGAGCGCGGCAACTTCAGGCACAACGGGGCGTGGGATTCCCTCCTCCATGGAGCCTTACGAGTGGGAGGACTTGGCGGCTGACGTGATGGCGATGGAAACGACCTTGGCGGAGGTCCACGCGCTGCTGGTCCTGCCGGACCGGGACACCGGATGGGACTATCAACAACGGACGCCGATGCCGAAGTGCTTCGTCGAGAAGCGCCACCTGGCGCAGTGGCTTGCTGCGGCGAACACGCTCGCCCTCCACGAGCGGCAGCCCGCGCAGGCGGTGGCGCACTTGACGGCGCTCGGTGACATGCTGGCCTGGCATGACGAGGATTTCACCATTATCGGGCAGATGATACGGGTCGCCATCGGCGGCATGACGCTACACTCCACCTGGGCCACGATGCAGGCTCCCGACGTGACGGAGGCGCAGCTCGCGGGCCTGCAAACGCAGTGGCAGGGGCTGGTCATTCTGCCGGCGCTCGCGCGGGCCATGGAGTTTGAGCGGGCGGGCATCGGTCAGCTCTTCACTCAAGTCCGGTCTGGGCAGGAGTCGGTTGCGACTACGTTTGGGACGAGCATTGCGGGCGGAGGAAATCTTGCGGATCGGGCAGCGGGCGTGGCGTGGCGGGCGCTGGGGGCGGAGGCGGATGAACTTTTCTATCTCCGGTTCATGCAGGGCCAGATCGACGCACTCCGAAAGCTGGCGCGGCTTCGCTCGTGGGCGGCGGCACAGCCCGACCTCGCAGCCAACTCCACACAACTTGCGGTGCTCGACACATGGCAGGGCAAGCTGATGCTGTTTTCGCGACTTGGTATGGCGAATTTCAGCAAGGCTATCCAAACCGCCATGCGCTATGAGACTCGCCGCGAGTTGACCATCGCGGCACTGGCGGTGGAGCGCCACCGCCTCCGACTTGGACGACCTCCGGCGACACTGAACGACCTCGTGCCGGCCTTCCTCCCCGCCGTGCCGGTGGACTGGATGGATGGCAAGCTGCTTCGTTACCGGCTCAACGCGGACGGCACGTTCACGCTCTGGTCCATCGGCGAGGACTTGAAGGACGACGGTGGCGACGGTTCCGACGCCGCTCCCGCCACGCGCACGACGGACATTTGGGAACGCCGTGATGTCGTGTGGCCGCGCGCGGCACCGTGAGTAGCTCGACATTCCAATGTCGAGTCTTGGGGCTGGGTGGCTTCCGAACTCGACATTGGAATGTCGAGCTACTCGGGCCGTCCTACTCGGTCTCCGAGTCGCGCGCTTGGATGCGCGCGCCGCGTCGGAGCCAGGCGGTGGCATCCGGGGGCTTCGGCTGGAAAGGGTCGAGCAAGTGCAGCGAGTCGGTGCCCTCCGCGTCAATCACCTCCCAGTCCACGAAGAAGCGGAAGGTCTGCTTCTCCAGCGCGTGCATCAGGCTGGAACGCGCGGCGGCGCGGGTATCGGCGGGCGGCGTGAGCAGGGCGGCGTGCTGCTCCTCGGGCGAAATCACCCACGGCTCCGGCGTGCGCGCCAGCGGCCAGCCGAGGTTGCGCGCGGGGTCAACGGCGTGGAACTCCAGGTCCTGCGCGCGGAGCCAAGGGTCGGTCCACGGGAGATTCTCCGCCGCGAGGAACTGCGTGTAGAGCCAGCGCTTCGTCACCCAGTCCACGATGCCGACGAGGTTCTCGACGTTGCCATCCAAGTCGGTCAGCACGCCGTTCCAGATGCCGAGCAGCGCGTTCGTCTCCGCGTCGCGGCCGCGAAACTCCTTCTCCGCCGCGAGGTAAAACCACCGCAGCACCTCGACCGCCGGCACTTCCAGCCCGTCGGCCAGCGGCACGCGCCAAGGGCCGTCCGGCTGGTGCGAGAGCGCGCGGAAGGCATACACCGCGTCGGCCAGCGCGACGGGCGGGAGCTTGTCTATCTCCAGCAAATCCAGCACGAGCGACGCGGTGCCGCACTTGAGCGCGAGCGTGGCGGGCAGCACGCTGGTGTCGCCGTGCAGCAGGTGCAGCCGGCGGAACTTGCGCGCGTCGGCGAGCGGTTCGTCGCGCGTGTTGATGATGGCGCGGTTGAACTGCACCCACTCGAAGAGGTCGTTGTTGATGTAGTCCGCGCGCTGGCTGATTTGGAAATCGCTCTCGGAGGTCATCAGCTTGACGATGTCCCCGCGCGACTCCGCGCCCTGCGACGCCCGCACGCGGCCCGCGCCGGTGTAGAGCACGCGCAGCGTGAGGAAGGCGAGCAGCGACTGGACGTTCGCCTCGTTGAGCGGCGCGCCCCGGCGGACGAGGTAATTCTCGTGGCAGCCGAACGTCGCGCCCGAGTAATAGTCCACGTTGTTCCGCACGAAGCCGACGCGCTCGGCGAGGCCGAGGTCGTGCGTGGCGGCGGTGAGCATCTCGTCGCCCGCGCGGTCGAAGCGCAGCAGGTCGCGGACGGAAAGGCACTCGGGCGTGCAGATTTCGAGATGGCCCATGTCCACGTAGCAGCGCCCGCCGTTGAAGAGGAAGCCGCCATTGCCCGCCGGCTCGTCCCAGTCGCGCTGGTGCATGTCCGCGAGGCCGAAGCGGTGCTTCTCGAAGAGCCAGTTGCGCACGCGCGCGACGGCGGCGGGCGGCCCGGCGGGGTCGCTGCTCAGGCACCCGTATTCCGTTTCCAGGCCGACGATGCGGTTCATGGCTGGCTCAATGAGACACGTTTCGGCAGGAAGCTACGTGGTCGTGGCAGGTAAGCTTTCTCCCTCACCCCGGCCCTCTCCCGCTGGGAGAGGGAGCAACCTCGCCGCCGCTCGGTGTCAACGTGGCATCCCCGTGCTCGCAAACGCTGCGACTGGCCCCCTCTCCCAGCGGGAGAGGGATGGGGTGAGGGAGAACGGCTTGAATTCGTAGGGTCGTTCTCCTGCCGAGAACTGAACGAGAAGGAAAAAACTTTGCAGGAGCTGCGGGAGCGGACTTCCTGCGTCTGCTTCACGTCGGTCAGAAGGTTACGACTCGGACACGACCTTCTTTCAGGTCGCGCTGGCCGCGCTCGATGCTGGCGACGAACTCCGGAGATAGCGGCTGCAAGTCCTCCAAGTAGTCGTCCAGCCAGTCGCGCAATTCGGCCACCTCCGCAGCGGGAAGTTGCTTGATGCGTTCCTCAATGACTTCGACGGCGCTCATGGCGGCAATCTAGGCGGAACGAGGGGGAAGACAAGCGGGAGTTCGGGGCCATGAATTCACAGCAACGAGATTAGCACTCCCAGCGCAGCAAAGAGGACGATGCCTGATACTGTGAGATAGAACGACCGCCTGAAGTGATGGCTCAAGAGCAAGAGGAAGCGCTCTATCCAGTTAGGTCGAAAACATGCCCACAAGAACGCAAGCACGAGGATGACTTGAGCTAGCGCGAAAAACTCACCGAGGACAATGCTCCAAAACTTGGCGAAGTAGCGGCTTCGTTGCCTGTATTTGAAGTCCCATCCAGATACCACGCACAGAGAAGGATTAGTAAACAAAGCGGTGTCAGGACGAGTGCGAGGACTCCAACCAAAAGCCTTTCCAGCTTGGAGCCGGTTACAAATGCACTGGAACGCGGTTCTTTCATGCGCAATCAAGAGCCTATGTTCAGACTTTCAGCGTTCAAGCACTCGAATCGCGCGCATCGTTGTGGACGCCTAGCCAGCCACCCCGTCTCCACCGTCTTCCCACTCACGGCCTTCTTCCACCCCTCGCGCCGCTCCGCCTCCGTCGGCAGCTTGTCCGTGAACGACTTGTTCTCCGTCAGCACCCACCAGGCTTGCAGCAGCAGGTCGGCGACGGCGGTGCGGTCGGTCTGGCCGGCGAGGGCCTTGGTGAGCCAGTCCTTCGCGGCGGTTTCGGCTTCCGGCGTGTTCGCGGCGACGGCGAGGCCGCCGGTCTGGAGCTGGAACGCGCCGTCGAAGTGCAGGTTCGCCAGCAGGTCCTGGCCGGGGTCGTTGCCCAGCTCGACGATGAGCAGTTCCACGAGCGTGGGCGCGGTGAAGAGTTGCTCGAAGTTCTGCTTGAGCTGCGGGCTGAGGCCGAAGCTCACGAGGCGGCGCAGGCTCACGTCCTCGGGCGCGCGGGTGAAGGCTTCGAGATGCGCGGCGTCAATCGCAGCCTGCCGGACCTTCTCGATGTCCGCCGGGTGGCCGAGGCCCGCGAGCGCGAGGCGGTCGTGCAACTCGAAGACCTTCGAGCGGCCCGCGCCCACGCCCAGCAGGAGGATGCCGTCGGGCAGGCTGGCGGCGAAGACGGGCGAGCCGCCCCGGAGCTGTTCACGGACGTATTCGCGGCGGTTCGCCACCGCCTCCAGCCAACGATAGGGTTCCTCGGTCATGGGCGTTTGGTTTTGCCGGGACGGTAGCAGCCGGGCAGGGGAATCGCCATGAAAAGAACGGGAGGCCAGTTCCCACAGATTCAAGGCGACCGCAGATTTTAACTAATCTGTGGTCGTCTTGAATCTGTGGGAGTGCCTTCCCATCGGCGCAGAACTTTGAACTTTGAACTTTGAGCCGCCGCCTTAGCCTCGCGGCGCATGTCGCAGATGCTCAAGTCCTCCGGCGCGATGGGCGCGGCCACGCTCGCCTCGCGCGTGCTGGGGATGGTGCGCGAGATGGCCTACGCGCGCTTCATGGGCGACGGCTGGGTGGCGGGCGCGTTCACGCTGGCCTTCACGATCCCGAACCTCTTCCGCCGGCTGCTCGGCGAGGGCGCGCTCACGGCGGCGTTCATCCCCCTCTTCAAAGAGAAGGAAAAGACCGCGACCGAAACGGAGGTGTGGCGCGCGGCCAACGCCGTGATGTCCGCGCTGCTGGTCTTCTCCGCCGTGGTCATCGCGCTGGTGCTGGCGGGACTGTCCATCGCGCTGGCGACGGCGCAGTTCGACGCGAAGACGCGGTTGATGCTGGAACTGCTGCGCGTGATGTTTCCCTACATGGGCCTCGTGTGCCTCGCGGCGGTCTTCATGGGCGTGCTCAACGCGCGCGGGCACTTTTTCATCCCGGCGCTGGGTGCGGCGTTGCTGAACGTGGTGATGATTGCCAGCGTGTTCCTCGCGGCGCCGAAGTTTGGTGCAAAGCTGGACGACCAAATCTTCGCCCTCGCGTTCGGCGTGCTCGTGGCGGGAGTGGCGCAGGCGGCATTTCAACTGCCATCCCTCCGGCGTGAAGGCTGGCGGCTCGCGTGGGTGACGCCGTGGGGCAACGACACCGTGCGCGCGGTTGTGACCAAGATGGGGCCGGCCATCATCGGCGTGGCGGCGTTCCAGCTCAACGTGACGCTGGTGCAGCTCGTGTCGTTCTGGGTGGACCCGGTCATTGTCGCGTCGTTCAGCTACGCGGTGCGGTTGATGGAGCTGCCGCAGGGCGTCTTTGGCATCTCGCTCGCGACGTATCTGCTCACCAGCCTGTCCGGGCTGGCGGCGGAAAAGAAGCTGCCCGAGTTCCGCGCCACGCTGGGACAAGGGCTGTCGTATCTCGTCGTCATCAACAGCCTCGCCGCCGTGCTGCTGCTGTTCCTCGCGGAGCCAATCGTGCGCCTGCTCTTCGAGCGCGGTGCGTTCGGGCCGGAGTCCACGCAGCGCGCGGCGCTCGCGCTGCAATGCCTCGCGCCCGGACTCGTGGCCTTCTCGATGGTGAACATCCTCGCCCGCGCCTTCTACGCGTTGGGCGACACGCACACGCCGATGCGCGTGAGCGTCTTCTGCCTCGGCGCGAACCTGCTGCTTTCGGTGCTGTTCATCAGCGACCTGCGCCAAGCGGGCCTCGGCCTGGCGAACACCATCACCTCCTGCCTGAACGTCTGGCTCCTGCTGCGTGCGTTGCGCAAGAAGCTCGGCACGTTGGAACTCGCCGAGGTGAAACGCAGCCTGAAGCCCGTCCTCGCCGCGTCTATCGTGGTCTGCATCCTCGCGTGGCCCGGTTACAACGCGTGGGACACGCAGTTCGGCCACGCCACGTTGCTCGCCAAGCTCGGTGCTGTCTTCGTGCCCGCGATTCTCACCAGCGCGCTGTATTGGGCCGTGCTGTGGGCGGACAAGCTGCCCGCCGCGATGGAAGTGACCGCGCTGATTCAGAAGAAGCTGCGGTGCTCGCGAGAGTAACGCGCGCGATTGCCTTGGCACCCGGCTTCAGTTAAACCCCTTCGCACGTGAAGAAACTCGCGGACAAAATCCAGCGTGTCGGACTGGTGGCGAACGTGGAGAAAAGCTCCTGTGTGGCGGTGGTGCAACAGGCTGCCCGGCTCGTGCGCGCCAGCGGACGCGAGCCAGTCGCCGATGTTGCCACCGCGAAGCTCGCGAAACTCAAGACCGCCACCGCCGCCGATGCCGCCGCCGTGGCCCGCGAGACCGATCTGCTGATTGTCTTCGGCGGCGATGGCACGATGCTGCGCGCCGCGCGCGACACGGCGGACGCGGGCACGCCGCTCCTGGGCGTGAACCTCGGCGGCCTCGGTTTTCTCACGGCCATTTCCGCCGGCCAGTTCGCGAAGGAACTGCGCGCCGTGTGGCAGGGCAAGTTCACCATTGAGACGCGCCCGCTGATCGAAGTGAGCGGCGCGCTCGGCGGAAAGCTGTTGTCTCGCCCCGCGCTGAACGACTTCGTGGTGAGCCGTGGCTCTGGCTCACGGCTGATCGAACTCGAAGTCACGGTGGACGGCGAGGAACTCACGCGCTACCGCTGCGATGGTCTGATCGTCAGCTCGCCGACCGGCTCAACGGCCTACTCGCTGGCGGCGGGCGGGGCGATTGTCAGTCCGCGCGCGGAAGTCTTCACCATCACGCCCATTTGTCCGCACACGCTCTCGAACCGCTCCGTGGTGGTGAGCCTGAACTCAGCCATTGGCATCCGCGCGTTGAGCGGGAAAATTGAGACGCTGCTCTCTGCCGATGGCGAGGTGGTCGCGCCGCTGGCGGCGGGGGAGACGGTGCTGATCCGGCGCAGCGCGCGCTCGGTGCGGCTGCTGCATCTGGCCGGAGGCTCGTTCTTCCGGACGCTGCGGCAGAAGCTCAACTGGAGCGGGGCCCATGTGTGAGCCGATTGGTTGCGACCGCACTCAGGAATTTCTTGAGGCCCGCACGGCGCGACCGGCGCACTTCGCCCTTTTCTTTTTTCGCCGTTGGCCCACGCTCCGTGGTCGAAACCGAAACGTGACACGAACGCCACTTGCCTCCCGCTGAATGGTCCGCCTCAAAGACATCGCCTATCGCGCCGGCTGCTCGGTGATGACCGTCTCCAAGGCGCTGCGTGACGCGAAGGACATTTCCGTCGCCACCAAGGCGCGCATCAAGGATCTCGCCGAGGAGATGGGCTACGTGCCGGACGCCGCCGCCGCCGGCCTGCGCACGCGCAGCACGCGGCTGCTCGGCCTGGTCATCTCCACGCTCACCAACCCCATCTTCGCGCGCATGGTCATGGCCATCGAAGAGTGGGCTTACCAGCACGGTTACGCGGTGCTGCTCATGCACTCGCACAACGACCCGCCGCGCGAGGAGCAGTGCATCCGCCGGTTGATGTCGCGTCGCGTGGACGGACTGTTCATCTCGCCCGCGTCGCGCATGGAGACAAGCGCGGCCATTTACGAGGAACTGCAACGCAGCGGCACGCCGACGGTCATCCTTGGCTCGCGCGCGAAGTTCTGCGCCGGCTTCCCGTGCGTGGAGAGCGACGACGTGACGGCCTCCGCCAACGTCACCCGCCATCTCCTTGAGCTGGGCCACAAGCGCATCGCGTTTTTCGCGGGACCACAGGTCTCGCCGTGGGCGCACGACCGCTTCGCCGGCTACAAGAAGGCGCTGCGCGAGGCGAAGGTGGAACTCGACGACAGCCTTATTTTCCAAGCCGGCGCAACCATCGAAGAGGGCGAGAAGGCCGCCGTGCAGTTCCTCGGCGAGTCCACCGGGGCCACCGCTGTCCAGGCCGTCAACGACATGGTGGCCATCGGCGCGGGGAGCCTGTTCCTGAAGCAGGGCCTGAAGATTCCGCAGGACATTTCGCTCGCCGGCTTCGGCAACGTCCTGGTCAGCGAACATTTCCGGGTGCCGCTGACCACGGTGCGCCAGCCCAAGTTCCGCCTCGGCGTCGCCGCGATGGAACTGATGCTCGCGCAACTGCGGCGGGAGAAGTTTGAGTCCAAGCGCCTGCCCGCCGACCTCGTCATCCGCCAGAGCACGGCGGCCCCGGCGAAGAAGTAGGTCCTCCTCGGTGGGGTGAGGCTCCGTCGAACCCCATTTGCCGACGGAGTCGGCGCGAGCGAGGCGAGCATCGCATAGAGTTCACGGCCAAGAATCTCGCTTCGCTCGCACCGCTGCGCGGTTTCGTCGGCTCGACGGAGTCTCGCCCTACCCGGTTCGCTTCCACCCCGCGATGAACATCCCGTTGCCGCCGGTTTCTTTCGGCCAGAGGCAGTGTTGTGACTGGGGCGGCTTGTGCGTTTGAAACGGGTCCGCCACCGGCAGCGGGGTGAACTCCGGGTGCGCGGCCTGGAACGCGGCGGCCACTTCCTCCGTCTCCGCGCGGGTGAGCGTGCAGGCGGAATAGACGAGCTTGCCGCCGGGCTTCACCGAGGGCGCGACGTGGTTGAGGAGCTGCGTCTGCACCACCGCGAGTTCGCGCACGTCGTCGGGAGTCGTGGTCCAGCGCGCGTGCGGGTTGCGCTGCCAGGTGCCGAGGCCGCTGCACGGGGCGTCCAGCAGCACGCCGTCGAAGCGCGTCTTCGTCGGCAGTTTCGCGCCGCCGTCCCAGTGCGCAGCGCGGTAGTTGAAGCACTGCGCGCGGGCGGTGCGGAGCTTGAGTTTCTTCAAGCGCCACTCGGCGCGGTCACTGGCCCAGATCATTCCCTTGCCCTGCATTTGCGCCGAGAGATGCAGCGTCTTGCCGCCCTCGCCCGCGCACGCGTCCCACCACGTCTCGCCGGACTTTGCGGCGCAGACCATGCCGACGGCTTGCGACGCCACGTCCTGAATCTCGAACTCGCCCGCGTGGAACTCGGGGCGACGGAACAGGTCTTCCTCGCCCGCGTAGGCGAGCGCGTCCGGCAGCGGACAGGTGCGCGTGTGGCCGAGCACCTGCGCGAGCGCCTTGGCTCGGCCGGGCTTCACGCGCAGCCAGAGGGTCGGCTCGGCCTGGATGGCGCGCAGCCATGCGGCGCTGATCGGGACGAAGTCGTTCACCCACGCGGGCAGCGTGCGGGCGATCAGGTCGGCGTCGCGGAAGGACTGCGGATTCATGGCGAACTCGGCGGTGAGTTCGAGCGCGCTGCGGATTCTGGATTCGAGCCTGAGCGAATCGTCCAGCCAGCCGCGCCAGCGGAAGAAGGAGAACACCGCCTGGCTTACTTGCGCGGCTTCCTCATTGGACAGGCCGCCGGCGTTGCGCAACTGCTGGCGCAGCACGGCATCGGCTGGACGCTCGCGTGAGGACTGCTCGACGATGGCGGTGGCGAGCTTGAGCCAGCGCGTCGGGTCGCGTGGTGGGAGCGAAGGGTCTTCGTCCTCGCGCCAGTCCTCCGGGGTGGCTCGGCGGTTGCGCGGCGGGCGGTAGCGAGGTGAAAGGCGTGATTCCGGCACGACGTTGCGTAGCACGCGCAAGCGGATGGGGGCAAGCGTCGCGGTGGCGGAGCGCGAGGTGCCCCGATCATTACGATGGGTTGAACTGGATCGATTCAGGGGGCGCGGAATGCGCCGCTTGCGCCGGCGTCGCCTCGCGGTGAACCCCCATCCTCTCGCGCGCTCGCTCTGGCAGCCGCTGCCTGACCCGTTTCGGGGCGCTCCCGGCCCTGCGCGACACGGCTCCGCCCGGCGACGGCCGGCTCGCCGTCGCCTCGCCCGCTCGGGGCCGCCGCCTGGCT
>Ga0172373_10007371_pt1 | contig 14301 bp, 12 predicted proteins | sample Lak10m_2_FD_114546 | JGI IMG/M metagenome (GOLD analysis project Ga0172373, IMG submission 114546) | Freshwater microbial communities from Kabuno Bay, South-Kivu, Congo - kab_092012_10m | ecosystem: Environmental > Aquatic > Freshwater > Lake | place: Democratic Republic of the Congo... | reverse complement strand
TCGATGTGTGCGTGACCGATCGGCACGCAGGTGATGGCATGCAGCGGATCGGCAGAACCCTTCAGCAGCGCCTCGAGCGCCGGCGCGTGGGCCAGCACCGCCGATCGCGAGATGGTCGCTGCGGGGATCGCACGCACGATGGCATCCAGGCCACGGCGAAGGTCGTTGGTGCGCGGGTCCTCGGCGCTTCCGTGCCACAGGCAGCGGCGCAAGAGATCGAAGCGCTCGGCGAACTGCCACAGGTCCTCGTCAAGCACGACGAGCTCTGCGCACTCGAGCCGCCCGGGCTTGCGCTCGCTCCAGCGCGCACGGACCTCGGGCTGGTCCCACCAGAACGTCGTGGCCCCAAGCGGAAGATTGCATGCGGCTTCGATCCACAGGTCGACACGCTGGCCTGCACGGCCACGCGCACGGTCGCTCCACACGAGTGGCGCGATCGGCGCCGTGTCGTGGTACGGATCGAGGCCCGCGTGCGGCACACCGTCGACCCAGACGCACGCCTCGGTGCCGCTTGAGAAGCGCAGGAGCACGCGCTCACCCGCGAACTCCCGCGGCATCGTGCCGTGGACGCGGAACCACGCCGTCGACCAGATCGGCCCCCACCGGTAGCCCGCTTCGACACGGGTTCGCTTCGCGCGCTGCGCCGTCGTGGGCGACACACGCTCAGCGAAGTGCGCTACCTCCACGCGCAGCGGCACGCGCCGGGGCATGGCGAGCGGTCGGAGGAGATCGTTGCAGAACTCCTCGAAGCGGATGGCATCCATCTGGTGGTCGGGCAGCACGGCCGGAGCGTACGACGCGGGCGCGCGGCGCACCACGCTCACCCCGTCGACCCGGCTCGGGGCGCCCATCACGACAGCGCCCCGCCGACGAGGGCGGGGCGCGAGTCATGCTTGCCGGGACGCGTGCGCTCAGAAGTTGAGCTGGATGCCCGCGTAGTAACGAAGTTCGTTCTTCGCCGTGCCGTCGGTGGCGCTCGAGTTGTACTCGTCGCGGATGCCCGCAATGAACGAGAGGTTCTCGGTGTTGGGAATGTCCCAGATGAAGTCAGCGTAGACGTTGAAGAAGTAGAACTCCTGGAAGTTGGCGACGTCGGGCACGTACTGGCCGCCGAACTTCAGGCGCTGCTCGTCGTTGATCGTCCACAGGCCCTCGAACGAGGCCAGGAAGCTCGGGTACCAGCGATCGCTCGTGCCCTCTTCGCGCGTGGCACCGAAACCGATGCGGGGGGTGAGTTCAAGGGGCTTCTCGGTGTAGAGCCGGTAGCCGACCCCGCCGAAGACGCTGTAGCGCTGCTTCCACGACTGGAACTCGTCGTACTCGAACTGCGCCTTCTGGAAGATGGTCCAGCGGCTCTCGCCGAGGTCACGCTCGAGGATCTGCGTGGCGAGGATGTTGTTGTCCTGCGCGTCGCCGTTGTTCGAGCGGTAGTACCACTGGGCGTCGAACTGGAAGAGCCAGCCGTCTTCCTTGTAGAGCGTGCCACCGGCCAGGCGCACATCGATGGTGTCGTTGGTCGACTGCACACCCGAGACCGACGCGTTCACGTAGGACTTCCACGGTGAAACCGGCGCCGGCGGCTCGATCGCCTTCACCTCGGTGAATTGGTCGGGACGCAGCGCGATGTCACCGAGCACCGGGTGCTTGAGCACGATGCCGTTGGCATCCTGCTTGGTGACTTCGCCCTTGAGGGTCTCTCCGTTGGAGAGCTTCACCTCGGACTGCGGGGGCGTGGGCTGCGCCTGCACGAGGGCAAGCGCGTCGGCGAAGGCGAGCGGCGCTGCAAGCAAGGCAGCCACCAAGGCAAGGCAACGGGTCATGCTGGGTCTCCGGTCGGTCGTACGGGTTCTGCGCTCAGCCGACCGTGGCGGAAGTCCCGGGGCGATCCTTGCCTTCGGGGCGAAGCACCTTACACTTCTTCCGTGCACCGTGTGACCGTCCATCTGCTCGCGATGTGGATCGCCATGTGCTGCTGCCAGTGGCGCGCGGTCGCGTCGTGCTTGGGCATGCAGGCCATGCCCTCGTGCTGCGCACCTGCGGAACCGGTCAACTCCTGCTGCGATGCCTGCTGCGACGAGGAGCAGGTCCCGACATCCACCCCCGCCGACTCGGGCTTGTGCGCCGGCTGCTGCGACAAGGGGCTGGCACCCACCGCCGAAAACCTGCCGTCGTCGCTCTTTGACCTCCACCTCGATCACCTCGGCACCATGCTCCTGCATGTGCCGAGCTCTGCGACGCCGGCCATCGATCGATCGATCGAGCATGGCACCGTGTGGCACCCGCCACCGGGTCGCTTCCGGCCGCTGGTCTGCATCCTGACCGTGTGATGTTGCGCTGATCGTTGCCGCACCCCTCATCGGGTCCGCGTCGCTTTCTCGCATCCATCATCACCAAGGATCACCATGCCCAAGCCCCTGCTTCGGGCTGCCGCCGCTCCCCTGGCCTCCGTTCTGGCCGCGTTCCTGGCCGCAGCCTGCACCTCGACCGACCATCACGATGCGTCGCGCGATTCGCTCGAGCGGGATCTAACTCGCGCTGCGCTCGATGGCGGCGCGAACCCGCTCCCCGCTCCCGCCGGCGCACCACCGACCGACCGCACCCTGACGGCCGACGCCGCGGTGATCACGGCGCTCGCGCGCAATCCTTCCTTCCGCGCCGACGTGCTGGATGCGCACGAAGCCGCGCTGGCCGTCGATGCCGTCGCGCTCGGACCGACCCCGATGGTGATGCTCGAGGTCGGCGTGCCGCTCACGGACACAGCGACCGTGCCCGTGCTGGCGCTCTTGACGGCATCGCTCACCGATCTCATCACGCGCGACGACCGCATGGAGGCCGCGAGCCTTCGTGCCCAGGCCGCGCACCTCGCTGCGATCGATGCAGCCTCCACGCTCGCAGCGACCGTGCGCGAACGTCATGCCATGGCGTGGCAGGCGCAGGAGTCGCTGCGCCTGGCCCACCTCCGCATGTCCCTTGCCCAGACGGAGGCCGACCGTGAATCGACGCTGGCGGCGAAGGGCCTTGCCTCCGCTCGCCGCGACCAGGCTGGTTCGGCAATGCTCGCCGCGGCGCAGGCGCAGCTCGAACAGGCTCGCGCCGCCCATGTCACCAGCCTCCGAGCGCTCGCGATCGCCATGGGCTGCGGGCTCGACCGGACCGATTGGACGCTCGAGCGGCCGAAGTTGCCTGCACGTCCTGCGCAGGCGCTCCTGGCCAGCAGCCTCGAGACGCCCTCTGCGCGCATGGCCATCGCCCTCGCCGCCGCCACGCGCATCGAGGCTGGCCTCATCCGTTCGGGCCTTGCGCAGAATGCGAACATCGGCGCCGGCTCCATGCAGGATGAAGAAGGCATGCGGGCGATCCCGATCACGCTGCAGTTCGCGCTGCCCATCGGTGGCGAGGGCGCGACGCGCGACGAGCGTGCCACGCTGCTCGAGGACGCGGCCGGGCTTCGCGCGCAGGCAGCGCTGCAGGAAGCCCACGTGCGGCTCGCCGACGCGATCGATCGCGAGGCATCGATGCGTGCCGCGGCCGACGCCCTCGAGCGCACCACGCTCGTCGCGGCGCGTGCCCAGCAGGACCGAGCGCGCGCCCTCGCCCAGCGAGGTGCCGCCACGGCAAAGGAGCGCGACCAGCTGCACCTGGCCTGCCTCGACGCCGAGTCCCAGGCCGTGATGGCCCACGCTTCGGCGTGCATCGCCGCCGCGCAGCGCGTGGCCGCAAGCGCCGGCATCGATCTGGCTCGCCGCGACGACCAACCACGGAGTGCATCACGATGAGCCAGCAGAACGCTTCACCCACCATGATCCCGCCACCCAATCGGCGCGCCACGCGACTCTTCGCCTTCGGCGTCTGGAGTGGCGCGATCGCCGGCGCCTTCGCACTCATCGTGTTCTGGCTTGGTCGGCCGCAGCCCGTCGCGATCACGCGGGCGGTCGCGCGCGAACTCGGTTCATCCTTCGCCGGCAGCATCGTGCAGGCGCCGGGCTGGATTGAGGCGCGCCCCTACGCCACGCTTGTCCCGGGCCTCGTCGACGGCACGGTCACCTCGGTCAAGGCGATCGAGGGCGATGCCGTGAAGGCCGGACAGGTGCTCGCCACCATCGATGCGCGCCCGTTCGAGGAGGCCGAACAGCAGGCCGCCGGTGCCTACGCGATGGCTCGTGCCGATTCGGCCCAGGCGCGGCTGCAGCACACGCTCGCCGAAGCGCGGCTCAGCGTCGGCGAGGCCGCGCAGGTCGACGTCGACCTGGCAACGGCGCAGCTCGCCCGCGCCGAGGGCGCCGAACTCATGGCGCGAGGCGCGTGGGAACGCGCTGCACTCGATGTCGAGCGATGCAGCGTGGTCGCACCGATCGACGGCGTGATCTTCGAACGGCGCGTGGAGCCGGGCGAGCGCATCGGCGTCGAACACGAGAACGCTGGTGCGCTCTTCGCGCTCTTCGATCCTGCCAAAGTCCAAGTGCGCTGCGACGTACCGCTCGCGGATGCGGGCAGTGTGCTGCCTGGCCAGCTTGCCGAGGTCACGGTCGATGCCTTCAAGGGTCGGACCTTCCACGGCACGGTGCTCGTGGGTGGTTTCAGGGCCGACATCGCGAAGAACACGCTGCAGATCAAGATCGGCCTCGATGATGCCGACGGGCTCCTGCGCCCGGACACGCTCACGCGCGTGCGCATCATGGTGCCCGGATCGAGCACCACCGGTGCTGCGCGCACGCAGGTCGTGGTCCCTGCGGACTGGGTCGTGCGCGATGGCTCACGCGCCACCGTCCTGGTGATGGATGGCGGCTGGCTGCGCCGCGTCGATCTTGGCGAAGCGGTCGACACCGGCGACGGATGGCTCATCGCCGCCGAAGGCATCCGGCCGGGCGAGGTGCTCGTGCATCCCTCGCACGCCTCGCTGCCTGATGGCACGCGCATCGCTCCCAAGGAGGAAACACCATGAGCCTCATCGACTGTCGATTGCTCTGCAAGGATTACCAGCGCGGCGGCGAGGTCGTGCACGTGCTCGATCACCTCGACCTCTCGATCGAGCGTGGTTCCTACACCGCGCTCATGGGTCCGAGCGGCAGCGGCAAGACCACGCTGCTCAACCTGCTTGCCGGCATCGACCGCGCCAGTTCCGGCGAGCTGCTCGTGGACGGCACCGACCTGGCGCAGCTCGATCGCAACCAGCTGGCGCTCTGGCGATCGCGCCACGTGGGCTACGTCTTCCAGCTTTACAACCTCGTTCCCGTGCTGTCGGCGTACGAGAACGTGGAGCTCCCGCTGCTGCTGCACGACCTGACCGCGGCCGAGCGGCATCGACGGGTGGTCGAGGCGCTCGAGTCAGTCGACTTGGCGACGCGTCATGGTCACCTGCCGCGGCAACTCTCGGGCGGTCAGGAACAGCGCGTGGCGATCGCGCGTGCTCTGGTGACGCAGCCCACGCTGCTCCTGGCCGATGAGCCCACCGGTGATCTTGACCGCACCAACGCTGATGCCGTGATGGACCTGTTCGGCCGACTGCATGCCGAGCGCGGCCAGACGATCGTCATGGTCACGCACGATGACTCGATCGCGCGTCGCGCGGAGCGGACCGTGCGACTGGAGAAGGGACGGCTCGCCGCCGTGGAGGTTGCACGATGAGCGCGCTCCTGAGCAGGATCCGCTACGCGCTCCGCAGCGCACGCCGCCAGCGCTTTCGCACCGTGGCCCTGGTCGCCGGTGTCGCGCTGACCACGTCGCTCGCCGCGGCGATCGCGTGCATCGATCTTGGCGTGCGCGATGCCACGACCACACGTGCGGGCGAGACACGGCTGATCGTCTACCGCGAAAACCGGTTCTGTCCCTTCGCGAGCGCGCTGCCGCAGCGGTACGACCGCCAGATCGCCGAGCTGTCCGGCGTGGCAGCCGTCGTCCCGGTGAAGATCGTCGTCTCCAATTGCCGTGCCTCGCTTGACGTCGTGACCTTCCGTGGTGTGCCGGTCGATGACCTGCGCGCGATGGCGCCCCGACTGGCCGCCGGCTCGATCGACGCCTGGGCCGGCCACGGCAATGGCGCCTTGGTCGGGCGCGAACTCGCGGCTCGGCGCGGCCTGCGCGTGGGGTCATCCCTGACGGCCGCGGGCATCGAGGTCGTGGTCGATGGCATCCTCGAGAGCGATGACCCGCAGTGGCGCAACAGCGCGCTCACGCACCTGGCCTACCTGCAGGAGCGGGCCGCGCGCGGCGGAACTGGCGGCATCGTGACGCAGTTCGACGTGACGGTGAGCGACCCAGCGCGGCTCGAGGACGTGGCGCGGACCATCGATGATCGCTTCAAGGCTGACGAGGCCCCCACCGCGACTCGCCCGCAGACGGCGTTCGTGGCCCGCGCAGCGCGTGATGTGGTCGCGCTCGCGGGCTTCAGTTCGATCATCGGCATCGGTGCCGTGCTCGCTGCGTTCGGGCTCCTCGCCACGACGATGGTCAACGTCACGCGGCATCGCTCGCGCGAGTTCGCGGTCCTGCGCACGTTGGGCTTCACCGACGGCGGCATCAGCGCCATCGTGCTGGCCGAGGGTGCGCTGGTCGGCGGGCTCGGGGGGCTACTGGGCGCAGGCCTGGCCTGGTTCAGTCTCACGCGTGCTGGGCTGGCTTTCAGCATGGAAGGCGTCTCGATCACGCCGCGGCTCGATCCTGCCATCTTCATCGTGGCGGCGGCGGTGGCTCTTGCGGCAGGACTGCTGGCCACGGCGATTCCGGCATGGTCGGCGTCGCGCGCACGGCTGGTCGACCTCCTGCGGGGTGCCTCATGACGATGCTGCCGCTGGAGTACTCGCTGCGCGGGCTCACGCGCGGGCGCGGGCGGACCGTGCTCGCACTGATGGGATCCTTGGTGGCGGGCGCGCTCATTGCCACGGCATCGGCCTTCCTTGGCGGCATGGAGTCAGCGCTTGGATCGACGGCCTCGCCTTCGCGCGTGATCGTCATGGGTGCAGGCAGCGAGGAATCGCTCGAGCGCAGCGAGATCGGCGCGCGTGTGCCGGGCGTGCTCTCGGCGAGCGTGCAGGGCATCCGGCGGACCGCAGGCATGGAGCACGTGAGCGCCGAGACGCACGTGGCGCTGCCGATCGCCGTGGATGGCACCGAAGCTGCAAGCGACAACGGTCTCGTGCGCGGCGTCGGTCCAGCGGCGCTCTTGGTCCACCCCAACGTGCGACTCACGCAGGGGCGCTGGCCCGAGCGCGGTGCGGGTGAGGTCCTGGCCGGGGCGAGCGCCATGCGCAGGCTCGGCGTGGATCCTTCGACGGCGATCGGCAGTCGCATCGTGCTGGCCGGCGCACCGCTCACGATCGTGGGCACCATGCAGGCGCCGGGGTCGACGATCGACGGCGAGTGGTGGATGCCCCTGGAAGACCTGACCACGCTCATGCGGCGCGAGACGATCTCGTGCGTGATCGTGGACCTCGACCGCGCGACGATCGGCGATGTGCAAGCCTTCACGCTCTCGCGGCTCGATCTTGAGCTCGCCGTCCTGGCCGAACGCGACTACTACGCGTCGCTGCTTGGGTTCTTCGCACCGGTGCGTGTGCTCGTGGCGGTCGTGGCCACGCTCATGGCGCTCGCCGCCGCGCTCGGTGGCGCCAGCGCACTGGCCGCTGCCTTCAGCGAGCGCGTGCGCGAGAACGCGGTGCTGGAAACGCTCGGGTACCCGCGCCATGCGGTCATCCTCGATGTCCTCCTGCAGTGCATGATCGTGGCGGTCAGCGGTGCCGCTGCCGGTGGCCTGCTGGCGCAGTGGCTCTTCGGCGGCATGCTTGTCGAATTCAGCATGGGCACGTTCGCGTTGCAGTTCGATGCCCGTGCCACGCTCCTGGCCGTCGTGACTGGTTTCGTCGTCGCGATCGTCGCGGCCTTCCTCAGCACCTGGCGCTGGATCGGGCTGCCGACGCCCGAGGCGCTGCGGACGACATGACTCACGGCTCTTGGGCCACACTGAAGGATCCCAGCATGCACCGACTCAACACGCTCATCCTCGCCTCATCCGTCCTCCTCGCCGCCTGCGGTGGCCAGAACGACGGCCATGACCACAGCCACACGCGGCACGGCCATGATCACGCCGCACCCACCGCACCCGCGGCCCCCGAGGGCACGTTCCCTGCAGCGCTCTTCGCCGGCGACCCAGCGGCGGAGCCAATCGGCGTGGGCGCCATGAAGCCAGCGGCCAAGCAAGGTGACCGCGTGATCGTGGTTGGTCGCATCGGTGGCAGCAAGGATCCCTTCCTGGCTGACCGGGCCATGGTCACGATCGTCGATCCGAGCGTGAAACTCTGCGGCGAGGATGACCCGACCGATGACCACTGCCCCACTCCGTGGGACTTCTGTTGCGAACCGCGCGAGAACCTGCGCAAGATGTCGATCGCGGTCGTGGCGAACGGAGCCGATGGCGCACCCATTCCCCACACGCTGCTCGGCCAGGGGGGGCTCAAGCCCGGCGCGCGCGTGGTGGTCGAGGGCACGGTCGCGACGGTCGGCCCGGACGGCGCCGCGATGATCGCCGCCGAGCGCATCGTGGCCCGGTGAGGGATCTTGAACACCATGAATTTTGAATACCGTACAATCCGAATTTCATGGTAGTTTCTGGGCATGCTCCGCCGTGACGAAGCCCGTGCCGCCATCACCCGCGCCATGCGGCGATCGCCAGTCGCTCTGCTGCTGGGCCCCCGCCAGTGCGGCAAGACCACGCTTGCCCGCTCCTTCGTCGACGCCGGCAGCGAGGCCTACTTCGATCTTGAGTCGCCCGCCGACCTTGCACGCCTTGCCGAGCCGATGACCGCGCTCGGCAACCTGCGAGGCACCGTCGTCATCGACGAGGTGCAGCGCCGGCCGGACCTCTTTCCCGTGCTCCGCGTCCTGGCCGACAGGCGACCGCTCAGGACGCGATTCCTCGTCCTGGGCAGCGCCTCGCCCCACATGCTCCGGCAGTCGTCGGAATCCCTGGCCGGACGAGTCGAACTCATCGAGCTCGGTCCCCTGACGCTCGAAGAGTGCGGGCAGGCCAAGCTCGGGCAGCGCTGGCTCCGGGGCGGCTTTCCCCGCTCGTTCCTTGCGCGCTCGCAGGCCGACAGCGCCGCGTGGCGCCGTGACTTCATCGCCACCATCATCGAACGCGATCTGCGCTCCTACGACAGTAGGTTGCCGTCGCCGCTGGCTCACCGGCTCTGGACCATGTTGGCTCATCACCACGGCCAGGTCATCAACCTCAGCTCGGTGGCCGGGTCGCTCGGCATCACCGTTCCCACCTTGCGTCACCACATCGACCTGCTCGCAGGCCTCATGGTGATCCGGCTGCTCCAACCATGGCACGAGAATCTCGCCAAGCGCCAGGTCAAGAGCCCAAGGATCTACCTCCGCGACACCGGGCTGCTGCACAGCTTGCTTGGGGTCGAGACCACCAAGCAGATGCTGGGTTCACCGGTCTGTGGTCCGAGCTGGGAATCGATGGCCATCGAGGAGATCCTCGGCCGCGTGCCGCATGCGGAAGCCGCGTGGTGGTCGACGCATCAGGGTGCCGAGGTCGACCTCGTGCTGTTGGCCAAGGGCAAGCGCTGGGGCGTCGAAGTCAAGCGGACCGATGCACCGCGCATCACCCCATCCATGCGCAGCGCCATCGAAGCACTTGGACTCGATGGCATCACGGTGGTGTCGCCGGTCGACCGCGGCTTCAGGCTCTCCCCGGCGATCAAAGTGGTGGCGATGCATGACCTGATTGCCGATCCTGCGAGCGTCATCCGGCGTTGAGCGCCGCTAGAGTGCGGCGGCATGCTGATCGGACTCGATGTCGGCACCAGCTCGATGAAGGCGCTGCTCGTGGCGCCGGATGGTGCCGTCGTCGCCTCGGCTACGCGCGAGTACACCTTTGACACGCCGCGTGCAGGCTGGGCGCAGACCGACCCAAGGATCTGGCGCCGCGCAGCGATCGAGGTCCTGCGCGAGCTCGCGGGGCATCCGCGCGCGACGGGCGTGCAGGCGATCGGCCTCACCGGACAGATGCACGGCCTGTGCCTCGTCGGTGACGATGGTGAGCCCCTCGCCCCCGCGATCATGTGGAACGACCAGCGCAGCGCGCCGCAGTGCGAGCGACTCGAGCGCTCGATCGGCACCACGGAACTCATCGCGCGCACGGGCAATCGACTGCTGCCGGGCTTCACGGCGCCCAAGTGGGCGTGGGTCGTGGAGCACGAGCCATCGATCGCGCGTGCGGCGCGCCACGTCCTCCTGCCCAAGGACGACGTGCGCCTTGCGCTCACGGGCACCGCTGCCACCGACGTGAGCGATGCGAGCGGCATGCTCCTCCTCGACTGCGCGAACCGCCGTTGGAGCGAGCCGATGTGTCGCGATCTGGGGCTCTCGATGGATCGACTCGGCACGCTGCACGAATCGCACGCGCCGTGCGCGCAGTTGAGCGCGACCGCTGCGGCGGCCACCGGGCTCCCCGCGGGCCTGCCGATCGTGGCTGGAGCCGGCGACCAGGCTGCGCAAGCCCTCGGCACGGGCATCATCGATGATGGCCAGGTGAGCTGCACGATCGGCACGAGCGGCGTGGTCTTCGCCGCAGGCGATCGTTGGCGCGCAAGCCCCGATGGCAACCTTCACGCGTTCTGCCACGCGATCCCGGGTCGCTGGCACCTGATGGGCGTCATGCTCAGCGCGGGCGGCAGCCTGCAATGGGCGCGTGGCGCGCTCACGCCCGACCTTGCGAGCGCAGCCGCGCAGGATGGTGTCAATGCGTACCCACGCATGCTGGAGCTTGCGGCCTCGGTCGCACCCGGCGCGGATGGGCTGGTCTTCCTGCCGTACCTGAGCGGCGAGCGCTCGCCTCATGCCGATCCGCACGCGCGCGGGGCGTTCCTCGGACTCACGCCGGCACACACGCGCGCGCACCTCGTCCGCGCAGTCGTCGAGGGCATCACCATGGGTCTCGTCGATGGCTTGGATGCCATGCGCGCGATCGGGCTCACGCCACACTCGATCCGGCTCTCGGGTGGCGGCGCTCGCAGCGCGTGGTGGCGACAGCTCTTGACCGATGCCTTTGCCGTGCGCACCAGCACCGTGCAGGTCACTGACGGCGGCGCCTACGGTGCCGCGCTACTTGCCGGCATCGGCACCGGGTGCTGGCAGGATGCCGCGCACGCCACGCGGCACCTTCGCGAGCAGGACGAGTGCACGCCCGCGGGCAGCAACCCGATTCAGATGGAACGCTTCCGCGCGGCCTATCGTGCCCTGCGTCCCTGGTTCCACGAGGTCAACCGATGATCTGGTCGCTTCTTCTGATGTCGCTCAGCATGCTTGCCGTTGCATGGCTCGCGTGGAAGCTCGTGCAACGGCAAGAGCGCGACGACGACCAGCTTGAATCGCTGCTCAAGAAGGACGACGATCGCGCCGAGCGAGGCCTGCGCCGCGCGGCCGGCCTGCCGGACGAACCGCCAGCTGATCCAGGCCGCGACCGAACGAACGACTGAATCAGCCCCACCAGGTGTTCTTGCGGCGCGCCTCGTCGATCGCCTTCTGCAGATGCTTGCCGGGGCAGGCGGTCTTGGCGCCGGCCCACTCGCGATGCGTGAGCACGCGGCCGCGGCTCAGCTTGTACTGGGCGAGCAGCTTGCGCACGTGCAGGCGCGTGCCATCGAGCTGTTGCTGCGATGGCTTCTGGATGTCGAAGTTCCCCATCACCAGGATGCCGATGTTCTGCTCGTTGTGCTTGGACACGTGCGCGCCCTGCCAACGAAGGTTGCGACCTTCCCAGACGCGGCCCGATCGGTCGATGACGAAGTGGTAACCGATGTCGCTGAAGCCGCGGCCGCGGTGGCCGCAACGGATCCACTCGATGCGTGCGGCCGAGGCATCCATGCTGGTCTCCGTCATCGGCGAATCGAGTCCATCGTGATGGATCGTGATCCACTTGATGGGCACGATCATCTTGTTCAGGTCCTTGGTGTCAGGCGTGCCGCGGGCCCAGCGGGTGCGCGGGATCACACCATCGACGGCCTTGGCGTTGGGGTCGGGAGCGACGTTGGTCGAGGTCGATCCTGCCGCGGCCGGCTCCGACGCCACGCGCGGCGCGGGGCCGTTGGGCCGAGCCGGATCAGGCCAGATGGGATCGGGCACGAGGAAGGTGCTCGTGGTCGTGGGCGCGGTGGTGCAGGCGGCCAAGAGGCCCATCCCCATCAAGAGGATCGATCGGCGCGCCACGCTTGACGCGGCGCCATCGGCCACCAAGTCGTATCGAGGCAGCGATGCATCGAGCGCGAGCGGTTCGCCCGCCCCATGGGCATCGCCTGCATGGTTGCGTCCTTCGATCCCCGCGCGCTGCGTTCGATCCATGGCCAGACCTCCGTGTCCAAGCCCAGACTCATCGTCCATGACGAGCGAAGGCCTGCAGAGAATAGCCCATGGAATCATGCGGCCGGGCACCGACTTTGCGCCGGATTTCCCGGGCTCGGAGCCACCTCGGCGATGATGCCCTGCACCCCCCTTCCCGGTACACTTTCTTGGCTCCCCGGCGGGGTGCATTCCACCCCCCCATTCAGCCCCCCAAGGCGCAGGGTCCATGACCGAGCAGACCACCCCAACCGATCCCACCACGGCCGCACCGGAGAAGTACACCAGCGAGGAAATTCAGGTCCTCGAGGGGCTCGAGGCGATCCGAAAGCGCCCCGGGATGTACGTCGGCGGCACCGGCCTGAACGCCCTCCACCACCTCGTCTACGAGTGCGTCGACAACGCGATCGACGAGGCCATGGCCGGCTTCGCCACTGCGGTCGATGTTCGCATCGGTGTCGATGGCAGCTGCACGGTCTCGGATGACGGCCGCGGCATGCCGGTCGATCCGATGAGGCACGAGAATCCCAAGATCAACGGCCGCCCGGCGGTCGAGGTGATCCTGACCGAAGTGCACGCCGGCGGCAAGTTCGACAACAACGCGTACAAGGTCTCCGGCGGCCTCCACGGCGTCGGCGTCAAGTGCGTGAACGCGCTCAGCGAGTGGACCGAGGTCATCGTCCGCAAGGCCGGCGTGCAGTGGAGCATCGGCTTCGAGCGCGGCAAGGTCACGCACCCCCTGCATCAGGTGCGCGCCGACCTGCCCACCGCCGAGCGCGGCACCACGATCCGCTTCCTGCCCGACACGCAGATCTTCCCCGACACGAACTTCCGCTTCGAAACGCTGGAGTTCCGCCTGCGCGAGCTCGCGTACCTCAACCCCGGCGTGAAGATCCGGCTCGTCGACGAGCGCGTCGATGCCTCTGGCCGCGTGCGCGATGTCGTCTTCCACGACCAGGACGGGATCCGCGCGTACGTGCAGTTCCTCAACTCCGGCCGCACCACGGTGTCGAGCTGCATCGGCATCTCCCGCGTGGACGAGGCGCGCGGCCTGCGTGCGGACCTGGCGCTCCAGTACACCGACGGCACCAACGAGAACCTGCTCGCCTTCGGCAACAACATCCGCAATCCCGACGGCGGCACGCACGTCGTGGGCTTCAAGACGGCGCTCACCCGCGTCATCAACGGCTACGCGCGCGAGAAGGGCCTGATCAAGGACCTGGTTCCCACCGGCGACGACCTGCGCGAGGGCCTGGCCGCGGTGATCAGCGTCAAGCTGCCGAACCCGCAGTTCAACAACCAGACGAAGGAAAAGCTCCTGAACGAGGAGATCGAGGGCTTCGTCAGCCAAGCCGTGGGCGAGGAGCTCGCCGCGTGGCTCGACCGCAATCCCGCCGAAGCCAAGAAGATCTGCCAGCGCGCCGTGCTCGCCGCCGAGGCGCGCGAGGCCGCCCGCCGCGCGCGCGACCTCATCCGCCGCAAGAGCGCCCTGGGCGACAACGCGCTGCCGCAGAAGCTCGCCGATTGCTCGAGCAACGACGTCGAGCGCACCGAGATCTTCATCGTCGAAGGCGACAGCGCAGGCGGCAGCGCCAAGGGCGGCCGCGACCACGTCCACCAGGCGATCCTGCCGTTGCGGGGCAAGCTGCTCAACGTCGAACGCTGCCGCCTCGACAAGGTGCTCGCCTTCGAGGAAATCCAGACCCTCATCCAGGCGCTGCAGTGCGGCATCGCCGATGAACTCGACCCGGCCAAGCTTCGCTACGGCCGCATCATCATCATGACCGACGCCGACGTCGACGGCAGCCACATCCGCACGCTGCTGCTCACGTTCTTCTTCCGCCAGATGCAGGAACTCGTCCGCCAGGGCCGCATCTACATCGCGCAGCCGCCGCTGTACCGCGTCAGCCGCGGCAAGACCGGGCAGTACGTGCTCAACGACAAGCAGATGAGCGACAC
>Ga0172373_10007368_pt1 | contig 14304 bp, 15 predicted proteins | sample Lak10m_2_FD_114546 | JGI IMG/M metagenome (GOLD analysis project Ga0172373, IMG submission 114546) | Freshwater microbial communities from Kabuno Bay, South-Kivu, Congo - kab_092012_10m | ecosystem: Environmental > Aquatic > Freshwater > Lake | place: Democratic Republic of the Congo... | reverse complement strand
CACGGCTCCGGGCAACCGGAGCCAGACAACCTGCACCGTCGCATCGCCGCGGAGTCAGCCCGCTGCCGGTAAGTGCGGGCACAGTGAGGGGATCATCAGTGGCCACAATTGACGAGGCGGACATTTCGCGCCGACTGGCCGGCGCGTTGGAACGTGCCGGCTATCCCGCGACTGCTCCGGTGGCCAGTGTTACCGTGACTCCGAAACTGCTGGCGGACCTGCGCGGCGACATTGCGTTGGTCGAGCTGCTGCAGCTCTGTCAGCAGCACGAAATCCAGATTGCGGACAGGCTCTGGCTGCTGATCCTCGCTACTGCGGTGCGCGACCTGATGACTGAGTGCGATCGCGAAACGCCAGACCGATCGCACCTGCGTCAAATCATGGCGTGCATGCCCGCGCGCCGGAGGCCCGGGCGCCCGAACGGCAGCACGTCGGCGGGCAACCTGTATGATCAGATCCGGCAGTTGAGAGCGGCCGGCCGATCGATCAACGAAATCATGGCGCTGACGCGACGTTCTCGGTCCGCCGTTTACCAGGCGCTGAAGCATCCTGGCGAAAAAACGGAAGAGGAACGGTGGAACACAATGAGCGACGTGATGACCATCACCGATCTGGCCCGCGCCGTCCGCGGCATCGTCGGCGAGGGCTACCACGTCGAGCTCGCTGGTCATCACGTCACGACCAGCGAGCAAGAGGCGGCGTCAGCCCTGCGGTACACGCTGCAGATCGGGCCGCAGTTCATTGGCCCTCAACGAATGCGATACATGCTCCGTGAGGAGCTTTACACCGACGCGGACGTGCTGGACGCCGCGCGAGAATTTGCAGATCGGTGGGGCAGCCTGCCGCGTTCGAGTGCGCTCAACAATCTGCCTGTGCAGTGATTTCACTCACGCTTACCACCAAGGACATCAGTCATGATGACCGTGATCGAAACAGTGTCATTCTGCTTGCTGCCATTCGCCTGCTGTGCTGCGTTGGTGGGCTGCATTGCCGGGCTGGTCAGGATCGCGAGATAGTGGAAGCAGAGGTCCGCTCGGACTGCCGGGGAGTTGAAAACCGAGGGGCGTCGCGCGGGGCAGTCAGTGGAGACTGGCGGACGCGACGCAGTGGCAGAGCCGGTCAGGTCAGGGAGAGGCCCGGCCGGCTCCAAACAGGGAAGTGGGAGGGAGCATGCTTGTTCTATCGAGGAGGCCGGGCGAACGCATTCTGATCGGCGACAACGTGGCCATCACCATTGTCCGGATCGGTCCGAACATCGTTCGGCTGGGAATTGACGCTCCGCAGGATGTGAACATCGTCCGCGAAGAACTCAATCAGGAAGGGAATGACCATGCGATTCAATCTGCAGACTGACCGGCTGAGGCCACGAGATAAGCTGATTGAGCACTCTGCCTGCGGCGGCGGCTGGACGCGGTGGGAGTCTCCTGTCCTGACGCGGACCGATCAGGCATTCGCGCACGAGCCTGGCACTGCCGCGCGAGTGCAATCACTCAGGAGAGTGCGAGAGTACATGCTATCCGTCATTACTGGATCCACTGAGTCAGCAGCAGCAACAGTGCCTGAAACAGTAGTGGCAAGGCTGCAAAAAGTGCTGCGCGAAGGCCTCACCGTTGAGGAAGCTGCCGATCTGGCTGGTTGCACGACGTCAGCCGTTCAGCGCTACCTGCGGCGGATGGGCTGGGAGTCGGCACCGCCGGTGGTCAACGGGAAAGTGCAGCGAAATCAACGCGGCACGTTGCGGCGGATTGCTGGTGGTAAGCCGCGCAAACGTAGAATCGGGCGTATCAATCGCCCGACGAATGCAGAGATGAAAGCGAGGCGGGCGGCACGATGACAACATTCACATGCAGCGTCAGCGGGAAGACGGTTGAGGCAAATCGTATCCCTCGCAGATGGAAGAATATCAGCGGGACATACTACTGCCCTGAGGCGTGGAAGGAACGCTACTGCATTCGAGCCATCGTTGTTCCGGTAGCGTCTCCTGAGGCTATCGGAAAGGGATCTCCTGAGGCGTGGAAGGAATTGCGTGCCACGCTGGCGAATTCGTGGTCTCGCTCTACTGAGGCGGCGAATTGGGCGTTACGCAGGCTGCTGGCGAATGACGTGACTCGTGAGCCGCAAGCGACGAAGTGCCCCCCAATGCCGTCAATCTATCTGTATGGGGAGCGTGACTGGACTGGCTGGAGTCAGTCCGCGTCTGCCGTGCTGCGGACTGTGGAGCAGACCTACCGGGCGACGCGATACGAGATCGTCTGGCGAGGAAGTCGATCGCTTCCGAATGTGAAATATCCTTACCCATATCCGATTCACAACGCCGCATGGAGGTTGTCGGAATTGCCGGATGGCGGTGTGTTTTTCGACGCTCCCTTGATTGGTGGCAGAGCTTCAATGCGGCTGCGTGGCGGGCATCAGTACCGGCGGCAACTCACCGGCCTGCGGTGGCTGATTGAACATCCAGAGTTGCGCGGCGAAGCCAGCATTTACCAGCGTGGCAACGAGATTGTCGTCAAGGTGGTCGGGTGGTTTCCACGAAAGACTGATGAGAAACGAAGCGGCACACTATTCCTGCGGACTGGAGAGACGAAATTCCTTGTCGGCCTGAATGAGAAGGATGAGCGGCTGTTTCTGTTTCCTGGCGACCGCGTTCGCGAATGGCTGGTCCGCCACGAAAACGGGCTACAGCGGTGGCATGACAGCATGAAGGCTGAAATGCGGCGACCCAAAAGGGCCAGTAGGAAGAATGCTGAAGACATGCAGAATCGGGCCGAGAAGTGCCGCAATCGGATCAATTCATTCATCGACGAAACGGCGGCGCAGTGTGTGAATCATGCTGTCCGCAGGCAACTGGCCAGAATTGTTTACAACGATGAATGCCAGACGTATTTTCGCCAGTTTCCCTGGTATCGAGTAAAGATGCTACTCCAGCAGAAATGCAACGCTGCTGGAATTGAATTCGAGTACTCCAGTGCCGCGACCGAGGCCGGGACCGCTCGAAAACCTGCAACAGATGGAGTGTCAACATGATCGGTCAGAGTGCCCACCGACAGGGCCAGAGTGAGGCAACGCGCAAGTCCTTGCGGCTGCGCAGCCCTCGCATGAGGCGGTTTAACAGCCGGGGATATCTGCGCTTGCGCACGCCGCCCCCGGAATGTCTCATGAGTTCATGAAATGTTTCGGGAGTGCGGACAGGATGGCTCTCCGGCCTTCGTTGTCGCCCCGGAATGTCTCATGAGTTCATGAAATGTTTCGGGGCGGCCACGTCACTTACCGCGACCAGCCTCCTCCCACCCGGAATGTCTCATGAGTTCATGACATATTTCGGGCAACGAAGCAGCGACGCTGCGGAACTGAGCGGTTCCGCCCGGAATGTCTCATGAGTTCATGACATGTTTCGGGCGGCAGATCGAAGCCCCACAGAATTTCTGCGGAGTCCCGGAATGTCTCATGAGTTCATGACGTGTTTCGGGAAAACCGGTCATGACCGGACACCCCTCGGTCGGCACTCCCCAAAATATCTCATGAACTCATGACGTGTTTCGGGTTTGCACGTCGCGGGCGGCACGATCAGCAACAACAAAAGGAGTCTGCCTGATGTCTGGAAGTCCGGGAGATGATCCTTGATCAGATGCGTGATGCGTACCTGATGCGGGTGTGATTGTGAGTGTTGAGTGTGACGTTGAAACCAAAACCGAAGGAAAAGCACGATGACAAACACAGACCTGTCAGACCCGCTTGCCGAACTGCGAGCACGGGTTGCTGCAAAAAAGAAATCACAATCGTCGCCACCAACGAGTGTGGTTGTGACGGAACATACTGTCACCGCAGTCGAGTACGACGGCAAAGGCAACCAGGTTGGTATCACAGCTTCACCGCCGATTCCGGCGAATGCGGTTGTGCTGCAGTCGCAGCCGCTGTGATTGTGAGTAACGACCATGACAGGGCCACTCTGCTGCTACTCGCGATCGCAACGGTATGCACATGCAATCCTGCGGTCATGTCCGCTGCAGATCAGCCGCACGAATGCGGAACAATGCCCGTGTCGGCAGCTTCAGTATCACGTTGATGAATTCACTTATCGAGTCACGTCCTGCCGTCAACCGGCGACATGGTGGGGCGGTCGAATCAGTTCGCCGGAACAGGCTCGCCAATATATCGAAAGGCGAAAAAACATGACTGATCCATCGAAAGACAAAAACGATCAGAGCCTGTGGTGTGGGACGGACATTCCGATCATCGGACTGACCGGGCCGAAAGCGAGTGGGAAGACGCTGTTCGCATCTACGATTCGACCCGCTGAGACGCTGATGATTGACTGTGAGATGTCGTCAGCGAGTTACGCGGGTATCCCGTACAAAAAACGGGTGGATCTGTTTGAGGAGTTGAAACGACGGAATCTGGAACCGACTCCAATCAATGCCTGGCAGGTGGTGAAGGAGATCGTCGAGACGACCGAAGGGGTCCGCGTTGTCGTAATCGACACCTGGGATTTCGTGCAACAGGGATATGTCGAAGACGTTGGGCAACATCCAGAACGATTCAAGAGGACGCGAGCACAGTACGAGAAGGCAACTGGTCTGCTGTGGGCAGATGTGAAATCGTCGCTCCACATGTGGCTCGGAACGCAGGCGCGGCGAATCAACGGCACGATCGTGCTAATCAATCACCTGGGCAATGTATGGGAAGGCGGAAAGCCTACGGGCAAGGAAAAGGCGAAGGGCGTTGACACGATCTACCAGTTGGCGAGTTTGTACATTCGCATGGATCGAACGCCAGACACCAATGGCAAAGTCCCAGCGGTGCCGGCTGGATTTGTGACGGAGGCAATTGGTGGCAAATCGCGACTGGTTCATACGGTTGTCAAGGATGACGGAACGATCGAATTGAAGCCGACTCTTCCGCCGCGAATCCCGGAATGCACTCCGCAGGCGATTCGGCAATACATTCAGACGCCGCCGAATTACGACAAGCTCAAGAAATCTGAACTGGCTCCGCCGGAAGTAATGAGCGATGAGCAGAAGCTCGAATTGAAGGCGAAGATTGCGGAGGACAACGCGAAAGCCGCCGAAGCTCGGTTGTCGGCTCTGGAGATGATGAAGCAGGCTGGGCAGCGGCGAGCGACTGAAGCGGCCAGGCCTGCCGCTCCTCAAGTGGCTCCTGCAGCCGCAACAGTTCAGCCGGCAACGGAGCAACCCGCTGCTGATGTCCCGTTCGACGTTGATGAAAAGCCTGTGGATGTCGCTCAGAAATCCGTCTTCGAGATCATCGAAGAGCAGCGGCGACAGCTCGGCATAAGTGATACGCAGTGGGCTGGCGTTCTCGCGAAAACCGGCGCAAAGACCACGTCTGAACTTTCAGCGGAGCGGGCCGAAGAACTCCGCAAGAAGATGTGGAATCAGCTCACTGCGCGTGACATGGGAAAAGCGTAACCGGCGTCCCGCACAGCCAGGTGCAGGACTGGCCGGAGCAATTGCAAGACCTCGTGATGAAACACGGTGGTCAGCTCGTCTGGAATGCAGGTTGTGATGCGCTGGGCTATCCGCCGACGTGGGCGCATCAGATGAAAGAGTTTCTGGCTGTTCGCAGAGCGGTCAGCGATGAGTTGAAAACAATACCTACACACGAGAAGGATTGAGATTATGAGTACGTTCGGAGCTTCCGCAGAACTGGATGACGTGATCGACACCAGCGGATTCGGCGTTGAGGATGCAACGCCATCACAGGGCGGCGCATCGTGTAACAAGCCGGGCATGTACCACGTTCACGTCAAGGACGTGAAAAAGGAAGGATCGACGGAGCCTGACGAGAAGGGCAATTTCAAAACGCCCTGCATTCGGTTCGATCTGGAAATTCTGGCCGGCACGAACGAGGATCAGATTGGCAAGGTGATCTATCACCGCGTCTACCAGGCGAAGGCGACACGCGACAAGGACGGGAAAACAGTCGGCTTTGAAGGACTGACAGATAAGAGCCGCGAGCAGTATTTCCGCACTGCCTTTCAGCTTGGTGTGATGGACGAAGCTGACATCGGCAAGGACAAGGCCACTGTGCGTTGGTCGCAGGTGCAGGGCAGGCAGTGTGTTGTTCGCGTGGACAAGGACGAAGAGGACGATTTCAAAAATCCCGGCAAGAAGCGAACGGTTTACAGGATCAACTACGGCAACTTCTGGAACGTCCATCATGAGGACGTGAAGGATGTTCCAAAAGATCCGGAGACGATTCAGTTCGCTGGCAATGCTGCTGGCACGGTTGACGTTGACAACCTGTGATCGGGTGGCAGTCGCGTGGCGGAGTGGTAGACGCCCGACACGGCGAGTTGCTCTGCGTGAGGCCGTGGTTGCCCGGAGCAAATGCAGGTTCGATTCCTGCCGCGACGTTTTCAGTTTTCAACTCTGGCCTGAAAGAAGGTGCGTCGTGAGTGTTTCTGAATTGGATGAAGTGGTTGACTCAACTGGAGTCGGCGTTGATAACCTGGTGGCCGACCTGATGGAGTGCGATGGAGTGTCTCAGGTGGCGGAGGCCGATGCTGCCGATGCTGCGGTTGAGTCATCCATCGCAGGTGAGATGGCAAAAGAGTTTCTGATTCATGCGACTGAGGATTCCCGACGCGAAGGCATCCTGTTTTTCGATGTGGAAACGGTCCCGAATGAAACACGCTACCCTCGTCCGAAGATGCCTGAGCCTGTTGTGCTCGGCAAAGATTTGACCGATGTGCTGAGCAATCCAAAGCACACGGTCGGACAGATCGAGGAACTGTTGCGACGCAATCCGGTCAAGGAAGACATCGACGCGATTGAGGCGGCGGAACGGAGTGGAAAAAACCGCAAGGGCGTGCTGGATGCGATCGCGCTCGCTCGAACGGGCGGCAATCCAGAATTCGTCGAATGGACGAAGTATTCGCTCCATCCTCTTCGCTGCCGCATCGTCACGCTTGGCTGGGCAGTGGGAAAGCATCCGGTCCGGTCGATCGTTGCCACCAATGACGAAGAGGAACGGCTGCTGCTCCGCGCGTGGTGGATGCTCATTGCCGACCCGGAGCGGCAGCACTGCGGATTCAACACGCTGGACTTCGACCTGGGCGTATTGTGCTTTCGGTCGTTGATTCTCGGAGTAAACCCGACGCGGTCCCTGAATCGCTCGAAGTGGGGCAGCAACAGGGAAGCGATCGACCTGTATCAGAAGCTGTTTCCGTTTGGCGCTCCATCTGGCGGCGGTGGTGATTGCAAGAGCATCTGCCGTTCGCTGGGAATCGAGATTCCGGCAGGTGACATGGACGGATCGCAGGTGCTGGGACTGTGGGACGCTCAAGACTTCGCCGGAATCGGGCGGTATGTGGAAAGCGACGTGACCATCGAACGTGAGCTGTTCTACCGAACGGCAAATGTCTTCGTCTGATCTGTCGCGACGATCTGAGCAGGTTGAAATCGGGGGCGTCATGGCCGCATCGAAGGCACTCGAAAAACTTGATGAGCATGTCGGCGAGGTCGATCGCATCAGTTGGACTTCAGAAGACGGCGACTACGTCATCGGTAGACTGGAGTCGGGGGTCGGCATCAAGGGTAATCCGCCGTCCAGCGGCCTTACTCCCGGACTCACTTACCGTTTCGGTGGCAAGTGGAAAGAAGACCAGAAGTGGGGCAAGCAGTTTGAATTCAGGTTCGCCGTGGAGCATCTGCCTGCCTCACGTTCGGGAGTGGTCGAGTATCTGCGACGTTATGCACCGGGAGTTGGTGTCAGCGTCGCAAATCAGTTGTGCGACGAGTTTGGGCCGGCAGAGGCTGTGAGCGTTCTCAAGCGTGATCCTGTCACGGCCGCGAAGGCGGTTCGCGGCTTGAGCGTGGAGCGTGCTGAGCAGGCGGCAGAGGCTCTGATTGCTGCGGAGAAATTTCAGGAGACACGCATCCGACTGCTGGCACTGGTCGCAAATAAGGGGTTTGGCGAGAAGGCAATTGACGGCTGCATTGAACAGTGGGGCGTGAGTGCGCCTGATGTGGTGAAACGAGATCCGTTCAAGCTGATGACCGCCGGCATCTTCGGCGCGGGCTTCATGCGGTGTGACCGGCTGTGGCTGGAGTTCGGTTTGCCACTCGACCGGATGCGTCGGCAGGTCATGGCCGCCTGGGATTACATGCGGTCGGACATGAGCGGTTCCACTTGGCATCTGAAGTCGGACGTGATCGAGAACGTCAAGCGGCTGATCACCGGAAACTCGCGGCCTGACCGGGCAGTGGCAATCGCGGTGCGTGCGGGCGTACTCATTCAGTGTGAGCGTGAGGGGAAGCTCTGGCTGGCCGAAAGGGAAAAGGCCGAACAGGAAGAAACCGTTCTGGAGCAGATCGAGGTGCTGATGTGACGGATCGAGTGGCAATCAACATCGGTGAGCAGGACGCAGACGGCGAGTGGGAGATCGACGTTGAGCGTCGAGTTGACGTTCGCGGTGGAATGGTCGGTTTCCTGATCGACGAAGCCATTGAGTGGTTCCGTGTGAAAGATGTGATCAGCGAGTCGTTTCCTGATGGATTTGAGAATCCAGGTTCGATCGTCATTTCTCTGCGGATGGCAGAGCAGAGAGGGTTTGCGTGATGGCTACGATTGAGCTAACAACGCATCAACGCGAGCAACTCGACATTGCCACATCCGCAAGGGTCGGCATCCTGACCGGATCGGCGGGCACCGGTAAGTCGTTCACGGTCTCGCGATACCTGGAGTCTCTCAGCGGTGGATTCAAGGTCTGTTGTCCGACCGGCAAGGCCGCAGCGAGACTTCAGCAGGAAGGCATTCCAGCAACGACTATTCATGCCATGCTTGGGCCGCAACGGAACGGGCTGGACAAAGGCGGCTGGGGATTTTTCTACAACAAGTCAATGCCGATGCAGGCTGATCTGGTCGTGGTAGACGAGGCCTTCATGGTCTCGACCGACCTGATGAGCGATCTGCTGTCAGCGATCAGTCCCGGAACGCGAATCTTGTTCCTGGGCGATCCGAATCAGTTGCCGCCGGTTGGGCACGGCCGGCCTGTGTTCGACATGCTTGATTCGCAGGTCGTTCCGCACGGCCATTTGTCGGAAGTCCATCGGTACGCGGGCCGGATTGCTCGCGTGGCCAATGCCATCAAGGACGGAAGGCCGTGGATGCCGAGCGAGAAACTCGACCTCGATTCGCTGCCGCCGGAGAACATGCGGCACATCGATGCTCCAACTGCTCAGGGCGCATTGCAGGCACTTCCAAAAGTGATTGAGAAACTGCGGGAGTTCGGGTTTGACCCGATCGAAGACGTACAGGTGATCTGCGGCGTCAACGACCGCGGGCAGTTGTCGCGGAAGATTCTCAACGGCGGCCTGCAGGCGATTCTGAATCCGGATGGAGAGCGAGACGACGCGATTCCGTTTCGAGTGGGCGACAAGATCATCTGCCTGCGAAATCACATGCGGGCGGTCAGTGAGCCGACGCTGCGAGTGGTGAAATGGAATGGTCAGGATGGCGTCGATCCGGACGATGATGATTTCGATCCGGACGAACGATCTGTTTACATTGCGAACGGCGAACAAGGCCGCGTCATCGGCCTGATCCGATCGAAGGCTGACAAGGCTGTTGGCGTTGCGGCCCGCTTCTGTGGTCGCGTGGTCGAGATCAAGAAAGACTCGTTCGGCGATTTCGACCTGGCCTACGCCTGCACTTGCCACAAGGTGCAGGGCAGCGGTTTCCCGGTCGGCATCGTGATGATCGACGACGGCGCGGCTCAAGTGGCATCGCGGAGCTGGCACTACACGGCAATCACTCGCGCACAGCGTGTCTGCGTCACGATCGGGAAACGGTCCACCATACTGACGCAGTGTCTTCGAGTCGATCTGCAAAACCGCAAGACGTTTTTGAAAGAACGGCTGACGGAGTGGGGCAACCGGCATCTGGTCAGTATGCCCGGTGAGGTTGAGGATGAGTTTCTGGCGAGCCTGTAGATGGCAGTTTGAATTGCGCACGGATGTGGAAGTGAAGCATGGCAAAAGCGAAACCGACGATCGACATCTGCCCGTTCAGGATTGTTGTCGATTCCAATGAGGGCGGGCCGTTTCCCTTCATCGGCATCAAGTCTCGCGACCACAAAGATCGTGACCTGATCATCGAGTGTGTTCGCAAGCCGCTTTGGTGCCACGAGCCGCGCGAAGTGGAGATCAAGGGGGCACAGCACAAGGTTGGGTGGGGCGATTACTCGATTGAGGGATACGAATCGAAGCTGGCCATCGAACGCAAGAGCATCGCGGACTTGTTCGGCACGCTCAGTTCGAGGCGAGACCGATTTGAGGCAGAGATCAAGCGACTGCATGAGGACTGCGAATTCGCGGCGGTCATCGTGGAAGGCGACTGGTCGCAGATTCTGACGTGGCGGGGGAACGGGCCTGATCCGAAATCCGTGCATGGCACGATCACGGCTTGGCAGCAGAGGTATCGAGGGACGCACTGGATTTTGTGTCCGTCGCGGGCCTTTGCGGAGAAGCAATGTTTTCGGGTGATGGAACGGTTCTGGCTGGACCGGAATGAATAGTAGCACGACGCGCAGCAAGGCGGCTTTGTGATATGGATTTCAACGACCTGAAGGCGACGATTATCCGTTCGCTGAATCTGGTGGCTGAGTATGAATCACTCGGCGTCAAATTCACGGACAAACGTGAACCGAATGCGAAGGGGTGGATACCATGCCATGCAATCGGCCGTGAAGACAAAACGCCATCGGCCGCCATCAACGTCAATACGGGGGCCTACGTCGATCGAGGCGGCGACGGGTTGTGCCTGAGCCTGTGGGACTTCGCGGTTCACTGCGGCGTCTTCGGGACATGGCGGGAAGCCCTGACGGAGTATGCAAAAAAAACCGGGCAGGCGAAGAAGCTGCCGAAGAAGTGGGACGGGCTGCGGCCGGATGACAAAATCGACTGGTGCTCTGCCTGGAACCCGCTGAATGTTCGGGGATGGCTGAAAAAGTACAGCGGCTCGACGATGAATGCTCTGAATCTGGTCGGCTCGCAGCAGTCCCGGTATCCGGCGAAATCGCAGACGCCTGATTACTGCCTGACGTGGCTGGCGTTCGGGCCGGACCTGCTGGACGCTCCGCCGCGCGGGTACGTCCTGCAGCGGGCGGACGGCGGCGAGATCATGCTGTTTCAGGGCGAAGGGGTCGCGCCGCGTCCGACGAAACGGCTGGTGCTCGGCAAGAGCGGGCTTGTCGGTTCGCATGGCCTGAAGTTGATCGCAGACGGCAAGGCAAAGCTGGTCATCAAGACTGAGGGCATCAGCGACCTGATCCGGTTGCAGTCGGTCATCCCGGCGGAGTTGCGAGACGAAATCGCGGTGATCACGAATGCGGCCGGAGCGTCAGAAGTGGACGTGCCGAAAGAGTTCGCGCCGCTGTTCGCCGGCTTGAGCGTCGCCCTGATTCACGACTGCGACGTCCCAGGCCAGAACGGTGCGAAGGTCTGGCTGGGAGCGATCGGGAGGTACGCGGCGGACGTGCGGAATCTCGACCTCGGCTATCCGGTCGAGGAGAAACACGGGAAGGATTTGCGGGATTGGCTGGCGGAGCACACGTTCGACGAACTGCGGGCGCTGATCGACGCGACACTTCCGTTCCGGGTCGATGGCACAACGACTGGCGGTGAGTCAACAAGCGAATCGCACGACGATGGGCCGGGCGTCACTGGTCCCACGCTGACACCGACGCAGGCCGTTCTGAAGCGGCTGGGAATCGTGGTCCTCGGCCATGACAGCCACAACCGGATCACGATTTTCACGGAGCGGGACGGACTCGTTTGGACGATCACAGACATCAGTCGGTACAAGCCAGAGCACCTGATTCAAAATCTCGGCATCGACATCGTCCAGCAGCACGTCAACCTGTCGGCGGAACCGAACGCAGCACTGCTGACCTTGAAGCAGATTCGGACGGCGATTGCAGCCGAAGCGAATGCTCGGCGAATCGTGGACGAAAAGCAGCTTGGGTCCGGGTGCTGGGAGCTCAACGGCCGGCTGGGAGTCATCGGCGCGGGCCAGGCACTGCTGTGGAATGGCGGGCTTGTGCGAACGTCGATTCCGTTCGCCGAAGACCGGCTGATGGACTTCGGCGGGGAACCGTGGTTCGACGCGAGCGAGATTGAACGGCACCTGCAGGCGTCGATTGACGATCAGAACTGGTGCCGGAATGTGCTGGCCGAAACGATTGAACTGTTCGCTCGCTGGGACAACTGGCGATTTCCAGACACTCCGGCAATCGTGGCCGCACTGCTGGCCTGCACCTGGGTGCAGACCGTCTGGCCGATCCGGCCGCTGGTGGCTGTCAGCGGTCCGACGAATTGCGGGAAGACGATTTTTCTCGAAACCGTGACGGCCATGTTTGGCCGACTGGCCCTGGCCTGTGCCAAGCCTTCAGAAGCCGGCATCCGGCAGAACATCGGTCACACGGCCCGAATCCTGATCATTGACGAGTTCGAGGCGGACTGGCATCGGTCGCACGTTCTGGAGTTGTTCCGGACGTCAACCCGCGGGCAGGAGATTGTTCGCGGGGATGCTGGGCAGCGTGGCCGGAAATTCGGCCTGAAGCACATCCCGTGGGTTGGGGCTATCGAGCTGGGACTTGTTGATGCCGCCGACCAGAACCGATTCATCGTCCTGGAACTTTCCGAACGGGACAAAAGCAAAGGCTCACAGCTTGTGGTCCCGGTGGATTCTGAACTCCGGGCACTCGGCATGCGGCTTCTGGTTGTCGCCGCGCGAAACTGGAAGACCGCAATGGGGTCGCTGGAGCCGCTGCGAAAGCAGTCCTACGGCAATCACGACATGCGGCTGGTGGAAATCTACGGCGTGCCGGTGGCGATGCTGGGCGCGATTCAGGGCTGGGACATCGCCACGATGCGTGGCGTGCTCGCTGAGGCCCTGGACGCCCGCCGGGAGACTACGGACATTCAATCGACCGAGAGCGAGCTTCTGAGCGTCATTTTCGACGCGGACGTGAGGCTCAACAGCGGCCGGAACGAAACGGTCGGGCGAATGGTCTGCGATGACCCGTCGCACGAGCACAAGGACGCTCTGGAGCGGCACGGGATCGCTGCGGGGCTGAGCGAGGGCAGTCACGGCGAAAAAATGCTGAATCTCAATCCTGCGACGATCCAGGCAAAGCTGCTGAAGGGCACGAAGTTTTTCCAGATGGACATCCGGCAAATCCTCACACGGATCAGTGGCGCGAGAGAGACTCGACCGGTGATCAACGGCAAGAAGTCACGATGCGTCGGCATCCCGATGGCCGTAATCGAAAGCATGACCGGAACAATGAAGACGTTTTGATTGATGGTCAGCAGTGGTCAGCAGTGGTCAGCAAAGTGGTCAGCATTAAGTGCCTAATACATAAGAAGATAAGAAGAAGAAGAAGAGAGAAGACCATGAGTACCATTAGATATAACCTTCTCACAAATAACAAAACAAACTCTCTGCCTGCTCCCTCTGGCTCTTCATCTGTTTTGTTCGATTTGGTGTCTCTATCTGCGAAAAAAGGTGGTCAGCATGGTCAGCAGCCAGTTAAGTCATTGCCTTCCAACGACATAATGCTGACCAGTAAGCTGACCACATGCGGACCTGCTGACCACTCGCCGCCCGAAAACAGCGTATTTTTGTCTCTTCAGTCAATGCAGATTGCCTGCTTTGACAATTTGTTCGAGGCGCGAGCGGGGTTCCGCGTCGATGCGGAAGGCGAAGTCTGGAATCCAGTCACTCCGGAACTGCTCGGCTGGATGCTCGCCCGGATCGAGATCGGACTGCGGTCGCCGACAGCCGGCACGTCCGCCGATCTGTCGCAGGCCATCGCCCTCTTTCACGAGGCGCGGGATTTGAGCGGGCTGGAACCGGGACGGGTTCCTTCCGCCGCATGGGTGCCGCCGGGCTGCGGGCGGAAGTTTCCGGACATCAGCGATCCGGTCACCGGAATCCACAGCCGGTATCAGGTCTGGCGGATCGAAGGGTTGAAAAAGCCGCGCTGAACTATTGCGGCTTGAGTTTCGGGGAATGGATCAAGGCATATTGCAGTGGGCGAACGCCCAGGTTAAGCCGGGGCACGAGAGGAAAGCGATGATGCCAGAGAACGCGGGAACGAGTGCTCCGGTTAACGCCGGTGTTATGCCAGTCGTGGACTCATGCCCGATGTGCGGCATCCCGTTCAGGGATCATCTTGGGCTGATCGGGACATGCCGCAAGTATCACGGAACCAGGACTGCATTGATTGAATTGCTTCGAGCGAGCGAGACGGCGATACGGGTATTGACGAACGAGTTT
>Ga0172373_10007364_pt1 | contig 14309 bp, 11 predicted proteins | sample Lak10m_2_FD_114546 | JGI IMG/M metagenome (GOLD analysis project Ga0172373, IMG submission 114546) | Freshwater microbial communities from Kabuno Bay, South-Kivu, Congo - kab_092012_10m | ecosystem: Environmental > Aquatic > Freshwater > Lake | place: Democratic Republic of the Congo... | reverse complement strand
GCGCGAAGGATGCTGGCCGACTCGTCGCGCGCCGCGCACCACGCCGAGCGCTCATCCGTGCATGATTGGTTCCACGTGGCCTCGGCAGCGAGCACCTCGGCACGGGCCCGGTCATCGATCGATGCCACGGACGATTCGAGCGTGCGTGCCGCCCGCGCGACGCGGACTTCGCGGGTGACGCGCGCATCGTTGAGCTGCGCGGCCAGCCGCGTGGCGATCTCCGTGCGCTTTGCCGGCACGGTCTGCTCGATCGTGGCCAGTTTCTCGTCGCGTCGCGCCTCAAGGTCGCCAAGCATCGGGCCATACTTCGCGTTGGCCTCGGCCAGGGACTCGTCTCGCTCGCCGGTCACGAGCGCTTCCTTCCGCCGCTTGGCCTCCTCGGCCCGCGCCAGCGCTGACTTCATCGCCGCATGCGCGATCGCGCTCGCCTGCAGCGACGGTGCCAGCGCAGCATGCAGCCTTCGGCGACCGACCCCATACGCCACGATGGCCATCACCACCGTCAGCAGCGTCCCGCCGCCCGCGCCGTAGGCCGCGTGCATCAATCGGCCGGGCATGCCACCGACACCATCGTTCATGAGCGCACCAACGCCCGCACCGATCGCCGCGAACAGGAACCACGGTGCCAGCAGGATGGGGCCGCGGAAGAGCCCCGGCAGCCACAGCTGGCCGAGCTGCGCATTCAGGCCGCGCACGACCTCGGTCTGCTGCTGGATCGCCAGCTCCGGCTGTGCACCGGCCTGCATGGCCGCGGCATCATCGAGGCCCGGCTCGGCGGGCATGCGCATGCGGCACCGCGCCACGAAGTCCTTCGCTTGCGCCATGAGCTGCTCGAGCTCAGCCACACGGGCCTGAAGGTGGGCGCGGTACGCATCGAGGTCGCGGCCCGGGATCCGGATCGCCTCCTCGTGGATCGCCTCGGCCTGCCAGACCGCGTGGTCGAGGTCGTGCTTGATCTTGCGTCGCCGCGATTCGACCGCGTCCTCGAGCCTGCGGCGGCTCGTCTCATCCCACACCGCAAGTTCACGCGTGAGCTCTGCCGCGCGTGCCTTGGCAGCGATCACCGCGGCCTCCGCATCCTTGGTGGAGTTGGCCACATCCAGCTCGTGATCCGCTCGCGCCTTCGCGAGCTCGGCCTGCCGGCGACGCCCCACGGTCAGTCGCACCTCGTCACGAGTCGCCGTGGCCTGCGCGATCGAAGCCTCACGGCGCGGCGCGGCAGCGGACAGCAGGGCCCATGCAGCGCCCACCGACTCGGTCATCGAGGGCGACCTGCTCTGGATGAAATCGGGCGGCACGCGCTCGAGTGTACGGGCTACTCGCTGCACTCACGGCGCATGCGCTGGAGCGTTTCCTGCATCTTCTCGAGCGCGAGGATCGCCATGCGAGCCCGGTCTTCGAGCGAGTCGACCACGTTGACCTCGAGCGACCGGCTCACCGAGTCGTTCCACTCCTCGCGCGTGCGCGACCACTTGGTGCGCACCTCCTTCACGGCGAGCTGGATCGTGGCCTTGCTTCCTTGCACGCTCATGCGGCGCCTCCGTCGGCGGGCGCGTCACTGCCATCGGCCGATCCACCGTCGGCAGCGTCGGTCGATCCCTCGGCGTCCACGTCGCCAATCGCCGGAGCCGCGCCAGCGAGCGCGTCGCCCGATCCCGTGCGCCGGGTGCTCTCGGCCGAATCCTGCAAGGCCTTCAGCATCGACTGCAGTTCGACGGGCTCAGGCGCGGCGTAGCGCGCCAGTGCGTCGGCCATGCGGTTCATGAGCGCCACCGCCATCGGCAGGTCGCGCTCCACGACCGTCTGCATCGCCGACATCGTGCCCTTGAACAGGATCACCTCGCGCTGGAACGTGGTCGCCCATCGCTTGCACGCCTTGGCCTTGGCCTCGGCCTCGGCAAGACGGGCCTGCGCGCGCTGGAGCGCCTTCTTCTCGTCGACCACGCTGGGCTTGGAATCCTTGGCGCTCACCGTGACTTGCTTGCGGTAGAGCGCGCTCTTGCAGACCGTGACCTCCTCGGCGCGCAGCGTCAGCTGGCGCTTCCAGTACGCAGGGGCCTCGCGCTCGATCCAGAGCTGCGCACGATCGATGTCGCTGTCGGCCTCGGCGAGCGCGCGGGCCAGGTCATCGCGCGCTGCCGCGATCGTCGCCTTGAAGCGCGTGATCGCGTCGATCGACTTGACGTTGGCGCCGTCCATGCCCGGTCAGCGCTGCTGCAGGTACTCGTCGATGCGATCGGCCTTGCGCATCAGGAACGGCACGTGGATCTCGCTCGCCTTGAGGAACTTCTGCAGCACCTTCACGGTCTGCTCGAACTCCTCCTGGAACTTCTGCTGCTCCTGGTCGCGCCAGGTCTGCTGCAGCGTGCCCATGCGTGCACCGAGCGTGCCCAGCCCGGCCTGCAGCTCGCCGTTGAACTTCTTCAGGTCGTGGGCGAAGCGGCGGAGTTCCTGCGGATCGACGACAGCCTTGGCCATGCGACCATCCTAGCGGTGCGCGAGCGCACTTCCGCCCGGCAAACCGCCGAACCGGCGATCATCGCGATCGCCGCGACTCACTCACCCGCGCCATCGTCGCCGTCGGCCGACATGAAGCTGGCCAGGCGCTGCCGCCGCACGGGGTGCTGCAGCTTGCGGATGGCCTTGCTCTCGACCTGGCGCACGCGCTCGCGCGTGACCTTGAAGATGCGGCCCACTTCCTCGAGGGTGTAGGTGTAGCCGTCGCCGATGCCGTAGCGGAGCTTGAGGATCTCGCGCTCGCGGTAGGTGAGCGTGCGCAGCACGTCGTTGATGCGCTGGCGCAGCATCTCCGTGCTCGCGCTCTCGGCGGGGGCTTCCTGCTTCTCGTCCTCGATGAAGTCGCCGAAGTGGCTGTCCTCGCTCTCGCCGACCGGACGGTCGAGCGAGATCGGGTGCCGGCTGATCTTCATCACGCGGCGCACTTCCTCGACGGGCATCTTGGCCTTGGCTGCGATCTCCTCGACCGTCGGCTCGCGGCCGAGGTCCTGCAGCATGTGCTTCTGGATGTTCCGCAGCTTGGACATCGTCTCGATCATGTGGACCGGCACGCGGATGGTGCGGGCATGGTCGGCGATGGCGCGCGTGATCGCCTGGCGGATCCACCAGGTCGCGTAGGTGCTGAACTTGTAGCCGCGCTTGTACTCGTACTTGTCGACGGCGCGCATGAGGCCCGTGTTGCCTTCCTGGATGATGTCGAGGAAGGGCAGGCCGCGGTTGCGGTACTTCTTGGCGATCGAGACCACCAGGCGGAGGTTGCCGCCCGACAGGTCGCGCTTGGCCTGCTCGTACTCGCCGAAGACGCGCGCGATCGTGCGGCATCGGTCGAGCAGGCCCACCGGATCCTCCATGACCAGGTCGCGCAGGCCCGCGAGCTCGTCGCGCTGCACCTGCACGTCCTCGGGGTCGTAGCGCTCGGGATTGCGATCGGCCTTCTCGAGCATGCGCTGCAGGTCGATCATCTTGCGATTGACGTTCTGCAGCTTGCGCATGAGCGGCTGGATGCGGCCGGTGCGCAGGCAGCACTCCTCGAGCAGCGTGGCCACCTTGCGGCGGCGCTGCTGCATGCGGGCGCGGAGCACGTCGGCCTTGTCGGCCGGCAGGTTGCCGGGCTCGAGCAGCTTCCAGTCGTTGTCGTTGAGCTCGAGCAGCTTCTCGACGGTCTGGGGGTTGTAGCGGATGCGCTGGTCGACCTTTTCCTTGGCGTTGCTCTCGGCCGTCGAGATGCGCATGGTGCGGTCGAAGGGCAGTTCGCCCGCTGCGACCTGGCGCAGCGTGTCGATCGCCTGGCGTGCGCAGTAATCGCTTTCGAGGGTCATGCGCCGGAACATCATGCGCGTGGTCTCGATCTTCTTGGCGAGGCGGATCTCCTGCTCGCGCGTGAGCAGGGGGATCGTGCCCATCTGCGTGAGGTACATGCGGATCGGGTCATCGATCCGCTTCGAGCCCTGCTCGGCGAGCGCCTGCTCGACCGCAGCCTGGGCCTCGGCCTCGTCGAGCAGATCCTCCTCGAGGTCATCGAGGTTGGGCTCGTCGGAGCTGAAGGCGACCTGCTTCTTGGGCTTGGGCTTGGGCGCCTCGGCACCGGGCTCCTTGGGCTTGACCTTCTTCTCGTCGTCGCGCTGGAACTTCAGGTGCGTCTGCAGCGGCGCCGGCATGGTCTGCCAGCCGTGGCGCAGGCGCTCGGGCTCGTCGATCAGCGTGATCCCGAGCGCACGCACGTGGTGCAGCAGCTCGTCGAGCTTGTCGGGGTCGACGAACTCATCGGGCACGCACGTGTTGATCTCTTCGCAGGAGATCCAACGGCGCGTGGCGCCATGCGCAACCAGCTGGGCGAGGACGGGGGGGAATTCCTGTTCAATCGTGCTCACGGTTCATGCTCCAATCGACTGGTGCCGCCGGGGCCCGGCGGTTCGGGGGTTCAACTGGGCCCGGACATCCGGGCCACACGGGGTGTTCGTTCGAGGCGCCACGCGCACAGGAAGGTCCTTCATCGGTCCTCCCGCGCCGAGCGCATGATTGCTGTTGGACGTCGGCCGATGGCCTTCAGTTCGTCGATCCTGCGTCGCAGGTCATCGACGGCCTGCGGGGTGGGCGCGGACACGCGGGCGAGCACGCGCTCCATGTCGGCCACGGCTTCGGTGAGCCGCGCGAGCGCGCCGCCCGGTGCTTCACAACGCGCCACGCCCTTGCTGAAGAGCTGCGCCGCCAGGTTCTTGGCCGTGGGCTCGCCGCAATCCGCCATCACATCCTGCACGGTGGTCTGCAGGCCAGCCTCGAGCCGCGCGTGCAGCGCAGTCCACAGCGTGCGCGCGACCGGATCAAGGAAGACGCCGGGCGCGTAGAGCTCGTGCACCGGCAGCGAATCTCCATCGGGCGTCGCGATGCGTTCCGCCGCGACTTCGGGCGCCGCGAGCAGCACCGCCAACAGGTCGCGCTCGGCCATGCTGCGCGCGCGGAACTGCGGACCGCTCAGGAGCACGGGCTCGACCGGCGCAAGCGGCGCTTGCGGCAACGGGCCTGAACCATCGGCAGTCGTGTCCGCAGCCGCCGCGGCCCGCGGTCGCGGCAGGGCGGCCTCGAGCTCGTGGACCGGCACGTCACAGACCCGCGAGAGTTCCTGCAGCACCGTACGACGGCGCAAGGCCGGCACATCGCTGATGCCCATCGCCCCCAGTCGCTGGCACATCTCCTCGATCACGCGTTGGCGGCCCGCAGCGCCCGGCCGCTCAGCCAAGCGCTCACGGAAACCCGCCACGAGGTGCACGAGCGCATCGACCGACGCATCGAGCGCAGCCTTGAAGCGCACGGCACCATCGGGTTGGCGGAGCAGGTCATCGGGATCGAGCCGATCGGGCAGGGTGCAGATGCGCACGTCGACCGGCACGGCGAAGAAGGTCTCGAGCGCACGATCCGCGGCACGCTGGCCGGCCTCGTCGCCGTCGAACAGGAGGATCACGGTCTCGCACAGCCGCTGGAGCACGCGGGCATGCTCGCGCGTGAGCGCGGTGCCCAACGTGGCGACGGCGTTGGTGAACCCCGCAGCGTGGCACGCGATCACGTCGGTGTAGCCCTCGGTGATGATCGCGACCTTCGAGTCGATGATCGGCTTCTTGGCGGCGTGGATGCCGTAGAGCGTGCGGCCCTTGCGGAAGATCGGGCTTTCCGGGCTGTTCAGGTACTTGGGCTCGTCCTCGGGATCGATCTTGCGAGCACCGAAGCCGATGGGGCGGGCAAGCTCGTCGAGGATCGGAAAGATGACGCGATTGCGGAAGCCGTCGATCGGGCCGCGCTGACCCTGGCGCACCAGGCCCGAGCGCTCGAAGACGCCCTGTTCGGGAAGTTCATCCTTGGTGCGCGCATGTTCGGCCAGCCGGCCCAAGTGCTCCACGAAGCGGTCCCAAGATGCCGGTGCTGCACCGAGCTGGAACGCCTCGCGCATGCTGGACGAGATGCCGCGCGCATCGAGCACCGCACGCGACGGTGCGCCGAGCTGCGCATCGGCGAGCGCGCGCCGGTAGAAGCGCAGCGCGACCTGCATGGCCTTGCGCAGATCGGCCGATTCATCCCGGGTGGACTCGCCGCCGCCACGCTGCTGGAGCTCGATGCCCGCGCGCTGCGCCAGATAGCGCAATGCATCGGGGAAGTCCATGCGGTGGTAGTTGATCATGAAGTCGATGGCGTTCCCGCTGGCCCCGCAGGCGAAGCACTTGTAGAAAGCGTTGCCCTTGTGCGTGACCACGGCCATGCTCGGCGAGCGGTCATCATGGAACGGACAGAGCCCGACGTGCTCGCGGCCCTTGGCCTTCAACGGCACGGACTCGCCGATCAATGCCACCAAGTCCGTGGCATCGAGCACGCGGTCGCGATCGTTGGATTGGCCGTACGCCTCGGACACCATGGACTCCTGTTCACGCGCGCATCCGTGCAGCGCGGACCCAACCGAACCACCGACCGAACACCCTGGACGCGTCGCCAACGCAGCGAAACGCCGAACCACTGGACGGCACCACGCATGGCACCGGCACAACCCCGTCACGACTGCTGCACAACCAGGACAGGCGCACCGCGCGAGCCAAAGCCCGCCACCCGCACGGCCGAAGCCTGCAGGTCACACGACGCACGCACCAAGCGACCGTGACCGGATCCCCACAACTCCTTCGCGGAGCGCCGATCGCGAGCCTGGACTGTCCCGCCTGACCCAGAGAAGGTGTTGCTCCGGCCCGCTCGTCAGCCATGACGAGGCGATTGGGCACAGGGAGCCAAAGTTCCGGGCAGGCGCCCGACCATAGACCGATCACGGCGTCGGTCAACGCCTTCACACATATTTTGCACTGAAATGTGGCTTCCACCCCTTGACAGGAGGCTCACCAACGCACCGAAGTTGGGAGTCGCGACCGAAGGCCCGCTCAGGCCTTCGAGGCCTTTTGCTTGGCGGTCCAGGTGCGGCTGCGGTTCACCGGCTTGGTGACGAGCCCCATGCGGATCGCCTTGACGCTGGCCTTGATGCGGACGGGCTTGCCGTCGATGACCGCACGCACATCCTGCAGGTTCGGCTTGAACGTGCGCTTGGTGATGCTGGTCGTCTTCAGACCGATGCCGCCGAGGTACTTGGCCTTACCACGGATGGTGTGCTTGTTGCCTGAGCGAGTCTTGGTACCGAAGAAGTGGCAGGTGCGCGGCATGGTGTGGCTCTCCGAATCGAGTCACGCAGTGTAGGGCGAAGCCCGGCAGGCCGCAAGAGGCTCGGTCGATGGAATGAGCGCCCCGCCGGGCGCGGGGCCGCCTTGCCCCATAACACCTTCAGACGACCTCGGCCGGAACCATCCCCATCGCCGAACCGCGCGACGCGATCCCGGCGGTCGTCAACCCCGCGGCCACGAGCGCCGTCCAGAGCACCCGGCCGTCGGCCGCGCTGAAGCAGCCGACGTCGAAACTGTCGAGGTCGAAGACCCCCCACGCCGAGCCATCGGCGCGCAAGCAGGGCAGCACCAGCTCGCTGCGGTCCCGGGGATCGCAGGCGACGTACCCCGCGCCGAGCGACGACACGTCCCGGACCACCAGGATCGACCGCGACAGCAGGCATCGCCCGCAAGCACCGTGCAGGCCGATCGGGCTGCAGGCCGGCTTGGGTTCGCGCGCGCCGAGCACCAGGCGCTCGGCATCCGGCGAGCCCGGGCGATCAAGATAGAAGCCTGCCCAGCTCGCACCGGCGGCGGACAGCGTCGGCCACAGCGCCGCCACGAAGGCCGCGCAGCGATCCTCGATCGCCGTGCCTGCCGAGCACCGCGCGATGCGGGCAAGATCGGATGGTGCAAGCTCGATCGGCATGGCAGGCGCGCAGGCAGGTCAGGGACGGTCAGGGAGGAGTGCTGCCCGGCGCGCGATCAGGCGCTTTCGCGCACGAGCCGGCGGATGTTGTCGACGGTGGCGCGGCCGGCACGCACGGCATCTTCGTTGATGCAGTAGGTCACGCCCGCGTTGTCGAGTTCCGGCAGCGCGTACATGAGGTCGAGCATGAGCTCATCGACGACCGCACGCAGCGCGCGGGCGCCAGTGTTGCGATCAAGGGCCTTCTGCGCGATCAGGTCGAGCGCTCCGGGCGTGAACTCGAGCTGCGCGCCCTCGAGGCTGAAGAGGTGCTGGTACTGGCGCACGAGCGCGTTCTTGGGCTCGAGCAGGATGCGCACGAGGGCGGCGCAGTCAAGCGGCATGAGCGGCGTGATCAGGGGCAGGCGCCCCATCAGCTCTGGGATCATGCCGAACTCGAGCACGTCTTCCACGATGACCTGGCCGAGCACGCTCTGGCGCTCTTCCTGCGAGCCGCGCGCGATCGGGTCGGTGTTGAAGCCGATCTTCCGGCGGCCAAGGCGCTTGGAGATGATCTCCTCGATGCCGTCGAACGACCCGCCGCAGACGAAGAGGATGTTCGTGGTGTCGAGCTGGATGTACTGCTGCTCGGGGTGCTTGCGGCCGCCCTGCGGCGGCACGTTCGCGACGGTGCCCTCGAGCAGCTTGAGCAGCGCCTGCTGCACGCCCTCGCCGCTCACGTCGCGGGTGATCGAGACGTTCTGGCTCGTCTTGCCGATCTTGTCGATCTCGTCGATGTAGATGATGCCGCGCTGAGCGGCCTCGAGATCGAAATCCGCAGCCTGCAGCAGCTTCAGCAGCAGGTTCTCGACGTCCTCGCCGACGTAGCCGGCTTCGGTGAGCGTGGTCGCATCGCCGATCGCGAAGGGCACGTTGATCATGCGCGCGAGCGTGCGGGCGAGCAGCGTCTTGCCGGTGCCGGTCGAGCCGATCAGCAGCACGTTGCTCTTGTCGAGCTCCACCGGCGCATCGGCGTTGCTGACCTGCGTGAGCCGCTTGTAGTGGTTGTGCACCGCGACCGAGAGGGTCTTCTTGGCCTGGTCCTGGCCGATCACGTACTGATCGAGGTACTCCTTCAGGGAGCGCGGCGTCGGGATGCTCGAGAAGAGCTGGCTGCCGGTCGAGACCCGGCGCTTCTCCTGCTTGAAGATGTTGCCGCACAGATCCGTGCAGTTCGTGCAGATGTAGACGTCGTTGGGCCCCTCGACCATGGGGCCGACCTCGCGGCTGGTCTTGCCGCAGAAGGAGCAGGTGGTGACGCGCCGGCCGCGGAAGCCACCATCATCGGTGCGCTTGCCATCGTTGCCGGGGCCCTTGCGGTCGTTTCCGTTGCTCATGGTGTGTCCAGTCCGAGTCTATCGGTTGACGGGGCGCATCCCTGCAGCGACCGCGCTCTTTCGGGTGCGAGTTCCGGCCGATCGGGTGCAACGATCCGCGCTTGGGCCGTGCTCACGAGGATCGTCGCGAGCCGCGCACCGCCGGGGGCTTGGCCGTTGCGCGCTCCTGGCGCAGCCGCTCGACGGTTTCACGAGCCTTCTCGCGCAAACGCCGATCGGCGATGGCGTACTCCTCGTCCGAGATGCGGCCGCTGTCGCGAAGCGCCTTGAGTTCCGAGAACCCGAACGCTTCGGCATCGGCGGCCGTGCGATCGAACGCACGCGCGCGCACGCGCATGGCGACGACGAAGCCGATGATCGTGAGCACGAGCAGTGCGACGATCGAGATCCAGAACGCGCCCGAGGATCCCTGGGCGAGCACGGTCACTTCTTGGCGCCGGCCTTGCGGGCCGAGGCCTTGGCCTCGACTTCCGTGTTCCATGCTTCGGCGGGCACGTCGGTGACCGTGGCGCGCGCAATGACGCGGTCGGCGACCTTCGCCTCGCGGATGCCCAGCGCGACTTCCTGGATGCGGCCGCTCTGCTCGAGTTCCTTGCGGAGTTCGGCAGGGCGCATGTTCTGCTGGCGAGCGATCATCGCGACGCGGCCGTTGAGTTCGCCCTCGGTCACGTCGACGCGCATGTCCTCGGCCAGGCGCTGCAGGATGAAGAAGAGCTTCAGGCGGCGCTGCGCCGACTCGGTCGTGTCGGCGCGGGCTTCGGCGAGCTTGAGCTCGACCTGCTCGGGCGCGGTGCCGCGCGAGAGCAGTTCGTAGCGCTGGCGCTCGAGGTCACGCGTGATCTGGCCGGCGCTGAGCTTGACGGGCAACTCGAAGCTGACCGCGCTGGCGAGCTGCTCCATGACCTGCTCGCGCATGGCGACCTGCTGTTCGCCGTCGCGGCGCTGCTCGAGCACCATCTTGACCTGCTCACGCAGCATGGTTTCGTCGGCAAGGCCGAGCTTGGTCGCGAGTTCCGCCACCGGGGCCGGCGTGATGCGCTCGGCCTGGTTGACCGTGAACGAGAACGACAGGTCGTTGCCGCGCACCTTTTCGTGCTCGTGGCCCTCGGGGCCCTTGGCGGTGAAGCTCACCGCATCGCCGACCTTGCGGCCCATCAGGTGCTTCTGCAGGTCGTCGATCATGATGCCCAGGAACGGGCCCTTGCCCTCGTCTTCCTTGGCGGGCACGACGGCGAGCGCGTTGTCGGCCTTGTAGAACGGCTCCGACTCGCCCTTCACGGTCACCGCGACGGTGCCGATCATGCGGTCAAGGTGCTCGAACGGGCCGTCGATCAGGCTCGGCGTGCCGAAGCGGTACTGGTTGCGCAGGATCTCGTCGTCGATGTGCTTGTCGATGACGTCGATCACGGGCTTGCGGATGCCCATGCCTTCCCAGGCAGGCAGCGTGAAGTCGGGGATGACCTCGATGTCGACGCTGAAGGTGAACGATGCGCCGCGGGCGAGCTCGTTCAGTTCGCTGCCGGGGCTCATCTCGGGGTTGCCGATCGGGCGGAGCTTGTGGTCGGTGACGGCCTTGTTGAAGGCCTGGCCCACGAGCTGGCCGCGAGCCTCTTCGAGCAGCTGCTTGCCGAAGCGCTTCTCGAGGATCGCCATCGGCGCCTTGCCCGGGCGGTAGCCCGGCAGCGCCGCGCCGTTCTGCAGGTTCGCGAACGCGCCCGCAATGTGGCTGTCCACGGCATCGGCCGGGATGGTCACTTCGATGCGCTTGAGGGCGGGGCCTGCGTCGGACACGACGATCTTCGGTTCAGCGGTCTGCGTGCTCATGGTTGGGTCCTTGATGGGGAGGGACGAGTATAGGGGCTTGCGCGAGCTGCACCATGCATCGACGAAGAAGGCCCCCGGGTTTCGGGGGCCTTCGGTCGGACTCAGGTCAGGGCACGAGGCCCACTGGTGGCTATCGGATCCGTGCGATCAGCGGCCCAGATCAGCGGCCCAGATCATCGCGCCAGTCAGCGGCCCAGATCATCGCGCCAGTCAGCGGCCCAGCAGCAGCAGGTCGGCGTAGGTCGGGATCGGCCACAGATCGGCCGGCACCAGGCGCTCGAGGCCATCGGCCGCATCGCGCACGCGCTGCATCGCCGGCACGACCGTGTCGCGCAGGTAGCGCACCTTCTTCGCCGCATCGCCCTTCTGGGCTTCCGTCGAGGTCTCGAGCGACTTGGTCGCGGCACGCAGCTCGGCCACGCGACGCACCAGGTCCTTCAGCGCCTCTTCGCTGTCGGCGCACTCGACGCCGGCCGACTGCGTGGCGCCCACGGTGTCGGCGAGCTCAGCCTGCGCGCGCAGGCAGGCTGGCAGCACCTGCGTGTTCACCATCTGCACGAGCGTGCGGCTCTCGATGGTGATGAGCTTGGTGTACTGCTCGAGCTGCACCTCGTAGCGCGCGTGCAGCTCGCGGTGGTTGAGCACGCCGTAGTGTGCGAAGAGCGCCTTGGCCTTCTTCGTGTCGAGCGCGCCGAGGCAATCGGCGGTGCTGGCCATGTTGGGCAGGCCGCGGCGGGCGGCCTCGGCGTGCCATTCGGCGCTGTAGCCATCGCCGTCGAAGCAGACGCGGCGGTGCTCCTTGATGATGCCCTTGAGCACCTCGCGCACGGCGGCTTCGAGCTTGGCGCCGTTCGCGTTGCGACCGGCCTTCTTCTCGATGGCGGTGGCGACAAAGTCAAGGCTCTCGGCCACGATCGTGTTCAGCACCGTGTTGGGCCATGCGACGCTGGCGCTGGAACCGACCGCGCGGAACTCGAACTTGTTGCCGGTGAAGGCGAACGGGCTCGTGCGGTTGCGGTCGCTGGCGTGGCGGGGCAGCGCCATGAGCGTGCGGGCGCCAAGGTCGATCGCGCCGCCCTTCATGGTCTTCTTGGGCGTGCCCTTCTCGAGCTGGTCGAGGATGTCGGTGAGCATGTCGCCGAGGTAGATGCTCATGATCGCCGGCGGGGCTTCGTTGGCGCCCAGGCGGTGATCGTTGTGGGCGCTCGCGATCGAGGCGCGCAGCAGGTCGGCGTGCAGGTCGACCGCGCGGATGACCGCACAGAGGCACGTGAGGAACTGCATGTTCGAGTGCGTGTCGTCACGCGGGTCGAGCAGGTTCACGCCGGTGTCGGTCGACAGGCTCCAGTTGTTGTGCTTGCCCGAGCCGTTCACGCGGGCGAAGGGCTTCTCGTGCATCAGGCACATGAAGCCGTGCTCGCGCGCGGTCGAGCGCAGCACGTGCATGACCAGCATCTGGTGGTCGACGGCGATGTTGGCGTTCTCGTAGATCGGCGCGATCTCGTACTGGCCGGGCGCCACCTCGTTGTGGCGGGTCTTGACCGGGATGCCCAGTTCGAAGAGCTTGCGTTCGGCGCTGGCCATGAAGTCCAGCACGTCGGCGGGGATCGAGCCGAAGTAGTGGTCTTCCATCTGCTGGCCCTTCGGCGGCGCGGCGCCGAGCAGCGTGCGGCCGCAGACGACCAGGTCGAGCCGCTCCGAACCCAGCGTGTCGTCGACCAGGAAGTACTCCTGCTCGCAGCCGAGCGAGGTGATGACCTGGTTCACGCCCTTGTCCGTGCCGAACAGCTTGAGCACGCGCATCGCCTGCGCGCTCACGGCCTCGATCGAACGCAGCAGCGGCGTCTTCTTGTCGAGCGCCTCGCCGGTCCAGCTCACGAAGACGGTCGGGATGCAGAGCGTGGCGTGGCCTTCGCTCGTGCGCAGGATGAACGCAGGGCTCGTGGCATCCCACGCGGTGTAGCCGCGTGCTTCGTAGGTGTCGCGGATGCCGCCGTGCGGGAAGCTGCTCGCGTCAGGCTCGCCTTGGATCAGCGCCGAGCCGCTGAACTTCTCGATCGCGGTGCCGTCGCCCATCGGGTGCAGGAACGCATCGTGCTTCTCGGCGGTCGTGCCGGTGAGCGGCTGGAACCAGTGCGTGTAGTGCGTCGCGCCGTGCTCGAGCGCCCAGTCCTTCATCGCGGCAGCGACGGTGTTGGCGATGCCCGGATCAAGCGGCTTGCCGAGCTTCATGGTCGCCTGCAGCTTCATGCTGATCTCGGGCGGAAGGCGCTTGAGCATGTCGTCGCCGCCAAAGGTCAGGGTGCCGTAGACATCGCTCGACCGTTCGGTGAGTGCAGTGGTGGTCATGGTGGTGGGGGTGGTGCGGTGGTTCATGGTGGTCCGTGCGGTTGGATCGGGCCGCGCGATCGCGGATCCGACAAGGCTACGGGCGATCCGTGCGCGTTATCAAGGGCTTTTTGCCCATCGATCCGGGGGATCGGGGCGTCAGGCATCCCGCGCGTGCGATCGATCGCGTGCCGCAGCGGGCCGGCGCGACTGCACCCGCAGGAAGGTCGTGCCGAGCCAGCCGCGGCGCCGGAAGAAGAGCAGGAGCAGCGTGGCCGTCCCCGCCATGAGGGCGAGCGCGAAGGGGTAGCCGTAGTACCAGTCGAGCTCCGGCATGTTGAGCGGGCTGCGCTCGGGGTCGAAGTTCATGCCGTAGAGCCCCGCGATGAACGAGAGCGGCATGAAGATCGTGGCGATGATCGTGAGCACCTTGGTCACTTCGCCCATGCGGTTGCTCGTGACGGCCATGTAGATGTCGGTCAGGTCGGCGGCGATCGCTCGCGCGTTGTCGAGCATGTCGAGCACGCGCGCGACGTGGTCGTAGGCATCGCGCAGGTAGAGCCGGTCCTCGGGCGAGAAGACGTGATCGGCCGACAGCATCGCGCTCACCGCATCGCGCAGCGGCCAGACGGCCCTGCGCAGCGTGGCGATGTCGCGCTTGAGGTGGCGGATCCGCACGATGTCATTGCCGGTCGTGCGGAAGATCACCTCGTCCTCGAGCTCCTCGATGCGCTGCTCGAGCCGCTCGATGAGCGGGAAGTAGGCATCGATCACGGTGTCGACGATGGCATACGCCGCATACGAGGACGAACCGCCGGCGATGCGGCCCTTGTGGTCGCGGATGCGCCGGCGCAGCGGATCAAGGCAATCGCCATCGCCGCCTTCCTGCACGGTGACGATCCAGCCCTTGCCGAGCATGAGCGCGACCTGTTC
>Ga0172373_10007363_pt1 | contig 14309 bp, 11 predicted proteins | sample Lak10m_2_FD_114546 | JGI IMG/M metagenome (GOLD analysis project Ga0172373, IMG submission 114546) | Freshwater microbial communities from Kabuno Bay, South-Kivu, Congo - kab_092012_10m | ecosystem: Environmental > Aquatic > Freshwater > Lake | place: Democratic Republic of the Congo... | reverse complement strand
TCCCGCGGGAGGAGGGGGGCAGTTGCGGCGAGTGTTTCCAGCATCGACTCCTTGGGTTCGCCCACGCTGAGCCCGCCGATTGCATAACCGTCAAAGCCGATGTTGCAAAGATCATCAACTCCCTGTCGGCGGAGGTCCTGATAGACCCCCCCCTGAACAATCCCGAAGAGCGCCTGGGCAGAGTTTCTTTTTACTTTCCGGCAGCGCCTTGCCCACTGAGCGGTGCGGCTTAGCGCCGCCTCCGTTGTTTTTTTGTCAGCCGGATAGGCGATGCATTCGTCAAGGCACATCATGATGTCGCTGCCGAGCGCCTCCTGAATTTCCACCGCCTTTTCGGGGCTTAAAAAATGTTTTGATCCGTCGATATGCGATTGAAAAACCGCCCCGTCGTCGTTTGTCTTGCGCAGGGCGCCAAGGCTGTAAACCTGAAAGCCGCCGCTATCGGTCAGAATCGGGCCCTCCCAGTTCATGAACTTGTGCAGGCCGCCCAGGGCCGCGATCAGTTCATGGCCGGGCCGCAGATAGAGGTGATAGGTGTTGCCAAGGATGATATCCGCCCCCAGGGAGCGAACCTGCTCGGGCAAGAGCCCCTTGACCGTTCCCTGGGTTCCGACCGGCATAAAGGCGGGGGTTCTTATCTCGCCGTGGGAGGTCAGGATATTGCCCAGCCGGGCCTCGCACCCGGGGTCTGTGGTTGTCAATGCGAATTTCATATTATCAGCATGCAATCGCCATAGCTGTAAAAACGGAACCTGTTTTCAACCGCCTGACGGTAAGCCTCCATTATCAGTTCCCTGCCGGCGAAGGCGCACGTCAGCAGAAGCAGAGACGATTTTGGAAGGTGAAAATTGGTCAGCAGGGCATCGACGCGTCTGAATTTGTAACCGGGGTAGATGTAAAGGCGGGTGGAGCTGTTAATGGCTTGCACTTCGCCGTTTTCATTGACGGTTGACTCCATAACCCTGGTTGAGGTAGTGCCCACGGCGATCACCCGCTTTGCCCCGTTGATCATTGCGGCTGTTTGCGCCGGTATTGAAAAATATTCCTCTTCCATTACGTGGTCTTCAACATTTTCGGCTTCGATGGGGACGAATGTTCCGTAACCGACATGCAGGGTAATGGGGGCGATTTTCACCCCGCCCCTTTTCAGGGCAGTCAGAACCTCACTGGTAAAATGGAGGCCTGCCGTGGGCGCCGCCACAGAACCCGATTCTTTGGCATAGATGGTCTGATAGCGTTCCAAATCCTCCCGGGAGCGAGTTTCCCCACTTTTTCGCTTTATGTAGGGAGGAAGGGGCGCTCTTCCGAACCGGGAAAGAAAATCTTCGAAAGGTGCATCAACAATGAATTCGATAAGCCACTGCTTGTCGGAGAGGCGTTGCATGATCCGTGCGGAACATCCCTCTGCAAAAAAGACCGTCATTGTGGGCGCCACCCTTTTTGCCGGGCGCAGCATTGCCTTCCATATCTCTTTTTGATCGGCTGTTTTGTCTCTGGACAACAACAGGATTTCAATTAGTGCGCCCGTTGCTTTTCTGCCTGTTAAACGGGCTGGGAAAACCCGGGAATCATTGATTGTCAGGACGTCCCCTTCACCCAGATACTCTGGGAAATTCCGAAATTCGCGGAATTCAATTTTGTTCGTGTTTCTGTCCACAACCATCATCCGGGATCGATCTCGAATTGCCGCAGGTTGCTGGGCGATGAGTTCTTCCGGCAGGTCATACGAGAAATTTTCCAGTTTCATACCAGTTGGTGCCGCCTCTTTGCAAAGTTGCGGGACATAAACAGAAACTTTACCGAAAGTCAATGAAATAAAAGGCGGGTTGCCGGAATGTGGCTACCTTGTGCCAAAATAGACAAGTACAAGGCCGCTCGTAACGATGGCTACTCCGAACAGGCGGAGGGCGCCGCTGGGGGCGTCGAGGATTTTTCGAAGGCATGATTTTGTCCAATCCGGATAGGTCATGTAGGGGAGTCCTTCGACAATCATCACCATTCCGATAACGCAGATAAAGTATTTCATTGATGGGCAGAGAGACCTTCCTTTTTTGTCCCGTTCCATAATTTTTTACGGTGCTTGTGTCAAGACAAATGACGACAAAAAAGTTCTTGACAGTCCCGGATGGTTGCTGTTAGAACCCGGGCACATATTGCACATCATGCATAGTTTAACAGCGTAGCCGTGCTTTTGAATATTAATCCGTTGGCGTTTTAGAGAAATTCCAGATCATAAACAGCTTACGATAAGCATCATCCTCGGCCGCCAATTCAATTTCTTCGCGGTGGCCGATATGATCGCGGGCAAGTTGAAGACTGTCTCTTTTGAGGTGTTGCTTTATGGATATGAAGCGCGGATACTATGAGGACGTTCAGCTCTTCAAGAGCGGGGTCGTTCTCTTCTGGACATCAGCCCTGTTAATCCTCCTTTTCACATTTCCCCTTTATGCCCCCAATTACTACATATACCTGCTGAATATTATCATGGTGCATGTGATCCTCGCCGTAGGTCTGAATATCCTTGTCGGCTCCACCGGTCAGATATCACTCGGTCACGCCGGTTTTTTTGCGATCGGGGCGTACGGGACAGCCATGCTCATGTCGGGCTTTCATGTTCCGTTTTTTTTGGCAATAGTAATTGCCGCGTTTGTCGCTGCCTTCTTTGGTTTTATTCTGGGGTTGCCGGCGCTGCGGCTGGAAGGCCCCTATCTGGCGATCGCTTCGCTTGGTTTCGGATTGACGATAATGCACATAATCGGCGCTATGGAAATATTCGGAGGCCGCATGGGGATAAAGACCCCGCCTCTCGATTTGGGGATAACCCAGCTTGGCTTCAGTCTGCCGGTAACGAACGACATGCAGAAGTATTACCTTATCCTGATTATCACGATTGTCATGACCGTCGGCGCCGTAAATATCCTGAAAACGCGGGTTGGCCGCTCCTTTGTGGCGATCCGCGACAGCGATATTGCGGCCGAGGTGATCGGGGTTAATCTCACCATTTACAAAACGCTGGCGTTTGCCCTCAGCGCCTTCTACGCGGGGATAGCGGGCGGACTTTTCGGTTTTATCCTTGGTTTTTTTGATCCGTTTACGTTCAACATGATTTTATCGATCATGTTCCTGGTGATGGTTGTTGTCGGCGGTCTCGGCACTGTCTCGGGGAGTATCATGGGGGCGACGCTCATCACCTATCTGCAGTACGACCTCTTTAAAAACGTGGCTGAGGTTCCCTATTTCGGCAAGTTTCTGCTCTACATTTCCACCAAGTGGTTCACTGCCGTCGGGCTCGAGAATTTCGGCAGCATGTCCATTGGGCTTATCATGATCGGGATCATCATCTTCGAGCCGCTCGGAATGTTCGGCATCTGGATACGCTTTAAAAAATACTGGATGACCTGGCCGTTCTAATTATTAGACTGCTTCAATTATTTGTTTTTTATTCAAGTGACTGATATCGCTGCACAACAATTTTTGGAAGGTGAATGAGATGCCCTTTGGTCAGCTTTTTGTGGAGGGATTGGCAATCGGCGCCTGCTATGGCCTCTTTGCCACCGCGGTGGTGATAATTTATAAAACATCCGAGGTGGTCAACTTTGCCCAGGGAGAGATGGCGATGTTTTCCACCTTCATTGCCTTCCACATTCTTAACTTTTATGGATACCCCTTTTGGGCGGCTTTTTTGCTTACGATGCTGTTTTCAATAGTGATGGGGGTGCTTATAGAGTTTTTATTCCTGCGTCCCGCCAAGCATCCCACCATTTTGGGAATGATTGTCATCACCCTGGGAGCGGAAATGCTTCTTATGGGGCTGGCGGGCTGGAAATGGGGCGCCGAGCAGCAGTTTTTTGCCCTGCCCATCAAACCTTCGGTTACCTATGAGCCCATAAGGGGAATGATTATCAATAATTGGTCAATTTCTGTCCTTGCCGTAACGTCCTTCATCATGTTTTCGCTATTCCTTTTCTTTAAATATACACGCCTGGGCACGGCGATGCGGGCAACGCAGCAAAATAAAAACGCCGCAAAAATCATGGGAATAAGAACAGAACGGGTGTTTTCCTTCGCATGGGGGTTCAGTTCGTTGATTGGCGCGATAGCGGGGATGTTTTTCGCCTCCCGGGCGACGCTCGATCCTGCCTTTATGATGGAGCCGTTTCTGCGCGCGTTTGCCGCCGCCGTTCTCGGGGGGCTCATGAGCATTCCCGGGGTGATCATCGGCGGTGGCCTGATGGGGTTGATTGAGAACTATTTTGGGTATTTCTGGCCTGAATGGAAACCGATTATCGCTTTTATAGTGATAGTTCTGGTGCTGTGCATTCGTCCCAGCGGGCTTTTTGCAAAGCATTACATAAAAAAGGTTTAGCCCTTTCAGGAAGAGCCAAGGTTTAGGCAGCGGATGAGAGTATTGTCAGAGAAGTCGATTTTTTTTGCCGGATGGAAGTGTGGAAAAAATGGGCAATATAACGGAAAACACAAAATGTTCAAAAAAGGAGGTCACAATCATGGGCAGCAAGAAGATTTTTGTCACAATGATGGCGTTTGTGGCGCTGTTGTCGCTGGCGGCTTTGGCATCGGCAGGTAATCCCCCTGGGTTTGATGATAAGGAGATTCGTATAGGGCAGTGGGGACCGCAGACCGGGCCCGCGGCTCCCTGGGGTTCAGTGGCGAGAGGAAGCAAGCTGCTTTTTGATATCATCAACGAAGAAGGCGGCATCAATGGTCGGAAAATTAAGTACTTTATCCGGGATGACATGTATAATCCCGCCCAGACATCGGCTGTGGTCAAGGAACTCGTGGAGCGCCAGGGCATCTTCGCCTTCGTCGGCGGTGTCGGCGCCGCCAGCGGCATGGCGGTTAAAGATTATCTTGCCAAGAACAAAATCGTCTGGGTTGGGCCGTCCGCTGCCGACGATAACTTTATCAAGCCGCTTAATCCTTATCTTTTTGCAGTATATCCACTCTACAATGACGAGGCGAGCATTTTGACGAAATACATTGTCGAAAATCTCAAATCCAAAAAGATAGCGATGCTTTATCAGAACGATGCCTATGGCAAAGATGGCCTCGAAGGGGCCAAAACACGGCTTGCTACCTACAAGATGCAGTTTGTCGCAGAAATTCCAGTGGAACCGACCGAGAAGGATTTGGGCTCCCAGATCCTCCGCCTGAAAAATTCCGGGGCGGATACCGTTTTGATGTATATCGGCCCCACGACCGCGGCTATTGCCCTGAAGACGAGCGCGAATGTCGGGTTCAAGCCGCAGTGGGTTTCTTCGGACACGCTTTCCGATTACCCGCTTATGTACAAGATCACCGGCGGGTTGTGGGAGGGGGTTATAACGGGTGCATTCGGTGTTGTGCCCAGTTCGACCACCAACAAGTACATGGTTAAATATCGCGAGGCTGCCAAGAGACTTGCCCCGCAGGAGCGCTGGGGTACCTTTTACCTGGCGGGAATTCTCTTTGCCGATCCAATAGTTGACGCGTTGAAGAAGGCCGGAAGGGACTTGACCACCGAATCATTTTTAAAGGCGCTAAACTCAGTCAAGGGGCATCAGACGATCGGTCCCCCCGTCACCTGGACCGAAAAGCAGCATCAGGGAACTGATTCGGTCATGATTCAGAAATGCGGTCCGAACGGCAGCTATATTGAGCTGCAGGGTTGGACAAAGAACGATCTGGCCACCTGGAACAAATAACGGCATATTGCGGCAGCTTCCGAACAATTTGGAGATGTTCGGAAGCTGCCTGACTTGCAGCGGAATAACTTTCAGTTTCCCGACACCGAATTCAAGGAATGGAATTTCCGGAAATGGATCATTTCAGAGTTGAGAATTTAAGCATAAGCTTTGGCGGCTTGAGGGCAGTCAGCAATATCAGTTTCAGTGTCGAAAAGAATTCCATCTTCTCCATAATCGGGCCCAACGGCTCCGGCAAGACGACAATCTTCAACATGATCAGCGGAATCTATAAACCCAGCCACGGCAGTATAATCTGCAATGGAGAAAATCTGGTCGGGCTTTCCCCGGATCACATAGCCCGCAAGGGTGTTGCCAGAACCTTCCAGAACATAGAGCTTTTTGGAAATGCGACGGTAATGGACAACCTGATGCTGGGACGGCATCTGCATATGAAGACGGGGGTTTTTTCCGGCGCCTTTCTTTGGGGCAGAGGTTCATCCGCTGCCAAAGAGGAGATTGCCAACCGGAAAATAGTCGAGAAAATAATAGATTTTCTTGATCTTCAGTCTGTTCGCAACAGCTATGTGGGAAGCCTGCCCTATGGGAAGCGTAAGCTTGTCGAGCTGGGGCGGGCGCTGGCGCTGGAGCCTGAAGTCCTCCTGCTCGACGAACCGTCTGCCGGGATGAATACCGAGGAGAAGGAAGACCTGAATATCTGGATAAGGGATATTCAGGCGGACTATAAGGTTACGATCCTGCTTATTGAACACGATATGAAGATGATTATGGGCATCTCCGACCGGATACTTGCTGTCAATCAGGGCCAGAAGATCGTCGAAGGGACCGCGGCAGTCGTGCAGAGCCACCCGGAGGTTATCAAGGCATATCTTGGGGAGGAGCACTGATGCTGAAGGTAAACAATATAGAAACATGGTACGATTTGATAAGGGCCCTCCACGGCATCTCTTTTGAGATAAAACAGGGTGATATCGTTGCCCTGCTGGGTTCGAACGGCGCCGGGAAGACAACGACGCTCAAGACGATAATGCGGCTTCTCTACGATCTGAAAGAGGAGCAGCCTGAAAAGGGAACCATTGAATTTCTCGGTGAGCGGATTGATCGCAAAGATACCGATGAAATAGTTCGCATGGGGATAAGTTATGTCCCAGAGGGACGCGAGGTTTTTCCGGAACTTTCCGTTATTGAAAATATCAGGATGGGCGCTTACACGAGAAAAGAAAGAAAAGAGATAAACAGCGATATCGAACGCATATTCGGGTACTTTCCGATCCTGAAAAAAAGACGCGATCAGGAGGCCGGGCATCTTAGCGGTGGCGAGCAGCAGATGCTTGCCATCGGGCGAGCCCTGATGAGTCGCCCCAAATTGCTGATGCTCGATGAGCCGTCTCTGGGGTTGTCGCCATTACTGACCCAGGAGATATTCACGATCATCGCTGACATCAACAAGCGGGATGGGGTGACGATTCTGCTTGTCGAGCAGAATGTCAATATGGCGTTGAAATATTCCAATTTCGCGTTTCTGATGGAAAACGGCCGGATCGTTCGCGCCGACAAGCCGGAGGTTCTGCGTGAAGACGAGGACGTCAAAGAGTTCTATCTGGGAATCGCCAAAGAGGTTTCGGTGAAAGGTTACAAGCGTTATCGCCGCAAGGTCCGTTTCCGGTAAAGCGAAAAGCAGCAAGAGAAGAATATTATGCCAAGAGGGAGACAAGAGGCATGCTTATAGATACACTGCCCAAGGCCTTGATTAACATGACGGGCTTGCAGCCGGCTAGGGTGGCATTGAGATACAAGGATCTCGGCATCTGGAAGGATGTTCAATGGTCGGAATATCTGAAAAAAGTCAAATATGTGGCCCTGGGACTGCACGAACTGGGTGTGCGCAAAGGGGATCATGTCTCGATAATAGGGGAAAACAAGCCGGAATGGCTCTACTCTGCCTTTGGAGCGATGTCCGCGGGGGGCACTTTTGTCGGCGTCTATACGACTAATCCCGTCAAGGAGTGCGAATATGTGGTCGGCCATTCCGAGTCGGTTGTTTATCTCTGCGAAGACGAAGAACAGTTAGACAAAGCCCTTTCCTTTCGCCAGAATACCCCTGCCCTGAAAAAGATGATTGTCTGGGACACGGAAGGCCTGCGGGATTTTCATGATCCGATGGTGATGAGCTTTGACGAGTTGCTGACGCTCGGAGAGAAGATTGATAAAGGGATGCCTAAACTTTTTGATGAATTGGTCGCCCTGGGAAAAGGGGAGGATATAGCCGGCATTATCTACACCTCGGGGACAACCGGTCCGCCCAAGGGCGCCATGCTCACGCATGAGGGGTATCTTTGGGTCGGTCAGAAAGCCACCATCGTTACCCAGGGCAGCCCGGACGATGAGACGATATCATTTCTTCCATTAAATCATGTATATGAGCAAATTTTTGATATGATGGTGCACATGACGGTTGGTCACACCGTAAACTTCACGGAAAACACCGACACGGTTATGGCGGACATGAGGGATGTCTCTCCGACGTTGTTTCATGCGGTGCCGAGGATTTGGGAAAAATATTACTCGGGCATCGTCCTGAAGATGAAGGATGCCACGCCGTTTAAACAATTTGCTTACAAGACGTCAATCATGATCGGAGAACGCTACAACAATCAAAAAATTTCGGGCAAGCCGGTTTCCCTATGGCTGACAATTGCCTATCAGATCGCATATTTTATAACTTTCCGCAAGCTCAAGGAACGTCTTGGTTTTGACCGCGTGAAGATTGGTTTTTCCGGCGCTGCGCCGATTTCAGCCAGTATATTGAAATATTTTCAGAGCATAGGAATACCGATCCGCGAAGGTTATGGGATGACGGAGACCACTGGCATTACCCACATGTCCGACGAAAAGAACTTCAAGATAGGAACGGTTGGCAGGGCTCTTCCGGAGACCGAGGTGGTTATTGCCGAAGATGGAGAGATTCTCGTTCGCCACAAGGGCATATTCAAGGGTTATTACCGCGATGAGGAGACCACCCGCGAGGCCCTGCAGGACGGATGGATGCACACCGGCGATGTCGGGGTGATCGACGAGGATGGTTTCCTGAAAATCACCGACCGCAAGAAGGATTTGATCATCACTGCCGGCGGCAAGAATATTGCCCCGCAGTTCATAGAAAACCTGCTGAAGTTCTCTCCCTACATCAACGATGCGGTGGTTATCGGCGACAAGCGCAAGTTTGTCAGCGCCATTATCGTAATTGATGAGGAAAACGTGGTCAAATACGCACAGGATGTGAAGGTTCAGTTCACCACATTTGCAAGTCTCACCCAGACGGAAGAGGTGATAAATCTCATTCAGGAAGAGATAAACAAGGTCAACGAACAGGTGGCCCGTGTTGAAAACATCCGTAAATTCAGGATACTTGACAAAAAACTCTATACCGAAGACGGCGAGGTGACGCCGACGATGAAGGTAAAGCGTAAGTTTATAAATGCGCAATACGCCGATCTTATTGAGTCGATGTATAAGGGGGATTAGACGCTGCGTTGAATCGTCGCGGTATTTTTGAAAACTTTGCAGTATTCATTTAAGGAGTGATCATGGCTGAAGTTCTCTTGAAGGAAAGGACGGAAGAAGGAATTCTGATTCTCACGCTCAACCGCCCCGAGGCGATGAACTGCTTTAATTTTGAGCTCCTCGCAGAGCTTTCCGACGCAATCCGCGAGGCAAATTTTGACAATACCCTCCGCTGCATAATCATCACCGGCGCGGCGGGAGACGATCCGAGAAAATCCTCTTTTTCGACCGGGGCTGATCTGAAGGAGCGGCGCACCCTGAGCGATGATCAGGTGCGACGGTTTATCTTTACGATCAGAAACGCCTTTACTGCGGTGGAACAGGTTCGCGTGCCGGTAATTGCGGCGATAAACGGCTACGCATTCGGAGGCGGCATGGAGCTGGCCCTTGCCTCGGATATCAGAATTGCATCTGCGAACGTAATTATGGGGCTCACCGAGACAAGTCTTGGCATCATTCCGGGGGGGGGCGGCACCCAGCGGCTGCCCAGAATTGTTGGACTTGCGAAGGCAAAAGAGCTGATCTTTACCGCGAGGCGGATCGATGCGCAGACCGCCCTCCAGATCGGTCTCGTCAATCGCGTTGTCGAACCGGCGGAACTGATGGCGGCGGCGCGGGAAATCGCCTTGGAAATAGCCAAAAACGGTCCGATCGGAGTTGCCCAGGCGAAGTTTGCGCTAAATTTTGGGACGGAGGCCTCCCTCGGGGTTGCCCTTTCTCTCGAATCAAAGGCGTACGACGTGACCATCCCCACGAAAGACCGCATAGAGGCGCTCGCAGCCTTTGCCGAGAAACGCAAACCGGTCTTCCGGGGCGAATAACAGCCGCGGCTAAAATCGTGTCCCTGCGGCGTTAGTTATAAATCTCCAAGAGCACTGGTCAGCGGTTGCCGAGTTTCTTCTCCAACTGCCTGACGACATCTCCGATGAAATCGTGAAATCCCCAGCCGATGCCGTCGGTCATCCTTTCCACTCTCGTCAAGCGATCACGAAGCTGTGGATACATCTCCCGCGCCTCGGTGTGCAGCAGATCGGCAAGCTCCTCCAGTGCAGACTCCACGCTGTCGTAAAACCGTTCGTCGATATCTCCATACTCGCGGGTGAATCTGGCGCCGTTTTCCACATAGGTCATCAGCAGTTCCACCGTGCCGGCAAGGTCGCCCGTGGCCTTGCGGTAGTCACTGATTGTCTTGCGCGCCTCGCGTAGCTTCAGTTTGCCGAAGCCTCGTGCGGGAAAGAACTGCGCCACAATCTTGGCCCGATACTTCTCCAGAGCCACGCCGCCGCTTTCCCCGATCTGACAGCGGGCATGGATAAAGTTTCGGTTCTCCTCGGTATTTTCATAAAGGTTTTTCACCAGGGTGAGCAGCGCGGGCTTCTCCCAAATGGCAAGTTTTTGGCGAACCGCGCTCCAACTGCCCGGCTTTTTGGTTGCGTTTTTCATGGTTTGAATGGGCCAATAACCACGGCACGGCCTTTCTCTGTAAGTCGGTATTTCTGCCTGCTGCTGCGAGGCTTGTCGGGAATGGTCATCTCCAGCAATCCGGCATTGAGCGCGGGTTGCAAGTATGTCTCGATAAAGTTATCCCGATGGCGAAGACCCAGTTTTTCTTGAAGTTCGGCTCGGCTCAATTCTCCATTACAAATAGCCAGCAGTCGCCGGACTTGCCCGGTGACTTGCCCGGTGACTTGCCCGGTGACTTGCCCGGTGACTTGCTGGGTATCCGTATCAGCCGATACCTCCACCTCCAATGCCGCCGGATGCACCGGCAGGCGCACCATGAAGTAGCTGTGGTCTTCGTCGAAGTCAAATTCGGCAAGAGGTGAACCATTGGCCTGCATGGTGTCAATGATCTTGGGAATCCCGGTGGAGCGACCTTCGGTGAACTCCAGCTCCTTGAGGAACTCGCCGATGCGCCGGTTCCTGTAGCGTCGAGGCATGGCCTTGCCGATCCGAAGTTGCTCCAGGCGCACGGAACGGTCTGGTCCGGGGTAACTCAGGACCACCAACTCGTCATGCATAATGCGGATTTCCACCGGCTCCCGGACATCGTAGCCGCGGTGGTAAACGGCATTCACCACCGCTTCTTCAATGGCGATGTAAGGAATATTCTCGACGCGGGAGGACTCGGCGCGCCCCGGATGCTTGATGACGGTTTCGCTGACGAAGTTGCGCTTGATGTAATCCAGCGCGTCGCGGGTCATCCGCGGCAAAGGCCCCTTGAAAATCTTTTCGGAGAACTTGTTGCCGCCCGGTCCTTCCTTGGGGAACCAGACTACATCGATCTGCATGGTGGGGAAAAATCGATAAGGCTCGGGGCTGAACATCATTAGACCGACATTGAGGGGAAACGGCGCTTCGTCCGGTCCTCCGATGACGCCCATTTGCCGGCCTAACTCCAGCAGCGACAGGCCGGCGGGCTGTTTGGCCAGGTCGCTGCCGACATGCTGAAGATATTCCTGCATCAGATCACGGGAGAGATCGTCCACCTTGGCGCGCTGGTTGATCCGGTCATCGAACGGCACGGTGGCGGCAAGGGAAAGAAGTTCGGTTTCATCCGGCCCTTTTGCCCGGACGGTACTGGAGCCTTTGCGGATGAAATAGCCATACTCTTTATCGTTCTTGCCCAACTTGAGCTTCGCCCTGTACGGGCGGGTCTGGCCGCCCGGCGCCCAGATCACAAAAATGGTGCGCCCACCGATTTCATAGGGTACGACGATGGCGTGGTAGTCCGGCTGGATGGCGCTGTGTCCGAGGTTGAGAATCTCCTTCTGGATCGCGTCTATACTGCCGGGGTCAAGCCCTTTGGGGGGCAAAACCGGCTGGCCGTTCTTCTCTCCAACCCCGACGACGATATAGCCACCGCCCAGATTGTGGAAGTCGTTGGCAAAGGCGCAGATCGTGTGAAGCGTGCCGAGAGGGTTCCATCCCTCCTTGAACTCCAGCCGCTCCCATTCGACACTCTTGCCGCGGAGCAGTTCATGGATATTGATCGGTAATGGCATTCAGATTCCCTCACAATTTCCGCATCTCAATCACGTCCCTTCTCCCCAGACGCGGGCGAGGGCGGTCTGGATCTTCTTCTCGAAGCGGGCGATCAGTTCGCGGTTGGCAGCGACCAGCGCCTGCTCGGCTTGGATCTCGGTTACTATGGCTTTCTGCGTGGCGAGAGGCGGGAGCTCGATCTCCATCGCGCGAATGTCCGTAACCTTGATGCTTGCTTGGTTGACCGCTCGCTGGGCAAAGGTCTTCGCCTTCTCGATGAAGCCTTCTTGCTTCATTGACCAAAGAAGAAAGGCTGGAACGACAACATCACGTTTGGGCTGTAATCGAATGAGGTTAATCCCGTGGACCACTGGAACTGGCGCACCAAGGAAAATAGCTGTCTTCGCGAGATGGTCGATGCTGTTAATGTGGCTGAACAAGATGTCCCCGACCTGCATCAACCTGTCGTCAGGAACTGCGTCGTTGGTCCACTTTGTCTTTTCTAAATCGACCGTTCCGTCAGCGATGGTTTGGATGCGCGTCACTTTAATGCGCCCCGGCTCGTCTGTCTGTTCGACCGGGTAGCCGTTCTGGACCGCGACACACATCTCCCCTAACTCCACCATTGGCCAGTTGGGGTGGATGGGGATGTGGGGGCGGTAGTTGTCGACGACGGCGCGGGCGCCGTCGATGACTTTCTGGTAGCCTTCGATCTCCGCCACGATCTCCTTCTGCACCACCAGCGGCGGCAGAGGGACTTTGATCTTCTCGATGTCGCTCCTGTTGATCGATGCGAATGCCGTCCCCGTATCACCAACGATCTCTTGCTCCAAGCTACGCAGAAGATAGAAAACGTAGGAGTTGAGCAAACGACCTTTAGCAGGTCTAATCGCGGCGAGACCTCGGCCAATGCAAATACGTTTCGTCGTAAGGTTGACAGGGCCAACCGGTGCACGTACAGATATAAGGATATCGCCATCCTCTGCAAATCTCTGTGGATCAGTAGTCCACTTGGTAGGTTCGCCGATGAATATCTCACCGAATTCGGTCTTACCCTGATAGAACGGTGTACCGATGCCAGTATCGTTGTAAGACTCTCCAGGCGGCGATTGTCCTGAAATTACTTCAGCAACTTCACCCAAAGGCACTATTGGGAAGTGCGATGAGCGGGTGCCATTCTCCCGATACCTATCCCCGCTTAGGTTGTATTCCCCGTTCGCTACGATTTTCTCTTTCGTCACGACCAGCCCCAGCACGGACTGGAAATCGGCCACCGATTCCCCCGCCCGCAGGCGACGCAGGTATTCGCCGATCTCGGCCTGGGCCTGCGGCAGGTCGTTCTTGTCAATCTCGCGGCGCTGGGCGCCGAGGCCGAAGCCGTCGTTTTCGATCTTGAAGAAGGCGATGGTGTTGGTCTTCTTGGCCAGCGACTTGTCGAGAATCAGGATAGAGGTTTTAACGCCGGAATAGGGATTGAACACACCCGCTGGGAGCGAGACGACGGCGACGAGGTAGTTCTCCACCAGCACCTTGCGCAGTTGTTTGTAGGCGGTCTGGCTCTGGAAGATGATGCCTTCGGGGACGATGATGCCGGCGCGGCCGGTGGGCGTGAGGTGCTCGGCCATGTAGTCCACGAACAGCACTTCACTGCGCTTGGACTGTACCGAGAAGCGGTTGTGGGGCTTGATGCCGCCCTTCGGCGACATGAACGGCGGATTGGCGAGGATCACGTCGGCGTATTCGTTCCACCGGTCCTGGCTGGTGAGGGTGTCGTACTCGTAAATGTGCGGGTCGGCGAAGCCGTGCAGGTACAGGTTCACCAGCGACAGGCGCACCATGTCGGGCGAGATGTCGTAACCCTTGAAGTTCTGCGCAAGGCGGCCCTTTTCGTCCGGTGTCAGCAGGTCGCCGGTGCGCTGCGTCGCCCCCTCATCCCTGCCCTCTCCCGCGAGGGGAGAGGGAGAAGAATTGGCCTTGAGGATGTGCTTGTAGGACGAGATCAGGAAACCGGCGGTGCCGCAGGCCGGGTCGAGCACGGTCTCGGTCTTCTTCGGATCG
>Ga0172373_10007358_pt1 | contig 14320 bp, 11 predicted proteins | sample Lak10m_2_FD_114546 | JGI IMG/M metagenome (GOLD analysis project Ga0172373, IMG submission 114546) | Freshwater microbial communities from Kabuno Bay, South-Kivu, Congo - kab_092012_10m | ecosystem: Environmental > Aquatic > Freshwater > Lake | place: Democratic Republic of the Congo... | reverse complement strand
CTCGTGTGCCACGGCAACGATCGTGTCAGAGTTCGTCGGCGCGCAACGACCACGGTGTGCGCGGCACACGACCGATGTCGAACCGCGCGACGAGGTCGTCGTCGTCGACGAGGTCGTCGGCGTCGCACAGGCCGAGGCTCGCGCCGAGGCGGGCCAGCACCATCTCGGCCGTCACGCCGCGCGTCGCGAGGTCGGCCAGCGTGACGGCGCCGTGGCGCTTCGCAAGCCGGGCGCCGTCGGGTGCGAGCACGAGGGGCACGTGCGCGTACACGGGTGCGGGCAGGCGGAGCAGGTCCTGCAGCAGTCGTTGGCGCGGCGTGCTCGACAGCAGATCGTCGCCGCGCAGCACGTGGGTGATGCCCTGCGCTGCGTCGTCGACCACCACTGCCAGGTTGTACGCGGGGACTCCGTCGTTGCGGCGAAGGACCACGTCGTCGACCCCGCCTTCGTACGGTCCCGCGACCAGGTCGTCGATCCCGAACCGTTCACCGTCGGTGCGCAGTCGCAGTGCCGGCCGTCGCCCTTCGGCGAGCAGCGCTGCCCGGCGGCCGTCGGTCAGCTCGCGGCACGTACCCGGATAGGCACCCTCGGGGAGGTCGCCGTGGGGAGCCTGCGCCGCCTCGCGGATCTCGCGCCGCGTGCAGAAGCACTCGTACACGCGGCCCTGCTCACGGAGCGTGGACAACGCTTCCTCGTAGCGGTCGAATCGTTCGGATTGACGCACCACCGGCCCGTCGGGGCGCAGACCCAGGGTCGCCAGCGACGTCAGTTGGTCGTGTTCGTGGTCGGCGGAGGCCGTCACCCGGTCGAGGTCCTCCATCCGCACCCACCATTCGCCACCCTCCGCGCGTACCTGCAACCACGACAGCAGCGCGGTGCGCAGGTTGCCGAGGTGCAACGCACCCGTGGGAGATGGGGCGAAACGGCCACGCACGCCGCCCAGTATCCCCGTGCGGACCCTCACGAGCACGTCAAGTCTTCGGCATGACGTGCCGAAGAAGAGAGGCGGACGTCGCGTCCCCACGGCGCGACCCGAGGAAACGGAGCAGCAGCACATGCCCGATGCGGCGTCGATCGGTGGAGAGGAGGCCCCTCGCACGTTCGTGCGCGAGCGCGCCCTCGTCACCGTGACGAACAACGTCGCACCCGCACCGTTCCTGCTGCTGCCCTTCGTCCTGCTGGTGAGCGCGCTGCTGCGCAGCGACCTGCAGGACGAGCGCGTCGGGTGGTGGGCCATCGCCGCGGTGCTGAGCACTGCGATCACGCTGTTCGCGCTCTACCGCTACTACTTGCGCACCGACTCACGCACGACGTCGCGCACCGTCACCGTGCTCATCGGTGTGTCGTTCGTGTCGATCGGCGTCGTCTTCGGGCTCAGCCCCTGGGTGGCCGGCGGCGATCAGCAGATGACGCTCATCTTCACGCTGTTCCCCGCGGTCGCCAGCGCGGTCGGCTGCATCGTCACCGCCGGCCGCCGCGACATGTACCTCGCCTTCGTCCTGCCGCTGATGGGCATCTGCTCGGTGACCCTGCTCGCGTCGTCCGATCCCGACCTGCGTGGGCTGGGTGCACTCGCGCTGTGCTTCGCGCTCGGCCTGATGGTGCTGCACCACGTGGTCAGCCGCAACACCATCGAGGCCATCAAGCTGCAGTGGCGCAGCGAGAGCCTGTTGCGCGACCTGGCCCACGAACGTGGTGAGCTCACCGGCCTGAACGCGCAGCTCGCGGCCACGAACGCACGACTCGCGCATCAGGCCACGCATGACCCGCTCACCGGTCTGTACAACCGGCGCGGCACGCTCGAGTTGCTCGAGCAGGTGATGGCCGAGGCCACGCTGTCGAACCCGGTGGGCCTGCTGTTCTGCGACCTCGACCGGTTCAAGGCCGTCAACGACGCGCTCGGTCACCGAGGCGGTGACCGGTTCATCAGCATCATCGCCGATCGTCTGCAACGCAGCCTCGAGCCGGGTTCCATCGCCGGTCGCATGGGTGGCGACGAGTTCGTCGTCGTGATGCCGGGTCTCGACGTGAGCGCGGCCGCGGTGGTGGCGAACCGACTCGTCGGCGTGCTCGCCCAGCCGGTGTATGCGGAAGGTCGTGAGATGCCGTCGTCGGTGAGCATCGGCGTGGCATCGGGCCCACCGCACGGCGACTCCGCCAGCGAACTGCTGCGTCACGCGAACGCGGCGCTGTACCGCGCCAAGTCGGGCGGCCGCAACCGTGTCGAACTGTTCGACGGATCGATGCAGGACGAACTGCTGCAACGGTTGGAGAGCGACCAAGCGCTGCGTCGAGCGATCGACGACGGTGAGATCATCGCGTTCTTCCAGCCGGAGATCGATGCGATGTCGGGTCACGTGGTGGGCGCCGAACTCCTGGCGCGTTGGGTGAAGAAGAACGGCGTCGTCGTGCCCGCGCAGGAGTTCCTGCACGACGATCTGTCGTCGGCGTTGCTCGACCGCATCACCGAGCGAGTGATCGCGAGCGCCCGTCCGCACCTGCGCCGGTTGGCCATGCTCGGCCTGCCCGACGACTTCCGCTTCCGCATCAACCTCGGGTCGGCGCGCACCGAACAACGGTGGAGCAACGACAGCGTCGCGACGATGTTGCAAGGTCTCGACCCGGCGGTGATCACGGTCGACATCCACGAACGAGCGGTGACGGGCGACATCAACAGCGCGGCGGCGAACCTCGCGGCATTCCGTGCCCGTGGCGGCCGCGTGTGCCTCGACGACTTCGCGCGTGGGGTGTCGTCGCTGAGCCTGTTGCGCCGACTGCCCCTCGACGAGGTGCGCATCGACCGCCTGTCCATCGACACCATCGGCGCGCACCCGCACGACCGGGCCATCGTGCGGTCGATCATCGCGCTCGTCCGCGAGATCGGGCTCGCCGTCACCGCCGACGGTGTGGAGACTGGCGCGCAGGCCGACGCCCTCATCGCTCTCGGCTGCGTGCGTCAGCAAGGCCACCTGTACACGCCGGCGCTGCCCGCAGGTGAATTCGAGGACTTCCTCCTCGCCCGGATGGCGGAGCGGTACCTGCAGACCGCGTCCCTGCCGACGTGGCGCACCGACGATCTGGCAGAGTGACACCCACGACTCGATCAGGGGGTGGACATGTTCTGTCCGTCGTGCGGTGTCGCTACCCAGCCCGGCCAACGATTCTGCAACTCATGCGGTGCGGCGCTGACGTTCGAGGCCGATGTGCCCGCCGCGCCGGTCACCGCGCCGATCGAGCCGACGGCGGCGATCGAGCCGGTCACCACCGAGCTCGCCCCGCCGACTGCGGCACAGGTGGCCATCCCGACCGGGGAGATCCCGCCGGTCGGCAGCCCCGAGTTCGACGCGATGTTCGACACGGCACGGTTCAGAGTGGTGCCGCAGACCACTGTCACGGGCGAGCAGCTCGGTGTCGCGTGGGGTGATGCCACCGACCCGGTGCCCGTGGTGGTCGGTGGTGACACCGCCGAGGCGCCCGTGGTGGTCGCCGTGCGGCCGGCTCCCGTACGGGCGCTGATGCTGATGATGTCGATCGCCACGGCGGCGGTCGCCGTCATCGGCGCGCTGCTCACCGTGGTGCGGTATCGCGTCACCGGGGATGTCACGGCCGACGTGTCGGTCAAAGCGAACGATCTCACCACCAACGCGCTGGTCGGCGCGGTCGTGGCTGCGGTGCTGCTCATCGTCGGCGGCGCGCTCGCCATGAGCGGTCGCCGTGTCGGTCACGGTCTCGCCGGCGGCGCCGGGCTCGGTCTCGCCGGTTTCCTCGCCTGGCTCGCCGGCGACGCGGTGTCGGTGCTCGACGGCGTGCGCCAGGGCCTCGCCGAGTCGGGAATGGCGTACCGGCTGTCGACCACGATGGACGTCGGGCTGTGGATGCTGGTCGCGGCGGCCGGCCTCGGTGGCATCGTGTTCGTGCTCGGCCTATGGGGTTCGGGCCCCGACGGCTCACCCGGTGTGCATCCCGCCGCCGGTGCACTCGGCATGCTCGGCACCTTGGCCGTGGTGGTGGGGCCGCTCATCCCGATGAACGGCGCGACGTTCGCCGACAACTTCTCCACCGACGCCTCAGTCGGCCCGGCGCGCTGGTGGAAGGGCTTTCTCCTGCTCACCGTCGGCACCGAGTACGGGCCCGTACCGCCGGTCACCACGTGGATGCGCATGCTTGCGCTGCTGCTGTTACTCGTCGGCGGCCTTCTTGGCTTCATCGCCGGCTCGAAGTGGGGTCTCGCGTTGGTGAGCGGCTCGATGGCCGTGGCGGCGTGGCAATGGGTGAGCGCGCTCACCGTTGCCGGTGATCGCCCGTTCGGCATCGCCGGCGGCAACCCGGGGGCAGGGGATTTCTCGCCGCACATCGTCACCACGGTCGGTGTGGCGATGGTGGCGATCGCGCTCGTCGTCGGCGTGGTGACCAGCTACCTCGACCGCAGCGAGGTCGCGGCCACCTCGTGACCGTGGCGCACCGCCGCCACCGGGTCGGCGCCATCGGCCAACGCGAGCAGCACGCCCGCGGCGAACGCATCCCCGGCACCGGTGGTGTCCTTCACGTCGTCGAGGTGTGTCGCCGCAACGTCCACGGGCGGCTCGCCCGGTCGCCACACGGTGGCGGGTCCTGGTCCGCGCTTCACGATCACCACCGCACCGCCGAGTCGGTCGGGCCGCAGCCCATCGCCGAGCACCGCCGCCTCGAGTTCGTTCGCGAAGACCACCTGCGGTCGCAGCGCGGCGATGTGGTCGAGTGCCGCGTCGGCGCCGTCGTGCTCGAGCAGCGCGGCCGACGACGCATCGACGGCCACCCGCACGCCCGCGTCGTGCGCCCACCGGGCCAGCGTCGCCGTGGTCGTGGCCAACGGCTCACCGACGAGCGAGTAGTACGGCACGTGCAGCGTGTGCAGCCCCTCGAGCCATGCGGGATCGGGATCGGCCAGCTCCACGCATGCGGCTCGATCGGCCAACATCGTGCGCTCGCCGCTCGGGTCGACCAGCACCACGATGGTGCCCGTGCGGCCACGCCAACGCACCATCACGTCGGCGCCGACCGACTCGAGTTGCTCGGTCAGCCACCGCCCCGTCGGATCGTCGCCCACCTGGCCGATGAAACGTGCTCGCCCGCCGCCGCGGCACGCGGCCTCCACCATGTTCGCTGCGCTGCCGCCGCGTCGGCGCGTCACGATCGAACGGGTGTCGCTCGCGACGTTGACGTCCTCGAGCAGTTGCACCACCACGTCTTCGACCAGATCGCCCACGGCGCCGAGCAGGGTGTTCACGCGTCGCTCCATTCCATGTCCGCCCATCCTGCCCCACGGCATACCCTGGCACCATGAGCGACTCCGTCAAGACCCGCATGCAGACTGCACTCACCGCCGCGATGAAGGCTCGCGACGAGGTGTCGCTGTCGGCGCTGCGTCAGGCGTTGTCGGCCATTGCGGTGGCCGAGACCGCCGGCAGCGAGCAGGTGGTGCTCGACGACGCGCAGGTGCTCGCGGTGGTGGCGGTGGAGGTGCGCAAGCATCACGAGACTGCCGACGCGTTCGTCACCGCCGGCCGGCCCGAGAAGGTCGAACGCGAGCGCGCCGAGGCCGCAGTGCTCGAGGCATATCTGCCCGCGGCGCTCAGCGAGGCCGAGCTCGACGGCATCATCGCCGGTGAGATCGCGGCGGCAGCGGCCGAGGGCGCGACCGGCATGAAGGCGATGGGCAAGGTGGTGTCGGCGGTGCGCGCCAAGGCCGGCCCCACGGCCGACGGCGCCGCCATCGCGAACAAGGTGAAGGCCGCCCTCAGCGCGCAGGGTTGATCCGATGGGTGCTTTCGTGCGCCGAAGCGGCGCACGAAAGCACCCAACCGGGAACGCCGGGGTCAGTTGCCGAAGTCCCAGCCCTCACCCTGGGCGTACTGGCCGAGCACGTTCTTGGCGATGAGGATCTTGTGCACCTCGTCGGGCCCGTCGGCGATGCGCAGCGTGCGCGCCCCCTGGTACATGCCCCACAGCGGAAGGTCGTTGCTCACGCCCGCGGCACCCCACACCTGGATGGCGCGGTCGACGACGCGCGTGTAGGCGGCGGGCACGTAGACCTTGATGGCCGAGATGTCGGTGCGTGCCGCCTGCAGGCCCTGGTCGATCTTCTCGGCGGCGTGGATGGTGAACAGGCGTGCCGTCTGGATGTCGATGTAGCTGTCGGCGATGGCGCCCTGGGTGAACTGCTTCTCGGCCAGCAGGCCGCCGTGCACCTCGCGGGTCATCGAGCGGTGCACCATCATGTCGAAGGCACGCCACATCTGGCCGATGCTGTTCATGCAGTGGAAGATGCGGCCGGCACCGAGGCGGTCCTGCGCAGCCTGATGGCCTTCGCCCACACGCCCGAGCGCGTTGCTCACCGGCACGCGCACGTTCTCGTACTTCACCTCGCAGTGGTCGCTCTCCTTGCGACCCCACACGCCGATGCCGCGCACGATGTTGACGCCCTTCGTGGCGGTGGGGACGATGATCTGCACCATCGGACCGCTGCGCGGATCGGTGCTGCCTGCCTCCTGCACGCGACACATGACGATGAAGAAGTCGGCGTCGATGCCGTTCGAGGTGAACCACTTGTGGCCGTTGATCACGAACTCGTCGCCCTCGACCACGGCCGAGGTGGTGAGCGAACGCGGATCGCTGCCGGGGTTCGCGGGCTCGGTCATCGAGAAGCCGCTCTCGATGTCGCCGTCGATGAGCGGAAGCAGCCACTGCTGCTTCTGCTCCTCGGTGCCGTACTTGACCAGGATGCTCTGGTTGCCCGAGTTCGGCGCCACCACACCGAACAGCGATGCCGCGCCGATGGCGTACGCAAGCACCTCGTTCATGTAGGCGTGCGCGAGGAAGTCGAGGCCCATGCCGCCGTACTCCTTCGGCAGGTGCGGTGCCCACAGCCCGGCCTGCTTCACCTTCTCCTTGATGTCGGCGCGGAGCTCGAGGATCTCGGTGCGCTCGTGGAACGACTCGCCTTCGCGGCGCTCGGCCCACAGCCGGTTCTCGTTCGGCAGGATGTGCTCGTTGACGATCTCGGCGGTGCGCATGCGGATGTCGTTGATGCGCTCGTCGAGGGTGGGGACGGGCTTGCAGTTCATGGCCATGGGCCGACGCTATGACGGATGGACTGCCCGATGAAGGGCCGAAGGTCACTCGGCGTCCGGGCAGGTCATGGGCACGTTCTGTGACGAATCTTGGAAATCGGTACGGCCGTGTTGCCCGTTCGGGCAGGGTTCCGCGCGCGCCCTCGTACCGACGTCGTACGACCACGGTGCAGCCAGTGAGCCTTCATCAAACTTTGCCACGCAACGTGGCGTTGCGGTGACTGTTTGTTGGACATCTCTTGGGTGGACGATGCGGGTGCGCCGTGTGACAGTCCTCATCATGCTCCGCAGAATGCTCCCGATTCTGTGCGCTGCGCTCACCGTCGCGACCGTGGTTCCCGCCACAATCACTGCCGCTGCTCCCGCCGCCACAGCCCGCTACCTCGTCACCTTCAAGCCCGGCGCCGTGCCCGACACCGAGGCGCGCGAGGCCGGTTCGAGGGGTCTCGAGGTGCGCAAGGTGTTCCGCAAGGCCGTTCGCGGCATGGCCGTCGACCTCACGCCCGCAGAGGCGGCGGCGCTGGCAACCGACCCGCAGGTGGCATCCATCGAACCCGACCGGGTGCTGCGTGCCTCGGTCGACCAGACCGGCGCCACCTGGGGGCTCGACCGCATCGACCAGCGCGGCCTGCCGATGAACGGCACCTACTCCTACGGTGGCAACGGCGCCGGTGTGAAGGTGTACGTCGTCGACACCGGCGTGCGCTCGACCCATGCCGAGCTGGGCGGTCGGGTCGCTCCCGGCTACAGCCTCATCCAGGACGGCAACGGCACCGAGGACTGCCAGGGCCACGGCACCCATGTCGCCGGCACCATCGCCGGCACCACGTACGGCGTGGCGAAGGGTGCCACCATCGTGCCGATCCGCGTGCTCGACTGCCTCGGCGCCGGCTCGACCTCTGCGGTCGTCGCCGGTCTCGACTGGATCCTCACGTTACAACGGCGCTCCGGCAGTGGTGAACATGAGCCTCGGTGGCTCGCCGTCGACCATCGTCGACAGCGCCGTGCAGCGATTGATCGACGACGGCATCACCGTGGTGGTCGCTGCGGGCAACTCGGCGTACAGCGCGTGCCTCGCCTCGCCGGCGCGGGTGCCCGCCGCCATCACGGTCGGCGCCACCCAGTCCGACGACGCCCGCGCCCAGTACTCGAACTTCGGCCCGTGTCTCGACATCTGGGCACCGGGCACCGGGATCACGTCGGCCGGTATCGCCTCCGACACGGCCACGGCGGTCAAGTCGGGTACCTCGATGGCCACGCCGCACGTGGCGGGTGCCGCCGCCCTGTTGAAGGCCGCCACGCCGTCGTTGTCGCCGGCCGGTGTGGCCAGCGCGCTGATCGCCAACTCGACCCCCGGTGTGGTCACCGACGCACAACTCGACTCGCCGAACCGGCTGCTGTTCACCGGCGGCACGGGCGGCACGGGCACCGGCGGTGGCACCAACGGCGGTGGCACGACGGTGGCACCGCTCGCCGTCTCGACCTCCGCGCTCCCCGGCGGCACGGTCGGCGTCGGCTACTCGCAGACGCTCACCGCGAGCGGTGGCACGGCTCCGTACACCTGGGCGCTGAGCTCGGGCACGCTGCCTGCCGGCCTCACGCTGAACCCGTCCACCGGCAGCATCGCCGGCTCGCCGACCGCGGCGGGAGCGGCGACGTTCACGGTGCGGGTGACGGACTCGAAGGCCACCACCGCCACGCGGTCGTTGTCGATCACCGTGACGGCGCCGGTGACCGCGGTGCCGGGCGCATTCGGCAAGTCGAGCCCGTCGAACGGTGCGAAGGACCGCTCCACGACGCTGACGTTGTCGTGGGCGGCATCGTCGGGTGTCCAGCGCTACGAGGTCTGCTACGACCGAACGAAGGACACCGTGTGCTCGGGTACCTGGATCAGCGTCGGCACGGCTCGTTCGCTCAGCGTCTCCGGGCTGTCGCGACGTGCCACGTACTACTGGCAGGTGCGCGCCGTGAACACGGGCGGCACCACCCAGGCGAACGCCGGCACCTGGTGGTCGTTCACCACCAAGTGACCCGCGTGCGGTGCGGCGCTGCCGGGTGTATCCCCGGCGCCGCACCGCGTCGGACCGCGCCGCACCGCGTCGGACGCGCTCGGTGGTCCGAGTCTTGACCCCTTCCTGACCTCCGATCGATGCTGGGCACTTACGCTCGATCGTGATGCGTGCCGACCTGCGTCGACTGCCTTCGCGTTCTCCGACGACCTGGGCACTCGCCGGGTGCATGTCGGCGTGCGCCGTCGGTGTGGCCTTCCTCGATCCTGCAGTGCCGTGGGAGTTGGCGCTCATCGTCGCAGCGTGGTCGCTCGGTGGAAGGTCCGCCGCCGTGGTTGCGGGCTCCTGGGGACTGGGCACCATCGCGGCGCAGGGTCTCAGCGGTACGTCGCTCGCGGAGGTCGGTGTCACCTTGCTCGTGGCCGGCGCAGTCTGTGCCCTGATCGCCATGATGCCTCGGCCGATGACGAGGTTGCGGCAGGCGTGGTTCGTCCTCGGCGCGCTGGGGGCACTGTCCGCTGTCACCGTGGCGTTGATCGGAAGTGCCGCCGGGCAGGGCGAGGCGCCACGTGCAGTCGTGGGTGTGTTCGCGGTGCTCTCGCTCGGAGCTGCGATCTCGTGGTGGGGTGAGGGTCGCACCCCGCGTCCGGCGCTCTGTGCACCGCTGCTGGTGGCCTCACTGACGGCGTTCGCGATGTTGGCAACGGCGCAGGTGTTGCGGTATCGCGATGTCGAAGCGCTCGAAGCCGACGCTGCGCGAATCGCTGCGACGTTCGCAGCGGAGCACGAGGAACACCTGGAGGTGATCGCGGCGGAGGCGGCAGCGGCGTCGGATGTCCCACTTGCACCCGACAACTTCGCCGATCGGATGCGGCCCGTGCTGTCCGGGCATGCAGCGATCTCGTCGGTCGTCCTCGTCGAGATCGATGCCGACGGACACGCTTCGATCGTTGCCGAGTACGACAATGGTGATGGCGTTGCCGCTGGCGGACTGGCCGAGTGGTTGCAGGCCGAGCACGACAACTCGGGCGACCACCACTCGTCACCCGGCGTTGCCGACTACATCGACATCGTCGAACTCCCTTCGTCCAACGGTGACCGGTCCACACACTTCGTGCACGCCGGCACGGCGGGCTCGATCGGTACCGCCGACGAGGTCACGGTGCTGTACGCCGCCATCTCCGCCACCGAACTGCTCCGTGCGGCGGCCGCTCCGACGCTCGTCGGTTCGGGCGGGGCTTCGGTGACCTTGTCGATGGCCGATGGCGCGGCGACCTCGAGGGTGGCCTTCATCGATGCGATCGACGACAGCGGCGTGCTCGTCGAGGTGCCGACCGACGACCCTGAGATGGTCGGTGCGGCGAGTGTGTCCGTCAGCAACGCAGCGTTCGAACTGCTGGTGAGGCCGAGCGTGGGGTACGGCCTCTCGCACTCGACCCTGCGTCTCGTGCTGGTCTCGCTCGGCTTCGTCGGCCTGGTCGGCTACGTCACCCTTGCGCAGCGGCGCATCAGTGGCGCGGCGGCGGACGAGGTGCTCCAGCGGCGGCAGGCGCTGCTCGATGCGGCGCTCGCCGGGTCACGAGGGTGGTCGGCGGTCGTGGACACCGACCTCCGGGTGCGAATCGCGAACGACCACGAACTCGGGGTGTCGGAGGGGGAACTGCTGACCGACGCGCCCGCCATCGTGGGCGACGAGCACGCTGCGGAACGAGTTCGCCAGATGATCGTGCAGGCACAGAGCGACGGCTCGGCAACGGCGTCGGTCATCAGCGCCGACGACCGCGGTCGGACGAGGATCGTCGATGTCGTGGCGACGCTGCTCCCCGCCACAGGTGACGAGCGACTGTGTTTCGTCCAGTTCGTCGACGTCACCACGGAACGCGAACGAGCGATGCGTGCGGCGCAGGCCGATCGCATGGAGGCGATCGGGGCCATGGCCGGCGGCGTCGCCCACGACTTCAACAACCTGTTGTTCATCACGTTGGGCTATCTGCAGCTGATGGAGCGCCACGCCGAGCGGCAGCAGGACTCGACGCTGGCGTCGTACGTGACGCCGGCCATCGACGCGGTTCGACGCGGTGCCGAGGTGACGAAGGCACTCCTCACTGCCTCCGGGCAGCACCCGGTCAACGAGCGGGCCGTCGACGTCGGTGAGTTCGTGCGCGAGCTCGCCCCGCTGATCGAACAGTCGGTCGGCAAGGCGGTGAGCGTTCGGTACTCACTCGACGACGGAGCGTCCGCACTGGTCGACACGGGCAGCCTGTCCGGCGCGCTGCTCAACCTCTGTGCCAATGCGCGCCATGCGCTGCAGGGCCGCTCGAACCCGCTCGTCGAGGTGGTGGTGCGTCGGCAGGACGGAGATGCGGGTGTCCGCGTCGTGATCGAGGTGCGCGACAACGGCGTCGGCATGCCGCCTGACGTGGCGGCGCGTGCGTTCGAACCGTTCTTCACCACCCGACCCCGAGGTCAGGGCACCGGTCTGGGACTCGCATCCGTGTTCGCGTTCGGTCAACGGAGTGGCGGATCGGTGCGCCTCGACTCCGCTGAGGGTGTCGGCACCGCCGTCGTGCTCGACCTTCCCGGCGCAGTGCTCGACGAGGCTGCCGGTCGCGAGGCGGCGCGCACCCGACCGATCGAACGAGCGCTCGTGGTCGACGACGAGGCCGAGATCGCGGAACTGGTCGCCTCCTGGCTCGAACCCTTGGTGGACGTCGTGAAGGTGGCGTCGTCGCCGACGATCGCTCTCGACATCGCGGCACAGTTCGAGCCGCAGTTGCTGGTGTGTGATGCGAATCTGAACCACGCGATCGACGGGTTGGAAGTGGCGAGACGCGTGCTCGAAGGTCGTCCCGAGACGGTGGTGGTGTTCATGACCGGATTCGCCGAGCGGGTTCGGGAGCTGGAGACGACGGGGGCGATCACACTGGCGAAGCCGTTCTCCCAGGACGATCTCATCGTGCAGCTGCGCCGCTGTGGGGTCGTTCCTGCGGACCACGTTCGCGAGCGCGACACACCCTGACGGTCCCCGATCCGGGGGTGGGTACCGGTACATACTGGCCACATGCCGACCGCACACGAGCCCGGCTCGAACGAGCCCCACATCCCCGACGAGGCTGAACTCGAGGCGTTCGACGTCGATCACGACGGCCACATCGGCGTGCTCGACTCCGAGCGTGCCCGGTTGGGCGTGGTCGATGCCCGGCTCGAAGAGGTGGCGCACGAGGGTGGCGTGAAGGGCAAGATCGCCGAAGTCGCCCACAAGGTGATCGACAAGCTCGACAACGACTGACCCGCGTGTCGATCCGTCGCGTCGTCTCGACGCTCCTCGTCTCGCTGATCGCGGTCGCCCTCGTCACGTCGACGGCGTCACCCGCGATCGCGACGTCGCTCGCACCGCGCAGCCCGGCCACGGAACCCGATGCGGTGCGCGCCACGCCGGCGCTGGTGGTGGCCCCCGATTCGGTGCCCGAGGCGGGCTGGTTCCACCTCACCGGACGGCCTGTCCCGCTCGGCACTGCGATGCTGCGATATCGCAACGTCGACCGGCTCATCCAGACCGGCGACACCTTCCATCCGTCGGGTCCACTGTCGCTGTGGCTCCGCGCGCCGGGTGCGCCGGGCTCGTCGATCACGATTCGGGTGGAGGCCTTGAACCGGTGGGGTTCGGTGATCGGCACCATCGGCACGATCACGCTCACCACGGGCAACGAGATGCTCCCGCTGCCGGCCGGCACCGGTGAGGGCAAGCGGATGATCGTCGACTCCGAGGCGCAGCAGGTGTGGCTGGTCGATCCGGACGGCACGGTGCGGGACACGTTCCTCATGTCGGGTCGGCGGTTGCCCACGGCGTCGGGCGTCGATCAACCCGGTCTGTTCACCGTGTACTCGCGCAGCCGCACGATGTCGTACTGCGCAGGGCGATGCGGCACCGCCGAGTACATGGTGCGGTACCAGCGCACGCCCGTCAGTTCCGTCGGCTCGCACAGCCTGCCGTCGGAAGGCGGTGAACTCGTCCAGGGGGTCGAGGACCTCGGCTGGCCGTTGTCGCACGGCTGCACCCGTCTCGAGGCGTCGAAGGCGAAAGCCGTCTACCAGTGGGCCTCGGTCGGCACGCTGGTCGTGGTGCTGTGAGCCCCGCGGTCGCACGCTGATCCGACGATCGGCGCAACATCGCCGCGGTGGTGTCGACGTCACGTGCAGCATCGCCCACGGAGCGTGAGAGGTCCTTGGACCCCCTCACCTGTCGTGACCGGAGTCGTAGGACCGCGGCCCTACAGTCGATGACTCATTGACCAAACCTTCGGAAACGGCGACATTGGGTGTGCGGAACTCGTCACGAAACCCACGTTGCGTGGTGGTGTTCCGCCCCTGCGGGAGTACTGACGGGAATCAGACGGGAGCAATCAATGAGGGCGAAATCAGACAGGGCGCGCCGCGGGCGCGCATCGACGACGACCGAGCGGTCGTCAGGAGCACACCGGATGTCGGGACGTGCACGCGTGGGGGCGGCTGCGGCCGTCGCCGCCGTGTCGATCACCGGCCTCGGCGTGTGGAGCGTGACGGCGGGTGCAGTTGCCCCGCTGCCGACGTTCCCCGACAACCTGGTGGTGTTCCCCGACCGTGACTTCGTGTCGGTCGAAGGGTTCTCCGGGTATCCGGGCGAGATCGCCACGGTCGAGGTGTACCGGCCGTCGATCGACGGCGTGGTCGGCTCGGCGCGTGCCGAGGTGTCGGGCACCGACGTCGCGTTCGAGGTCAACCACCCCGGTGGCGTGTGCTGGGGCAACGGCACCGGCCTGAACGTCACCCCCGACATCCTCCCCGGCGACGTGGTGTCCATCGAGATCGGCGGCGAGGTGCTCGCCGCCACCACGGTCGGCGATTCGTACGTCACCACCGGGTCCACGCTGTCGCCCGACGGCCTCACGATGACCGTCACCGGCCGCATCGGGCCGTCGGTCGACCGCGCCAACTTCGAGCAGCGCATCATCGAGCCGGCGCTCCGCGACACCATCATCGGTCGCCGCGACATTCGCGCCGTCCCGGGCGATCCGGTGCAGGAGGCCGGCTACACGTCGCAGGTCACCTTCTCGGGTGACACCTTCACGGCCACGTACGTCTTCGAGACCGTCGAGGTCGCCGCGGTCGCGGCGGCCGCCAGCGGCGAGCGTGCGATGACCTGGGAGCTCACCGATGCCGACG
>Ga0172373_10007356_pt1 | contig 14322 bp, 9 predicted proteins | sample Lak10m_2_FD_114546 | JGI IMG/M metagenome (GOLD analysis project Ga0172373, IMG submission 114546) | Freshwater microbial communities from Kabuno Bay, South-Kivu, Congo - kab_092012_10m | ecosystem: Environmental > Aquatic > Freshwater > Lake | place: Democratic Republic of the Congo: South-Kivu... | reverse complement strand
GGTGGAGAGTTGATGGAGACAGTGGATATTAATCCTGGGTCAAGTTACCGTGTGAATTATCCTACAATAGATGCCGGTCCAGTGATCGTGCAGAGTACCGGAGTAGAGAAGATAGTGGTGGCGTTGCGAGAGATGTGGAACAGCCAGGCGACAGGCTTGATTTCCTCGACCAGTTTTGCGCAGGTCATGGGTGTTCCTGCAGAGCAGCTTTCGACCACCTATTATTTGCCACATTACAACGACCTATCGCCCTACCTCGATGCCCAGTTGCGTATTGGCGTTCCGTAAAACCTAGTAAGTGTTATTTCTTAAACAGCCTGGAGTGCTCAATACATCCCCAGGCTGTTTTTCTTTAATAGAATAATACCTGTATTTACTTTTTTTTTATGGTATTAATTATTATGATTAAGAATTTAAAGTCAGTATTTTGTTTGATAATAAAAAAAAGAGGTTGCCTTATGGTTGAAAGATCACAGAAATTTCGACGCAATGAAAATCTTGAATTACTACTTGCTGAATTGAATGAGCTATTAAGTCCTGTAGAGAAATCAATAATTGAGAAATATGACACGCCAAAGTTGCCACTAATTTTTATAGTAGGCTGTGCTCGTTCCGGCTCTACGGTGTTGATGCAGTGGCTTGCGAGTATGGGGGAATTTGCCTATCCGACAAATATTCTGTCACGTTTTTATGCCGCTCCATACATTGGTGCGAGAATACAGCAGATGTTGGCGGATCCGAAATACAGACATAGAGATGAGTTTTCTGATTTTGGTAGTCCTATTGACTATAATTCAGAATTAGGGAAAACAAGTGGTGTTCTTGAGCCAAATGAGTTTCATTATTTTTGGTGGCGTTTTTTTAAGTATGACCAAATCCAGATTCTCGATAATGACGAATTGATGCAAGTCGATGCTCGAAGCTTTCGTTCTGAATTGGCAGCTATCGAGTCGGTATTTGAAAAACCATTAGCGATGAAGGCAATGATAGTAAATTGGAATCTTCCATTTATTTATCAAACACTTCCAAATGCAATTTTTTTGTATACGAAACGCGATTTTATATATAATGCACAATCGCTATTGGAAGCTCGAGATAAATTTTATGGGAATCGAAATCAATGGTATTCTTTCAAGCCGCCAGAATTCCCGTTGTTGCAGAGTTTGTCTCCTTGTGAGCAGGTTGCTGGACAAGTTTTTTTTACTAATCGCGCTATTGAGCAAGGTTTAAGTGAAATAGCTTTAAATAACAAGATTGAAATAGTTTATGAAGAATTTTGTGAGAATCCCAAGGCTGTTTACGATCAGATTGTAGAAAAAATGAATAATTTTGGTTGTAAACTGCCTGAGAATTATAATGGTCCAAATAGTTTTTTATCTACAAACCGTGCACGGCTAACCAGAGATGAACTTGATCAGATAAGAAGTGCGTATGAGAATTTTCGTAGGGGGAAATAGTGAAAAAAAATATTTTTGTTTTTCCGTGCGGCTCTGAAGTTGCTTTGGAAATTTTCCGCTCGCTTGAGTACTCTACACATTTCTATTTAATTGGTGGAAGTAGCGTAGATGATCATGGACGTTTTATCTTCAATGACTATATTGATGGCATTCCTTTTGTGGGTAATCCTGATTTTATTAAGGTGATAAAGCGTATTGTAAGTACTCGGAATATAGATGCTATTTACCCTGCGATGGATTCCGTGTTACATATCCTTAAACTGCATGAATCTGAATTGGGGTGCAGGGTTGTTTCATCGCCAGTGGAAACAACGGAAATATGTCTATCTAAGAAGCGAACATACTCTCATCTGGAAAAACTATTGAACACCCCACGTCAATATGCGAATTTAGAGGAGGTCGACCAATATCCGGTCTTTCTTAAGCCTGATGTTGGTTATGGCTCTAGGAATTGTTTATTGGCATCCACTAAAAAGGATGCAGAATTTCATTTAGAAAAATATCAGAAATGCTTAATTTTGGAGTACCTACCAGGCAAAGAATATACTGTGGATTGCTTTACGAATTTCAAAGGGGAGTTTTTGTTTGCAGGTGCTAGGGAACGTAAGAGGATTTCAAATGGGATAAGTGTTAATTCTAAGACCATGCCTCCAGAAAACCGTTTTCAGAAAATTGCCCATGTCATTAATAATAATTTGCATTTAAATGGCGCATGGTTTTTTCAAGTTAAGGAGAGAGCTAATGGTGACCTTGTGCTTATGGAAGTGGCATCTCGATTAGGAGGATCATCCATAACATACAGAGCAAAAGGAATAAATTTTGCCAGTCTTTCGGTTTATAATGCTTTTGAAATTCCTGTGTCGATTCTTGAAAATAGTTTCGAGGTTGAGATTGATAGAGCACTTGATAGTGTTGTTAATGTGGATTGTTATTTTGATAGTGTTTATATTGATTTTGATGACACATTGATTGTAAATGGAAGAGTAAATACTGTTTTGATAGGTAAGGTTTTTGAGTACATGAATTTAGGTAAGAAAGTATTCCTGCTTACTAAGCATGATGGGGATTTGCTAAAGGCGTTGGAGATATACCATTTATCCGGAATCTTTGAAGAAGTAATTCATATCAAAACCTATGAAGAGAAGTGGCAATACATTAAGAACCCCAATTCGATTTTTATTGACGACTCCTTTCAGGAAAGGAAAGATGTATTTTCTCACTTAGGAATTCCGGTATTTGCTCCAGACTTTTTACCTTAATTTCTCCAAGAAATTGCTTGTTGCGGTATGTTGAAACATTTTATGCTTTTGCCTAGATTATGAAAACAGTGAGTGGTATTGATTATGAAGAAAAACAATATAGATGAATTGGCTTTTTTGGGGGGAGATTTACTGTTCACTGAAACATTACATGTGGGTCGTCCGAACATCGGCAGCCGCGAAAAACTTCTGGCACGAATAGATGACATGCTCGACCGGCGCTGGTTAAGCAACAATGGTCCCTATCAGGTTGAGTTGGAACAAAAACTTGCCGAGCTCCTGCAAGTAAAGCATTGTATCTTGATCAACAATGCCACCATTGCTCTGGAGATCGCGGTACGCGCTCTGGAGCTGCGAGGCGAGGTTATTTTGCCTTCCTTTACGTTTGTTGCCACCGCCCATGCCTTGCAATGGATGGGTGTGACACCTGTCTTTTGTGATGTCGATCCCATCACCCATAATATGGATCCTGAAAAAGTGGAGAGCCTGATAACACCCCTCACTACAGGCATTCTGGGGGTGCATGTATGGGGACGTTCCTGTGATGTGGAAGCCCTGTCCAGTATTGCCCAAAAACATCAACTTAAGTTGATGTTCGATGCTGCACATGCATTCGCTTGTACTCACCAAGGGCGGATGATCGGCGGCTTTGGTGATGCGGAAGTATTCAGCTTTCATGCCACCAAATTCTTTAACACCTTTGAGGGCGGGGCTGTCGCTACCAATAACAGCCAACTGGCAGCCCGAGTCCGCAGCATGCGTAACTTCGGTTTTGCCGGATTGGATAATGTGATCGATCTGGGCACGAATGGGAAGATGAGCGAGATATCAGCCGCAATGGGGCTGACCTCCCTTGAAAGCCTGCAGGAATTCATTCAGATCAATCATCAGAACTATCAAGCCTATGTCAGCGGGCTAGAAGGCATCCCCGGGGTGAAGTTGATTGATTTCGACCCGCACGAGAAGAATAATTATCAATACATTGTCATTGAAGTGGATGAAAATGAGTCTAGCATCAGCCGTAATGCGTTGGTACAATTGCTTCATGCAGAAAACATCCGTGCTCGTCGCTATTTCTATCCCGGCTGTCATCAAATGGAACCCTACCGTTCCAAATTCCTCAATGCGGGGCAGTTGCTTCCTGAAACCGAAAAGTTGACCCAAAACGTGCTTCAACTGCCAACTGGCACGGCAGTCACCGAAGCGGATGTCAGAAAGATCTGTGATTTCATTCGATTCGTTGTTGAGCATTCCGGCGAGATCCGGGAAAAAATTGGGAATTGAGAGTAGGCATTGGAAAAGCAACAATGAAATTTCTTCGAACCATTCATCAATACCGTTATCTGATCTATCAAATGACAAAGCGTGAGATCTTCCAGCGTTATCAAGGGTCCGCTCTCGGTTTTGCGTGGTCCTTTTTAAATCCCTTATTAATGCTAACGGTGTATACCTTTGTTTTTTCGGTCATCTTCAAGTCGCGCTGGTCGGGAGTGGAAGTGGAGGAGAGTCGCACAGATTTTGCCATCACCTTGTTCGCAGGCTTGATCATCTTCAACACCTTTTCAGAGATTGTCAACAAGGCCCCAGGACTCGTGCTTTCGAATATAAGCTTTGTGAAAAAGGTGGTCTTTCCGCTGGAGGTTCTGCCTATTGTTTCCATTGGGGCAGTGCTCTTTCACAGTTTTATCAGCCTGCTTGTCCTGATGTGGGCGCAAATTCTGTTCAATGGGCGTATTCCCTTTACCATCATATACATGCCGTTTATCATTCTTCCCCTCCTACTCATCGGGTTGGGTTTGAGTTGGTTTCTGGCGGCGCTTACCGTATATATCCGTGATGTGTCACACATTACAGGTATAATCACCACCATGTTGATGTTCCTTTCGGCTGTTTTTTTTCCTATTTCTGCCCTTCCAGAGAACTTAAAGGTTTTGGTGTATTTGAATCCAGTGGCATTGATCGTTTCAGAAGGAAGAAATGCTGTTGTTTTTGGGATGACCCCGGACTGGCGGATACTTCTTCAGTTATTTGGGTTTGGTTTGGTGGTTGCGGTTGCGGGATATTGGTGGTTCCAAAAGACGCGAAAAGGGTTTGCCGATGTGCTCTGATGGTGTTGCAATCAAAGTGAGTAACCTGAGTAAAAGTTACAATATTTATGGTAAACCGATTGATCGGCTGAAACAATCTATTGTTCCCAGAGTATTAAATATCTTTGGGCAGCCTCCACGGAAGTACTATCGTGAATTTTGGGCATTGCATGATGCTTCATTTGAAATAGGGAAGGGCGAAACCGTTGGGATTATTGGGAAGAACGGTTCAGGTAAATCTACTTTGCTGCAAATGATCTGTGGTATTTTAAACCCTACCTACGGTACTATAGAAACCCATGGACGTATTGCTGCCTTATTGGAATTAGGTAGTGGTTTTAATCCCGAATTCAGCGGTAGGGAAAATGTATATTTGAACGCTTCTGTATTGGGTTTTAGTAAAAAAGAAACCGACGAACGTTTCGATGATATTGCGGCATTTGCGGATATCGGCGACTTTCTCGAACAACCGATCAAGACTTACTCGAGCGGTATGGTGGTACGGCTGGCATTTGCCGTAAATATCATGACGAATCCAGAGATCATGGTTGTGGATGAAGCGTTGGCAGTTGGAGATATGGCATTTCAGGCGAAATGCATGACTGCTCTCAAGCGCATTCAGGAAAATGGCGCCACCATTCTCTTTGTTAGTCATGATGTTGGAGCCGTCAAGAGTTTGTGCGAACGCGGAATTTATCTTGAACACGGTAGGATCAAATCCATTGGAAGTGCCTCTGACGTAGCTGAGCTTTATACCCGTGATGTGCGTGGGGAAATGAATGCCCAGAATCAGGATTTCAAGATGCCAGCACTAAAAGGCGTCAAATCAACTGAAATTCCCATTCTCCAGACGGTTGAGTTCAAACTCTCTGAAGAGTTTGAAAAGCGCGCCGCCTTATTCCGTTATGGAAGCGGAGGGGCACGAATCGAGAATGTAGAACTTCTGGATGAAAATGACGTGCCGATATCATGGATCAAGTTTGATCAAAAGGTTAAAATTAGAATTTATGTAAGTGCTCAAAGTGAAGCGGTAATTTCTGTAAATTATTACGTTCAAGATAGCAAAAAAAACCTGATACTTGGTGCCGGATTGCGCCTCGTAAGAGATTCTTTTATAAACTGTTATCCAGATGATCAGTTTGTTATAACATACGCCACGCGGTTTCCTTTACAAGATGGGAATTATAGTGTGCAGGTACAGGTTACTAAACCTGTAATTATTGATCAGACTGCAGAATTTCTGGATGTAGTTGAAGATGCAATAGTTTTTAATGTCCAACGTAACCCTGTGGGACAGGTGTGGACAAAAGTTTATCTGCCTAATTCAGTAGATATTTGGAAAAAACAATGAAAACAATAGTTAAAGTTCTATTTTCAAAATTAAATTTTACGCATGCGGGCACTTTTTGTTCAGTATGCAATAAGGATAATGTGGGATTTTCTCCACTCCCGGATTTTTATAGTCTAAATGCCGAGAAGTATGGTTATGCTCACTTTGGTAAAGGAGAAATGACTTCGCTTGATACCTATTTTTGCTCTTCTTGTGGAGCCTCTGATCGTGAACGCCTTTATGCATATTGGATCAAGCAGCAGATTTCTGTTGGAAGACTCTCCAAATCTACTAGAACGATTCATTTTTCACCTGAATTTGGACTTTCTGGGCTTATTCGAGGTCTAAAGATTTTTGATGATTACCAAACAGCTGACCTGAGCGATACGGGTGTGGATCATAATGTGGATTTACTGAATTTACCGTTCGATACTAATAGTTTTGATTTTTTTATATGCAGTCACGTTTTGGAGCATGTGCAAGATGACAGACAGGCGATTCGAGAATTACTTCGGATTACACGACCTAATGGATGTGGCATTTTGATGGCACCTGTCATAGTTGGGTTGGAAAAGACCATTGAAGACCCGACAATTACCTCAGGGGTAGAACGCTGGCATTTATTCGGACAGGATGATCATGTTCGTTTGTATTCACATAATGATTATGTTGAAAGAATACGGTCAGCTGGATTTTTTCTCGAACAACTTGATAACAAATACTTTGGTGCCAATATCTTTAATCGACTGGGTCTTAAACAAACTAGTATTCTGTATATAGCCAGAAAAATATAATTGTTGAGTTGAACTATATATAGCTGTTCATTCGTGTGATGGACAGACCCATTCTTGAAATTTCCTGTAGAGGTTTTTTTGATGTCTTCTAATATACGCGTGTCAGTCATCTTGACTTCCTTCAATCATGAAAAGTATTTGAAGGAGTCGATTGACAGTGTCCTGAACCAAACTTTCACGGATTTTGAGTTGATTATCTGGGACGACGCTTCTACCGATGGTTCTTGGGAGATTATCCAGACTTATACTGATTCGCGTATTAAAACATTCCGAAATGAAACACAACAAAGGTCCATTTGGGGGATAAACAAGGCAATTTCAGAAATTGCTGTTGGTGAGTATATTGCTATTCATCATTCAGATGATATCTGGGAACTTGAAAAACTTGAGAAACAGGTGATTTATCTAGATGAACATCCAGATATTGGATTTGTTTTTACCTGGGCAAAAATCATCGATGAAAATGGATATACAGTACCCGAGAATTGGTTCATCCAAGAGAACAAAAGTCAATGGGAGTGGCTTCGAGAATTGTTCTTTATGGAAAACCACCTAAACCATCCCAGTGTTCTAGTTCGTAAGGTCTGTTATGAAAATGTGGGACTATATCGTTATGGCTTTGCGCAATCAGGTGATGCTGGAATGTGGATGAGGCTTTTGTTTGAGTACCCTATTCATGTTCTTCAGGAAGTCTTAACCTTGCATCGACAAGTTTCTGATAAATCAAATACGAGTGCGGATCTTCCTGAGACTCGTGCTAGATTGCAGTTTGAATGGTATAACCAGATTCAAATTTACCGTAATATTTCCGACTTTAACACTTTAGTTAAGATATTTCCATCGGCTGAAAAATACAGAAATCCTCAGCCGGTTGATCTTGAATGGGTGTTAGCCATGGTTGCGCTAGAGGAAAGCGGGACTCAACCTTGTATTCAGTTGTTTGGTTTGAATTTGCTAATGGAAGCTGTATCTTCCCCGGTCCGAACAGGGAGATTGAAACAACTATATGGCTTTGACTATAACACTCTCATAGCGTTATCTGGAAAATATGATGGTTTTTCCCTTTTAAAGTTGAGTGAACTTCAAGTTGAGTTGCAAAAATGTAAATCATACTTGGTTCAAACTAAAAATCAGATAGCAGAACAGGTTGTGCAAATTGCGGATTATGGACAGATTATTGTTGACCGTGATGCGACTATTGCTGAACTCAATATGGCTGTTGTTGACCGTGCGACCATTGCTGAACTTAACATGGCTGTTGTTGATCGTGATGCCCGCATTGCCGCAACCAGCCAGTCCGTAACCGAATTACATCAGCAAATAGCGGAAATCAGGAACAGCACTGCATGGAGCATTGCCCTGCGAATCACGAGAGTAGGGCAATTTTTATTCCCGAGTGGCAGCAAACGCGAAAAGGGAATTCGCTTATTGCTGCAAGGCATTCGTGTATGGCGCCGTGAAGGGGCAAGGTCTTTTTTTCAAAAAACTTTTTCCCGCATCAAACATGGATTTCAAAGAAGTCTTGCACCTTTTCCTCTAAAAGTAGAAAAAACGAATTCTTCCATTGACCCTTTTGTGCCGATCAGCGCAATGGATGTGAATCCTGTGAACGCCCTGGTTAAGACGATCGCATTTTACCTTCCCCAATTTCACCCCATCCCAGAAAATAATGCATGGTGGGGTGAAGGATTTACCGAGTGGACAAATGTAACCAAGGCATTGCCGAATTTTGAGGGTCACTATCAGCCGCATGTCCCAGGCGAACTTGGGTACTACGACTTGCGTTCTCTGGATGTGCAGAAGCGTCAGATCGAACTCGCGCACAAATATGGGGTGTATGGATTCTGTTTCTACTATTATTGGTTTGCTGGAAAAAGGTTATTGGAGCGCCCGATAGACCAATACCTCGCAAACCCTGAATTAGACCTCCCATTTTGCTTATGCTGGGCTAATGAAAATTGGACGCGGCGCTGGGATGGCGCCGAGCACGAAATATTAATTGGGCAAACCCATAATGAACAAGAGTACCTGCATTTTATTAAGGATATAAGCCCTAACTTTTTGGATTCCCGATATATCCGTGTGGAGGGCAAGCCGATCTTGCTGGTTTATCGTATCGATATATTGCCAGATCCCAAAAAAGCGGCGGAGATATGGCGAAATGAATGCAAGCGCCTAGGGATCGGAGAAATTTATCTTGTCGCGGTTCAAAGCTTTGGGATATCAGATCCTGCTCCTTATGGCTTTGATGCTGCCGTGGAATTCCCGCCTCATTATTTAGGTGGAGCGGAGGTCGGTCAGGATTCGATTGAACTGAGCAATCCTGAATTTAAAGGTCGATTTTTTGACTATAACGTAGCGGCTGAATTGATGAGTCAAAAGAGAGCAGCAGGGTATACATTGTTCAAGTCTGTCATGCCCTCATGGGATAATACTGCCCGAAGGCAAAATGACAGCCATATATTTATTAATTCGACCCCTGCTGCGTATAAGTTCTGGCTGATAGATGTTGTAAACTATACAAGAGAAAATCTGCCTGAAGATAGACGTCTGGTCTTTATCAATGCGTGGAATGAATGGGCAGAAGGAACTCACCTTGAGCCGGATAATAAATATGGATATGCCTTTTTACAAGCGACGGCTGAAGCTGTTCAAGGGATCGGTGATCAAAAATTTCCATACCCGCCGGGTTGGAATATTTTGTTTATTTCCCACGATGCCAATAAGGGCGGCGCACAATCTGCTTTATTAAGTACGCTTGAATGGTTTAAAGCACACACTTCAATCTCAATGAAGGTACTATGCCTAGATGGTGGTGTATTACTGCCCAGGTTCAAAGATCTGGCAGATACGATCGTCCTAAGTGACCTGTTGAAGCAGCCTGATGGTCAACCTGAAGTACTCCATGAAAAACTGTTGGATTTTTGTGGCTGGAAGCCAGACCTGATTTATGGAAATACGGTTGTTGCCGGAAAGGTATATTCCCTGCTTCATGGTTTGAATGTGCCGATCTTGACCCATGTTTACGAATTGGAAATGAGCATTCAAAGATATGCTGCCGATTGTATAAATGACGTAGTGAAATACTCAACTCATTTTATGACCCCCTCTGGCGCGGTAAAAGAGAACCTGCTCAAAAATCATCAAGTGCCCTCTGATGCGGTCACAGTGGTTTTTGGCGCCATACCGAATGAACCATTATCGCTTGATGAATTAGGCAGGGAAAAGAAAAATAAGAGAAAAATACTTGGTTTGGATCCTGACAAAACTTTGATTGTTGGGTGTGGCATGGGGATGCCCTTTCGTAAAGGCGCTGACCTTTTCATTCAATCAGCTCAAAAACTTCGAGCGCAAGGCCGTACGGATTTTCATTTTTACTGGATCGGCGAATTTCGAGATGATGAGTCAGATCCGGGCTATGGAGTTTGGTCAGATCATAAGACGGAGATAAGAAATTCTGACCTGCAGGATTGTGTAACTTTCCTTGGTTACAAGGAAAACTTTAAGGAATATTTTCAATCCGCAGATATATTTTTACTGCCATCCCGTGAAGACCCGCTTCCACTTGTTGCGCTCGAGGCTGCCAAGTTTGGCTTGCCTGTGATTTGTTTTGCGGATGCGGGCGGGACTCCGGAATTGGTGGGGGATGATGCTGGCGCCGTTGTTCCGTTCGAAGATTTGGAAATAATGACAGAGAAACTCCTCGCCTTAATGGATGATGTGGACCTGAGAAGGGGCATGGGTTCACGTGCCCGGGAAAAGTTTCTTTTACAATTTACTATTGACAGGGTCATGCCCAGCGCGCTCTCTGTATGCCGAAAGACAGCGGGAAGAAAACCGTCTGTGTCTGTAATTGTCCCCAATTTTAACCACGCAAAATACCTGCCAGAAAGGCTGGAGAGTATTTTTGATCAAACTTTCCAGGATTTTGAGATCATCCTGTTGGATGATGCGTCAACCGATAATAGTGTAGAAGTGATCCGAAAATACGAGGGCTATCACAACCTTACATTTATAAAAAACCAAGCGAATAGCGGCTCTCCTTTTAAGCAATGGCTTCTTGGGCTGGAGAAGGCTTCAGCTGATATTATTTGGATCGCCGAGTCTGATGATGTTTGTATGCCTGAATTCCTTGAAAGGCTAATACCGTCTTTTATAGATCCGGACGTTAAACTGGCTTATGCTAATTCTGAGGTGATCGATGGTAGTAATCAGGTCATTGGAGATTACTCCTCTGATATGGAAGGATATCTGGGCGCCCTTTCAAAGACCAAATGGATGAGTAGTTATAAAACCGATGCCAACCAGGAAGTGAACGACGGTTTGGGCGTTAAGAACTCCATTCTTAATGTCAGTTCGGTTTTGATACGAAGATTTGATCTATCGATGGAATCCAAAGAGGTGCTGAATGATATGCGTATTGCAGGCGACTGGTATTTTTATGTCAATGCGATACGGGATGGCAAGATATACTATGACTATAAAAAGCTTAATGGACATCGCCGTCATTCTGAGAGTGTAATAGCTCAAACAGTTTCTGAAGGCAGGATAAGGAGCTTTTTTAACGAGATTGCCCTTGTTCATAGATTTATCTTCAGCTCCTATCAACTTGAAGCTGGCTTCGTGGAGAAATGGGAAAGATATCTGTTTCAACAACTTCGTGATTTTGATCGCAGCCTGAAAAGAGGAGATTTGCAAAAATATTATCCCTTCCAGGAGATGAAGTCTTTGCTGGTTCAGGTATAGTCCGTCAAAGTCCTTGATTAGGTCCAGCAAAGTGCTCGTTCGTTTTCGTTAAGGAAAGAAGGATAGATAAATGAGATGTCTTGTTGTTGGCGGCGGTGGTTTTATCGGGTCACATTTGAGTGAAGGGTTGTTGAACTCGGGGCATGCAGTTACTGTCTTTGATAGAGAAGAATCCAGATATCTGCCCCTATTGAAAGAGGCGGGGGCTGAATTGTCTCTAGGGGATTACCTTAATGATGGCAACATAAAGCGTGCGCTAGAAGATCAGGACGTGGTTTTTCATTTACTCTCAACGACCGTTCCTCAGACTTCGAACAATGATCCCGGTTTCGATGTGGAGACCAATGTACTTGGTACACTAAGAATGCTGGATCTGGCAAGAGTGGCGGGGGTAAAAAAGGTCATATTCTCGTCATCAGGCGGAACGGTCTACGGAATTCCCCAGGGTATTCCCATCAAGGAAAATCACCCGACCGACCCGACAAGTTCCTATGGAATTACCAAATTGATGATCGAAAAATTCCTTTATCTATATTGGACGCTGTACCGGCTGGATTATTGTATCCTGCGCATTTCAAATGCGTATGGTGAGAGGCAACCTGTTTCCGATACCCAGGGCGTGATTTCATCTTTCTTAAGTAAGGCGCTTCGTCATGAAGAAATATCCTTGTGGGGGGATGGGTCTGTCATTCGGGATTATGTATATGTTGGCGATATCGTGAATGCCTTTCTTAAGGCTTTGACTTATAATGGAAGCACAAAGGTATTTAACATTGGCGCAGGCGAAGGGCACAGCTTGAATGACATCATCGAAATCATTGAAGGCGTTGTAAAGCACCCTTTGCAGGTTAATCGTACTCCAGCTAGGGTATTTGATGTACCCTTAAATGTGCTGGATGTATCAAGCGCCATGGCTCACTTGGGATGGGATCCCAAGGTTGGGCTTTTTGAAGGCGTCGCTCGTCAATACGCATGGATGAAGTCTGGAAAATCTCGATAAGTAGAATGATCTTAAGAAATGGGAAGCCCTTTGTGAATTTAGTAAAGATTTTCATTAAGAAGACTTGCAAGAGAATATGCTGAAATAAGTTGTGACGGAAACTTCCAATTATTAGCTTATTATTAATTTGAATTTCGAAATTCGATGATGGTTAATTGATAGTATGTTCGAGATATTTAAATATTCTTATCAGGAAGTGATTTTAGCCAAGATGGGTTCGGGTGATTAGTGAAATAAGAACTTTCCTGGTGAGCTTTGATCATTTGAGGTTATATAAATAATGCTAGTATTGTTTTTTAGGAGAAATTGCAATCTCAGCAATCTATTTTGTGAGGAGGAGTAATTACTGTGAAGGGATTTTTCAAAAAGGCTTTTCATAGATCCCAATCGTTTCTTGCCCCTGCGCCCAAGTTTCAGAATCGGGGTTACTGTTATGCTTGCGGGAGCAATACAAGGTTTATCGCTCAAGAGACTTGGTGGAGAGATTATTATATATGTGTGAATTGCGGCTCGATCCCGAGGGAGCGCGCAGTTATGTATTGCATCGAGAAAAATTTTTCAAACTGGAGGGATTTAACAATTCACGAGTCGTCCCCGGTGGATCGTGGGGCAAGTAAAAGAATGCGCTTGGGAGCAAAGAATTATATTCCCAGCCAGTATTTTCCCGATATTCCTGCAGGATCAATTCATGAGTCTGTCAGATGTGAAAACCTTGAGAAACTGACGTTTGCGGACAATTCAATTGACTTGCATGTTAGTCAGGATGTTTTTGAGCATATTTTTGATCCAGCACAAGCTTTTAGAGAAATTGCAAGGACGCTTAAGCCGGGTGGCGCGCATATTTTTACCACCCCATTAGTAAATAAAAATTCACCTACAAAGTGGTATGCGCGAATGAGTACAAACGGAGAGATTGAATACTTGGTTTCACCTCCAGAGTATCATGGCAACCCAATCTCTGAAAAAGGCTCGCTTGTAACAGTGCATTGGGGATTTGATATTGTCAAATTTATACATGATGCATGCGGATTGTTTACTGAAATGGTATATATTGATGCGCTTGATCTGGGGATCAGGGCGGAATACATAGAGGTTCTGATTACACGAAAATAATTGTTTTGGTTTATGCTCGAGAAAATTGCCTTGATACGCAACCCGGTTTTGCATTAGTACCTTTACGATGGATAAATCAATGGATAAGAAAATTGACAACTTGAATTTTATATTTGATGTGTTGCTGGAGAAAATAAAATCCTATTTCAAGCAGAACAGTTTTATTGTTTTTGCTTTATTGATAGCCGCTGTTTGCGGGTATGGTTTTGAACTTTTCAATTTCAATTTAACCATTGATGAAGAAATCCATGCGACCTATTCGAGCGCGGTTGTTGCCTGGGTTACTCAAGGCCGTTGGGGAATGTATATATTAAATAAACTGTTTTTTCCGCATACAGTAATCCCATTTGCCCCTTTATTTGCGGCGCTTGTGTTTCATATAGCTGCGGCCTTGCTGTTATTTGAAGGATGGAACATCAAATCGGATCCGATAAAAATAATAGCTGGAATGGTGTTTATTACATTCCCGATTATTTCATATATGTACACATTTTCTACCATAAATTACGGCATTGGCGCCGGGTTATTTCTTGTGG
>Ga0172373_10007352_pt1 | contig 14328 bp, 12 predicted proteins | sample Lak10m_2_FD_114546 | JGI IMG/M metagenome (GOLD analysis project Ga0172373, IMG submission 114546) | Freshwater microbial communities from Kabuno Bay, South-Kivu, Congo - kab_092012_10m | ecosystem: Environmental > Aquatic > Freshwater > Lake | place: Democratic Republic of the Congo... | reverse complement strand
CCGCGGTAGACACCGATGCCTGGCGCGAAGAGCTGAAGCTGCATGCGGAGTGGTTCGAAAAGTTGAAGTCGCGCCTGCCGCGATCCCTCACTCTCAAGCGCGAGCTTTTCGAGTTGACCCTGGTTGACTAAGGCGGCGTGACGCCGAACCGGATTGCGGCCGCCCTGCACGATGCACGGCGGCCGCGATGCTTTTGACGGAGCCAAAGATGCGCGTAGCCGTGCGTATGCAGGAGATCGAGCCCTTCCATGTGATGGACCTGATGGCCAGAGCGGCCGACATGGAAGCTGCCGGCAGGTCGATCATCCATTTCGAGGTCGGCGAGCCGGATTTCCCGACGGCGGCGCCCATTGTCCGCGCGGCGCAGGACTTTCTGGCCAAGGGACATGTGCACTACACGGCGGCGCTCGGGTTGCCAGCGCTGCGTGAAGCCGTCAGCCAGTTTTACTCGCAGCGCCATGCTGTCGAGGTGTCGCCAGAACGGATAGTCATCACTGCCGGCGCCTCTGGCGCACTGCTACTGGCGCTCGGTGTCCTGGTCAATCCGGGAGACGAGTTTCTCCTGCCTGATCCCGGCTATCCCTGCAATCGACATTTCGTGCGCCTTTTCGAGGGCCGGCCGGTCCCGCTCCCGGTCGGGCCAGGGTGCAACTTCCAGCCCACGGCGGCGATGGTCGCCGAGGCCTGGCGGAACGAAACACGGGGCTTGATGATCGCGACTCCGGCCAATCCGACCGGCAGCCTGATCGCTCCCGACCAGTTGCGGGAGCTCGCGGCGACGGTCGCAAGCCGGGGCGGCGGCCTGCTGGTCGACGAGATCTATCATGGCCTGACTTACGGCATTGATGCCGACACCGTGCTCAAGGTCGAGGATGACGCCTTCGTCATCAACAGCTTCTCGAAGTACTTTGGCATGACCGGGTGGCGCCTCGGATGGCTGGTCGCCCCGGAACGCTACATCCGGCAGATCGAAAAACTTGCACAGAACGTCTATATCGCGCCCTCGACCGTCGCCCAGCATGCGGCGCTCGCGGCATTCCTGCCGGAAACAATCGCCATCCTGGAGGAGAGGCGCCAGGAGTTCAAGTCGCGACGGGATGTGCTGCTGCCGGGGCTGACGAAGCTGGGATTCGAGGTCACCTCCCGCCCCGAGGGTGCGTTCTATCTTTACGCCAACAGCCAACGCCTTTCCGATGACAGCCGGAAACTTGCCGAGCGCCTGCTAACCGAGGCCGGTGTGGCGGCAACGCCCGGACTCGATTTCGGCCAGAACGCTCCCGAGCATTTCATGCGCTTCGCCTATACGGTTGACGTCACCCGGATTGAGGAGGGTTTGCTGCGAATGGAGCGCCTGCTCACCTGACCCCCTCACGCTCCCGGCAGTTCCTTGCCGGGAGGTATGCTGCTGCACAAGAAAAAACGCGCACCTTGAACCAAGGTACGCGCCTTGAATCCACCGACGCCGGATTCGCCGAAGCGGACCCGGTATCGAGCACCCGTCAGGGACGGGAGCCGGTGGGGAACGGCCAAGCCGCCGCAGGATTCAGCGACGACTTGATGCCGGGAGCGGCCGCAGTCGAAGGAGCAGCCGCAGCGGCCGGCTTGGCAGCCGCCTTCTTCGGTGCAGCCTTCTTGGCAGCCGGCTTCGCAGCAGGCTTTGCAGCAGGCTTCTTCGCTGCGGGCTTCTTGGCAGCAGGCTTCTTGGCCGCGGGTTTCTTTGCAGCGGCAGGCTTCTTCGCAGCGGCCGGCTTCTTGGCTGCTGGTTTCTTCACTGCAGGCTTCTTTGCAGCTGCCGGCTTCTTGGCAGCGGGCTTCTTTGCAGCTGCCGGCTTCTTGGCAGCGGGCTTCTTTGCAGCTGCCGGCTTCTTGGCAGCGGGCTTCTTTGCAGCTGCCGGCTTCTTGGCAGCGGGCTTCTTTGCAGCTGCGGGCTTCTTGGCAGCGGGCTTCTTTGCAGCTGCGGGCTTCTTGGCAGCGGGCTTCTTTGCAGCTGCCGGCTTCTTGGCAGCAGGCTTCTTTGCAGCTGCCGGCTTCTTGGCAGCAGGCTTCTTCGGGGCCGCAGCTTTCTTAGCGGCGGGCTTGGCCGCAGCCTTCTTTGCGGCCGGCTTCTTGGCTTTTGCTTCTTCAGCCATGTTGAACCTCCTTAACAAATTAACAGGAAAGAACCACCACTACATTTAATGCAACCCGTCTGGGCTAGCACGGATTATCCAACGCCCCGATTTCATCGAAAGCGACGAACTCCTCACGTTTAACCATTCATAAATTTGTTTTGATTTCGTCGACGTCAAGTTCGGCGCGATTCCATTGGCATGGAAGGTCGGCGCGGTGCCTTGCGTCACGCAGGATTTCACGTATTCCTGAACGTCGTAGCCGCTGTAGCGCGATCGGCAGAAGAACGCGCATGCCCGATCACCATATCGCCTTGACCACGGCATGCGGTGCTCGGGATCACGGCCCGATACAAGATGACCGACAGGCCGGGCAGCTTCGCCGGAAAGGGCGAACGATCCTGTCTTCCGGATCCTGAGCTTGCCCGAGTCCACTCTCATGCGTTCTCCTGTCACCGTCCCGTGCCGTGCGGCAGCGGACCTCCCTGCTGCACCCGCTTTGGCCTGCACCTACTATATCTAGTAGGTCGATTGCCCTTGGCGACTAATTGTAGTAGGTCGGTTTTTCAACTGCAAGGGTTATTTCGCGCAATTGGACAGTATGTCGTTGCGATCACACGACACTCAGGCAGCGTCGTGGCGAATGCGCCCCCAGTCGAAGCACGGTCCGGGATCGGTCTTGCGTCCCGGCGAGATGTCGCAGTGCCCCACCACGTCGGCAATCGGAAAATGGCGCCTGAGCGTCTCCAGCAGACGGCTCAGGGATGTGTACTGGGCCTCGGCAAACGTCATGCGATCACAGCCTTCGAGTTCGATGCCAAGGGAGAAGTCATTGCACGCGCTCCTGCCGCGCCAGGCCGAAACACCGGCATGCCATGCGCGCTGGTTGCAGGAAACGAACTGGAGGATGCTGCCGTCACGACGAATCAGGAAATGGGAGGACACGCGCAGACGGGCTATGTCCGAATAGTAAGGATGCGCCGCCGGATCCAGTCGATTGGTAAATAGTTCGATGATGCCCGTACCGCCAAACTCATCCGGCGGCAGGCTGATTGCGTGGATCACCACGAGGTCGATGGCAGTCCCCGGAGGGCGCTCATCGAAGTTCGGCGAAGGGACATGTTGCAGTGAAGGCAACCAGCCATTGCCGTCGACCGCCAGCCCGACCTCCATCAGTCGTTCAAGTTCAGACGCGCCATGCGATAGCGCATCGACCGGAACGTGACGCCAAGCAGCCGCGCCGCCGCCGTGCGATTGCCCTTGGCCTGAGACAAGGCGTCCAGAATCGCCTGCCGCTCCACCTGGTCAAGGCGATCCTGCAAGGACCCTGCAGCCACCGACAGGCTGGTTCCGGGTTGGGCCGGCACCAGGTTCAGATCGACGCATTCGATCTCGTCGCCGACCATCAGCGCCAGCGCTCGCTCGAGGACATTCTCAAGCTCCCGTACATTGCCGGGAAAGGGATATCCCTGGAGGGCTTCAAGTGCTTCGCGGGTAATGCGTGGTATGGGACGTGCCGCCGCCCGCGCGAGGCGCGCAACGATGCTGGCGGCAAGCTCGGGAATGTCTTCGCGACACTCGCGCAATGCCGGCATCCGCAGCTCAATCACGTTGAGTCGGTAGAACAAGTCCTGGCGAAAGCGACCCTGCTCGACGAGCAGCTTTAGGTTCTGGTGGCTGGCACAGATCAGCCTGATATCGACCGGTTGCTCGCTGGTGGCGCCGATCTGGCGTACCCGCTTCTCCTGGATCGCACGCAAGAGCTTTACCTGCATGCCCAAGGGTAGCTCGGCCACTTCGTCGAGGAACAGGGTACCGCCGTCCGCGGCATGGAAAAAGCCCGGACGATCATCGTTGGCACCCGTAAATGCGCCCTTGCGATAGCCGAAGAATTCACTCTCCATCAAGTTCTCGGGTATTGCGCCGCAATTCACCGCGACAAATGCGCGTTCGCGGCGGGCACCCAGGTGATGGATCAGGCGCGCGGCCAGTTCCTTCCCACTTCCCGATTCGCCCGCAATCTGTACCGGTGCCTGGCTGCGGGCCACACGTTCGATCATCGACCGGACTTGCTGGATAGGCGGCGAGCTCCCGAGCAGGCCGGTCTCCGCGGCCGTTTCGGTGTTTGCGTCGGGACCGGGCAGGTCGAGCGCCGATTTGACGATCCCCCGAAGCTGGTCGAGCGATACCGGCTTTGCGATGTAGTCAAAGGCGCCCGCCTTGAGCGCCGATACTGCATTCTCGGCACTGCCGTGCGCGGTAATTACGGCAACGGGAAGGTCGGGGACGGATTCCGCTATGTAGCGAACGAGTTCCAGTCCTTCACCGTCCGGCAAACGCATGTCGGTCAGGCAGAGCTGGAAGCGTTGGCTGGCCAGGTGATCGCGCGCCTCGCCCAGCGAGCCGGCACATGCCGTCTCTAGGCCCATGCGCGCCAGCGTCATGTCGAGCAATTCGCGGATATCCGCCTCGTCATCCACGACAAGCACGCGCGGCGTCTCGCCTCGCACACGCGAACGCTTCTCCGCTTTCACAACAGGATCCTCCCTTCGGCGCGTACCCGAAACCGGGCGCCAGGCCCCTCGTCAAGCAAGTCCAGGCTGGCGCCATTGGCCTCGCACAATTCACGCGCAATATACAGACCAAGACCGGTTCCGGCCCCGTGGGTAGTGAAGAAAGGTTCAAAGACCTGTCCGCGGCTACCGGCGTCCACACCGGCGCCGTCGTCACTGACACGGAAATCGACCTTGCCTTCAATCGGTGCCGCTGCAATATCGAGCCGGACTGCCCCATCCGCAACTGTCGCATGTCTGAGTGCATTGACCAGGAGGTTCCACAACACGCGGTAAAGATGCCCGCGGTCGAACAGCAGCTCGGCATCGGATTCACCAACCGCGACGCGGCGCGCCGATGACGGATCGTGCAAGGCCAGTTCGTCGAGGAAGCCTGCAAGGAATACCGACCAACGCAGGGCTTCTGGCTGCGCGCGATCACGCCGCCCCAATTCCAGCACCTCCGTCACCAGGCGGTTCAGGCGCTGGGTATTGTCGTGGATGATGCTGCCCAGTCGTTGGTGCAGCGGATCGCGATCCTCTTCGGCGAGCAGTTCGGCGGCATGGCTGATTGCCGCCAGGGGATTGCGGATCTCATGCGCCAGGTTCGCTGTCAAGCGGCCCAGCGCGGCGAGCTTGATCTGCTGCGCCTGCTCCTGGACTCGCTCCATGTCTTCCAGATAGAGCAGTGACTGCCCTCCCACCTCCGAGGCCGGGAGGAAACGCACCCGCAACGGGCGGCTATCCCGCGAGTGCAGCATCTCGACCGTCGGAGTTGCGTTGCCCTGCCAACGTGAAAAGCGGTCGAAAAGTTCGGATGGCAACTCTCGCAAAGGATTGCGCTCGTGCAGGCCGGTTCCCAGGAGTTCCTCGGCACGCGGATTGTGCAGGCGCAGCACCCCATCGCCATCGACCACCAATACACCATCGTCCATGTCACGGATGATTCGCTGGCTGATGCGCAACTGATCATCCAGCTGTCGCCCCCGCTCCCGCGCCAGATTTTCGTTTGCCACGACGCGACGCGCAAGCAGCCGGGCAACAACGGCCGTGCCGAAGAAGGCAATGCAGATCATGCCGGTACGGACAAAGTCGGCCGGATCCGCCTCCCGCGTGAGCGCCCGCCAGCTTTCCTCCAGAAGCATGGCAACCGATGCCAACGCCGCGTAGAACAGCGTCATCCGGCCCTGACCGACAAGTCCGGCAGCGGCGACCACAACCAGTATCAGCACGGCGATGCCGCTCTTTTGACCACCGCTCGCGAACATCATTATCGTCAGCGCCAGGATATCGACACCGACCTGAACGGAAAGCTGGAGGTTGAACCGCTCGGAGCGAAGCAGAAGGCCGACGAGAAGCCCGCAGGCGGCAATCATGTAGGCCGTGGCGACGCGCCCGAAAAGCTCGTTGTCCTGGGTGCCCAGACTGGTCGTGTCGCCAAACAACAGCGCGACCACGAGGAAGAGGATTGCTATCGCCAGGCGATAGATGGAAAAATACCAGAGCGAGCGCCAAAGCGAATCGCTACCGTCGGACGACGGCGGTGCCGCCGGGGCCATGCTCAAGTAGCGCTCCCAGACCGTCGGTGCTCCTCGCAACAATAATGCCGATCGCCGGCCGTTACGGCTTCGGCACGGGGCAAATAGACACCGCAGCGGGCGCAACAAACCATGGCTTCGGTTTCCACCGGCTCACGCGGCGGCGGCCGATCCGGTCGGCGGCCGGCCGCGCGCACCAGAAGATAGATACCCGCGATGACCAGCAGAAAAAGCAGCAGCTTTGCCACGGGGTCAACAGGCGGGGTGAATGTGGTCGGGGCGAGAGGATTCGAACCTCCGACTCCTGCGTCCCGAACGCAGTACTCTACCAGGCTGAGCTACGCCCCGATGGCAGGTGGATGGCAAGGACGGACATTGCGGGATCGGGCCTGAAGGTACAGCCCGGTAGGTCATCCTTGCGAACATTGCGGCAATCAAAAACTCCGTTGCACTGCAAAGTCAGACAATTGTATCAGCGTTTCCCTGAACTTTGAATCGGGCAGGACGTCCAGCGCAGCCTTGGCGATCGCCGCCTCCTCTGCGCCCGCCTGGCGTGCAGCGTCAAGCGCTCCGCTGGTTCGCACGGCCGCAAGCACCTCGGCGAAGCGTTCGCCGCTGGCCTGTTCGATCGCCCCGCGTACCAGTGCTGCCTGCTCTGCCGTGCCATGCTGAATTACATGGATCAGGGGCAAGGTCGGTTTGCCCTCGGCCAGATCATCGCCGAGATGCTTTCCGGTTTCCGCCTCCTGGCCCGAATAGTCAAGAACGTCATCGATCAGCTGGAAGGCAGTGCCAATGTGCGTTCCGTAGGCAGCAAGGGCATCCTCCACCTCGGGGCGTGCCTGGCCAAGAATGGCTCCGAGCCGTCCTGCGGCCTCGAACAGCTTCGCCGTCTTGTAGCGGATCACCTGCAGGTAGGCGTCGACGCCAATATCGGCATTGCGGCAATTCATGAGTTGCAGCACCTCGCCTTCGGCGATAGTGTTGGTGGCATCCGCAAGCACCTGCATCACGCGCATGCTGCCTACACCCACCATGATCTGGAAGGCCCGCGAGTAGAGAAAATCCCCGACCAGCACGCTCGCCGGATTGCCGAATACAGCATTGGCCGTTTCCCTGCCCCGACGCAGAGAGGACTCGTCGACCACGTCGTCGTGCAGCAGGGTTGCGGTATGGATGAACTCCACCACCGCCGCCAGGTCGTGATGGAAGCGGCCTGCATAACCGCAGGCGCCAGCGGAAAGCAGCACCAGAGCCGGGCGCATGCGCTTGCCGCCTGCCGAGATGATGTACTCGGCCACCTGGCGCACCAGGACCACATCGGAATGCAATCGGGCACGGACGACGGCATCCACGGCACGCATGTCGTCGGCGATAGGGGCATACAGGACGGCAATATTCACGGCAATACGTCGCAAGGCAAACGGAGGATATTAGGCGCGGCGAATTCAGGCGTCAATGCGCCAGGCCCGGGGCGCCGCATTCGATGAGGATCTTCTGCTCGAAAGGCCAGCATACGCCATGGCCCATGGAAGAGACGCGCTGGATGCGGGAAGGCAGGACGAATCCCTTATACTTGCGCTTGGAAATAGCGCTGCTTGACGTTGATTTTCAAGTGCTTTTGCGCAACAGGGCAAGATCTGCCGACGCTTGCCGCACCTACCAGAGAATGGATGCCATGCCCTTGCCCCAAACACCCGCAAATGAGGAAACCCAATCCATGTGGTCAGGACGATTTTCGGAGCCCGTATCAGACCTCGTCAAACGCTACACGGCGTCGATCATGTTCGATCAACGCATGTGGCGCCAGGACGTCCGCGGGTCCATCGCCCATGCGCGGATGCTCGCGCGCCAGGGCATCATTTCCGTGGCCGATCTCGATGCCATCGAAAAGGGCATGGCTATGATTTCAGCCGAGATCGAGGGCGGCAGCTTCGTCTGGAACCTCGATGACGAAGACGTTCATCTCGGCATCGAGAAGCGATTGACCGCCCTGGTCGGCGATGCCGGCAAGCGCCTGCATACCGGCCGCTCGCGCAACGACCAGGTTGCGACGGACATCCGCCTGTGGCTGCGCGACGCCATCGACACGGTGGACGGCTTGTTGCGCGGTCTGCAGGAGTCGCTCATCGGCGTTGCCCAGTCGCACGCCGCAACCCCGATGCCGGGATTCACCCACATGCAGGTGGCCCAACCAGTCACGTTCGGCCATCATCTGCTCGCCTATGTCGAGATGCTGGCGCGCGATCGCGGACGCTTTTCTGATTGCCGCCGCCGCTTGAATCGACTGCCTCTCGGTTCCGCCGCGCTCGCCGGCACCACCTTTCCCATCGACCGTGAATCTGTCGCCCGCGAACTCGGCTTCGACGGTATTTGCGAAAACTCGCTGGACGCGGTGTCGGATCGCGATTTCGCGATCGAGTTCTGCGCTGCCGCATCGCTGGTCATGACGCACGTCTCACGGCTGTCGGAAGAACTGATCCTGTGGATGAGTCCGCGCATCGGCTTCATCGATCTCGCCGACCGGTTCTGCACGGGCTCGTCGATCATGCCGCAGAAGAAGAACCCGGACGTGCCGGAACTTGCACGCGGCAAGACAGGGCGGGTTTTCGGACATCTTGTCGGCCTGCTAACCTTGATGAAAGCTCAGCCGCTGGCCTACAACAAGGACAACCAGGAAGACAAGGAGCCGCTTTTCGACACCGTCGACACGCTCGTCGATACCTTGCGGATCTTTGCCGACATGGTGCCTGGCATACGCGTAAAGCCTGATGCCATGGCCGCGGCGCTGCGCCAGGGCTATGCCACGGCAACCGATCTGGCTGACTACCTGGTCAAGAAGGGCCTGCCATTCCGCGACGCCCACGAAGCCGTTGCCCGCGCTGTACGAAGCTGCGAAGCACGGGGTTGCGACCTGCCCGAGCTGGAATTGGCCGAGTTGCAGGCTTTTTCACCACTGATCGGCGAAGACGTGTTTGCCGTGCTGACCGTGGCCGGATCGCTCGCCGCACGCAATCATCCCGGAGGCACGGCCCCGGCCCAGGTAAGCGCCGCGATCGAGCGGGCAAGATCGCGCCTGTAGGCAATGGCCAAGCCCGATCTGATCGGCAAGTACGAGATTCGCTCGAAGCTGGGCGAAGGCGCCACCTCCATTGTCTATCTTGGCTACGACCCCTTCGCCAAGCGCGAAGTGGCGGTCAAGGCGATCTTCCCCGAGGTCTTGCGCGACAAGGAGCGCGGCAAGCTCTATCGCAACCTGCTGATGACCGAGGCATCGCTCGCCGGCAAACTGAACCATCCGCACATCGTCCAGATCTTCGATGCCGTGCTCGCCGAGGAACAGAGCTACATCGTCATGGAGTATGTCAAGGGCGGCACGCTCGAACCCTTCTGCTCACCGAGTTCGCTGCTGCCGGTGGATCGTCTGGTCGAGATGATCTTCAAATGCACGCGGGCACTGGACTATGCCCATCGCGCCGGCATAACCCACCGCGACATCAAGCCGGCCAACATCCTGCTGGCCAATCCCGCCGACAGCCCGGACCACGTCGGCGGCGACATCAAGATTTCGGATTTCGGCGCCGCGATGATGACCAGCAGCGAAGAGACGCGTACCCAGGTATCCGGCGTCGGGTCGCCGGCCTACATGTCACCGCAACAGGTACGCGACCAGCCACTCGACCACCAGACCGATATCTATTCCCTGGGCGTCGTCATGTACCAGTTGCTCACGGGGCGCCTGCCATTTCAGGCGACTTCAAACTACGGCATGATCTACCAGATCTGCAACACGGATCCGCCGCCACCATCGACGTTCCGCGCCGACCTGCCAGCCAGTTTCGATGCCATCGTCGGCCGGGCCATGCAAAAGGAAACCGGGGCGCGCTACCAGACCTGGGAAGAGTTCTCGCACGACCTCGCGCAATCCTTCCGCAACAAGCAACTGTCGGCCCAGCGGCAGGCCTTCCCCGACAGCGAGAAATTCGAGACCCTGCGCGGATTGTCGTTTTTTGCCGAGTTCACCGACGTCGAACTCTGGGAAGTGGTGCGCTTCTCGCGCTGGGATCTGGTGGCTGCCGGAACGATGATCATGCGCGACGGCGAACGAGGCGATTTTTTTGCCTTCCTGCTCGACGGCGAATTGATGGTTTCAAAGACCGGACATTCACTCGGGCTGCTCACAGCGGGTGAGTGTTTCGGCGAAATGGCCATCATTCGTCGCGGCGAACATACCCGTGGCGCCGACGTTGTGGCGCAAACCTCGACTCGCGTCGTCACGATATCCGCTCAGGCGCTTCAGCACGCATCCGACGCCTGCCGCATGCATTTCTACCAGGGATTCCTCGACGTCATGGCGCGGCGGCTGTCCTACGCCAACGCGCGCCTGGCCGCCCTGTGAGCGCAGACTGGCAAGCGATCGCCAGCGCAATCGGGGCTGCTGAACATACGTCCTTTGCTGTCACGCAAGTCGTTGCCGTGCCGGGAGGTTCAATCCATTCGGCGTGGCGGATCGGTGACGGACAACTCGCATATTTCGTCAAGACCGGCAGCCTCGGCGTGCGCAGCATGTTCGACGCCGAGGCCGCGGGGCTGGCCGCGTTGGCGGCGGCGCAGGAAGTCCGCACACCGCGCGTAGTCACGCTGGGCGAATCCGGCCCGACGGCATTTCTGGTGCTGGAGGCGCTGGCGCTGGAGCCGCTGAAACCGCAGGCGGCCGAGCAACTCGGCGAGGCGCTGGCGCGGCTGCATCGACAACTGGGGAATGCCTATGGCTGGCCAGAAGACAACTTCATCGGCCGTGCCGTGCAGCGCAATACCCTGCACGAAAGCTGGCCGCATTTTTTCGCCGACAGACGCTTGCGCCCGCAACTGGCGCTGGCCCGCGACAATGGCATGGATGCATCCTGGGTAGCCAAGGGCAATGAAATCGCCGAGCGCGCAGGCGCCCTGTTCATCGACTACCGCCCCATGCCAAGCCTGCTGCATGGCGATCTCTGGTCAGGCAATGCCGGGCAGACAGAGGATGGCAGGCCGGTGATATTCGATCCCGCCTGCCACTGGGGCGACCGTGAAACCGACCTCTCCATGGCCGAGCTGTTCGGCGGCTTTCCGACCAGCTTCTTTGCCGCCTACCGACGTGCCTGGCCACTGGATGTGGGCTATGAGCGGCGCAAGCCGCTCTACAACCTCTATCACATCCTCAATCACTACAACATGTTCGGCGCCGCCTACCTAGGCCAGGCACAGCGCATGATCGCCGGCCTGCTGGCGCTACTCAAGCGCTGATCAGGCCTGCTTGAGGGTTTCGAGCTGCTTTTGCAGTTCGCCCGCCTGGTACATCTCGGTCATGATGTCGCTGCCGCCAACGAACTCGCCATTGACGTAGAGCTGCGGAATCGTCGGCCAGTTCGCGTAATCCTTGATGCCCTGGCGAATATCCGGGTCGGCCAGTACGTCGACGGTGACGAAGTCCTGAACGCCACACGCCTGGAGAATCTGCACGGCGCGCGCTGAAAAACCGCACTGCGGAAACTGGCGGTTGCCCTTCATGTACAGCACGACCGGATTGCCGGTAACGGTTTCATGGATTTTCTGCTTGGCGTCCATCGGGGATCCTGAAATAGTTGAGTAAAAAAGTCGAGATAGTGTAGCCGGGTGCCGCCATGATGGTCAAGCGCCGACGTCCACCTGTTCGAAGCTTTCAAAAGTCGGCGCTGGCGACACGGCACCGATGACCGCAGTCTGCCGAATCAGCGACTGCAGGCCTCAGTGCAGCACGCGCGGCATGGACAGCACGAACTCGGCAATCGGCGCGTCGAACTGGACACCGTCCTCGGCCGTCATCTGGTAGCTGCCTTTCATGGTCCCAACCGGCGTGGCAAGCTGGCAGCCGCTGGTGTATTCGAAGCTTTGCCCCGGTGCGAGCAGGGGCTGATGGCCGACCACCCCCAGGCCGCGAACTTCCTGGACCTGGCCTTCGGCATCGGTGATGATCCAGTGGCGCGAGATCAGCTGGGCACTGACGGTACCTACGTTGCGAATCTCGATGTTGTAGGCGAAGACGTGCCGGTTGAGCGACGGATCCGACTGATCCGCGACGTAGTGCGTGCTCACCGTTACCGCGATCGCGTATTTTTTTGCTTCGGCCATAGGGGCCGCATTCAACACCAAATCCCCCCCCGGGGCAAGGCGAGGCCGACCTCCCGGCCGGGACACCGAGGCGAAAAGCAGGTGGATTGAAAGCAATTCAGGAGGAATTCTTGACCATGGCGATGTATTCCGCGACACTTCCGCAATGCCTCTTCCTTGCCTCCCCGCCCTGTCGCGCGGCTTCCATTCATGACTGCCATCCCGTCCGCGGAAACTTCGCCCAGTTTCATGGAGCGCCTGCGCAATGCCGGCATCGAGCCGGGCGACAGCGAGGAGTTGCGCCTCAACAAGTCCTTGCTGATGCTGGCAACAGGGCTGGCAAGCGTCGCCATCATGCTCTGGGTGGCCATCTACTGGGCATTGGGGCCGCAATTTTCCGCCACCATGCCTTTGGCATTCCAGCTGCTGCTGGCCGGCAATTTGCTGATCTTCGTTCGCAGCGGCAACTTCGATTACTTTCGCGTCACCCAGCTGGGACTATTCCTGTTCCTGCCCTTTGTCGCCCAATGGAGCAGCGACATCATCTCCAGCAGCGGCGTGCTGCTGTGGGCGCTGCTGGCGCCGATCGGAGCGATCCTGTGCATCGGCGTGCGGCAGTCGCTGGGCTGGTTTGCCGCCTGGGTGGTACTCACGGCGGTCTCCGGCTTGGCCGACTGGTACCTCGCCGACCCGATCCTGGCGCCGAAGCCGATCGTGCCCACCCGCACCACCATCGTCTTTTTCGCGCTCAACTTCATCTCCTTTTCCGTCATCATTTTCCTGCTGCTGCGCCTGTCGATCGGCATGAACCGCAGGATGCACCAACGCTTGGAGGTCGCGCACCAGCAGATCAAGGTCGAACAGGAGCGCTCGGAGAAGCTGCTGCTGAACATCCTGCCGGGACCGATCGCCGACCGCTTGCGCAGTTCGGACAAGACCATCGCCGACGGCTTCGCCGATGTCACCGTAATGTTCGCCGACATCGTGAACTTCACCCAGGTGGCCGCCAACATGTCGCCATCGCAGGTGTTTGCAATGCTGAACCGGATCTTCTCGGCCTTCGACGAGCTCGCCGAGCAGTTCGGCCTCGAAAAGATCAAGACCATCGGCGACGCCTACATGGTCGCCGGCGGGCTGGGCGAGGATCTTTCGGACTACTCGGCCTCGGTCGCCGACATGGCGATCGCCATGCGCGACCTGCTGCGGCGCGACTTCGCGGTAAACGCATCGCATCTTGAAGTACGCATCGGCATCGGCACCGGCCCTATCGTTGCCGGCGTGCTGGGCAAAAAGAAGTTCATTTACGACCTCTGGGGCGACACGGTAAATATCGCCAGCCGCATCACCTCGGAGGGCGTTCCCGGCATGATCCAGTGCGATACCACGACCTTCCATCGCCTGTCGGGCAGCTTCGATTTCCACGAGCCCCAGACCATCTACCTCAAGGGCAAGGGCAACATGACTGTCTATCGGCTGATCGGCCGCAAGGGCTCGGCCGACGCGGAAGAACAGGATCTCGCCGCGCCCTGACGCGCCGCGCCTGACCTCATCGCGCGCTCAGCCAGGCTCCAGGCGGAAGCAGACCCTGCCCCGACGGTTCTCCACCAGTATCAGGCGATAGCCATACGCCCTGGCATGACGGGCGGCCTGATACAGGCCGATGCCGTAGCCGCTTTCGGACGACACCGGACCGAGAAACAGCGTGGCTGCAGTCTGGTCCGGGATCGCGGAGCCGCTATCGGTGGCGGTCAGGCAATACCCGTCACCCGGTCGGGAAAGCCGGAGCGACAGGGTCAGCCCCGGTTCTCGCAAATGCTTTTCCGCCGCATTGCGCACCAGGTTGTCGACCACCCCTGAAAACACCTCGACGGGCAGCTTCCCCTGAAGCGGATCATCGGCCTCAAGCGTGATCCAGCCGACGCTCGAAAAGCGCTGCTCAAGGTCGCGCCACCAGCCTGCGGCCCCGGACAAGGTCTGGCCCACCGGAGCCTGCGGCGCATT
>Ga0172373_10007350_pt1 | contig 14330 bp, 11 predicted proteins | sample Lak10m_2_FD_114546 | JGI IMG/M metagenome (GOLD analysis project Ga0172373, IMG submission 114546) | Freshwater microbial communities from Kabuno Bay, South-Kivu, Congo - kab_092012_10m | ecosystem: Environmental > Aquatic > Freshwater > Lake | place: Democratic Republic of the Congo... | reverse complement strand
CCGCCGACAGTGCCTCAAGGCTGTGCTCGAAATCCCAGAAACCGGCTTGACCCTTCATCGCGACCTCCCGGTGGTCCCAGGGAGAATCGAATCACAAAAACCTCAGGCACGCCAGTTTCCGGAGGTGTCCATCTTCGAGGAGATCCTGCGCCGGCATCCCGATCTCGGCGAGGGTATCCGCCGCACGCTGGAGCGGCGAATCCGTGGCTGGCGGGCGATCCACGGCCCCGATCAGGAGGTGATTTTCCGCCAGACCCACGAGCCCGGCCGGCTGGGGCTGTCGGATTTCACCGACATGGGCGATCTCTGCGTCACCGTTGCCGGCGTTCCGCTGGAGCATCGGCTTTACCATTTCCGCCTCGCCTATTCCGGCTTCGAGCATGCCCATGTGGTGCTGGGCGGCGAGAGTTTCGTGGCCTTGGCCGAGGGCTTGCAGAATGCTCTATGGGCGCTGGGCGGCGTGCCGCGGGAGCACCGCAGCGACAGTCTGTCGGCTGCCTTCCGCAATCTCGGCCAGGCCGCCGAGGACGATCTGACGCGCCGCTACGAGGATCTGTGCCGCCATTACCAGATGGTGCCGTCGCGCAACAATCCCGGCATCGCTCACGAAAACGGCTCCATTGAAAGCCCGCACGGCCATTTGCGCCGCGCGCTGGTGGATGCGCTGCTGCTGCGCGGTGTCGCCGATTTCGCCGATCTGGCCGCCTATCGCCGCTTCGTCGACGAGATCGTCAGCCGCCGCAACACCCGCTTGGCCAAGCCAATCGAGATTGAGCGGGCGGCACTGCTGGCGTTGCCGGCACGGCGCACCGCCGACTTCGAGGAGATCGGCGTCACCGTCACCTCCTCGGGCGGCTTCACCCTGCGCAAGGTATTCTACACCGTCCCCTCCCGGCTGATCGGCCATCGTCTGCGAGTACGGCTCTACGATGATCGCCTTGAGGTCTTCATCGGCGGCACCCTGCTGATGACTCTGGCTCGGGGGCGCCCCCAAACGGGTGGCCGGCATGGACATGTCGTCGATTACCACCACGTCATCCACGCGCTCCGGAAAAAGCCGATGGCGCTGCTCGACCTGGTCTACCGCGACCAGCTGTTTCCTCGCCAAGCCTATGCCCGCACCTTCGAGGCGCTGCTGGCCCATCAGCCCCAGCGCACCGCCTGCAAGACCATGGTCGCGCTGTTGGCCCTGGCCCACGACCGCGCCTGCGAAGCCGAGCTTGCCGAGCACCTGAGCGCCGGCCTCGACCTGGGTGTTCTGCCCGATCTCAAGGCGTTGCAGGCCCTGTTTGGTCCCGGTGCCGATGCCATACCCGTCCTCGCCACCGTCGCGTTCACGCCACTCTCCGCCTACGAGGTCCTCGTCACGGCAGCCACGCCGACTGCCGCCGGAGGTGCGCCATGACTGTGCCGAAGACCGCCACCGGCAGTGTCGATGCCGGCCGCGTCAGCCTCATCCTCAACGAGTTGCGGCTGCCGGCGATCAAGACCATCTGGCCCGACTTCGCCGCTCGCGCCGACAAGGAGGGCTGGCCCGCCGCCCGTTTCCTGGCCGCCCTTGCCGAGCATGAAATGGCCGAGCGCGCACGTCGCCGCATCGAGCGGCATCTCGACGAGGCCCGCCTGCCGCCGGGCAAGACCCTCGACACCTTCGATTTCGATGCCGTGCCGATGGTCAGCAAGGCCCAGATCATGGCCCTGGCCGCCGGCGACAGTTGGCTGGAAAAGGGCGCCAATCTCCTCATGTTTGGCCCACCCGGCGGCGGAAAGTCGCATCTCTCGGCCGCCCTCGGCCTTGCTCTCGTCGAAAACGGCTGGCGCGTCCTGTTTTGTCGCACCACCGATCTCGTCCAGAAACTCCAGGCCGCCCGCCGCGATCTCCTGCTGGAGGCCGCCATCGCCAAACTCGACAAATTCCACCTGCTGATCCTCGACGACCTCGCCTACGTCGCCAAGGACCAGGCCGAAACCAGCGTGCTGTTTGAACTCATCGGCGCCCGTTACGAACGTCGCTCGCTGCTGATTACCGCCAACCAGCCCTTCGGCGAATGGGGCAAGGTCTTTCCCGACCAGGCGATGACCTTGGCTGCGGTCGATCGCCTCGTCCACCACGCCACAATCCTTGAAATGAATGTCGAGAGCTTTCGCCGGCGCACTGCTCTCGAACGTAAACGAGGACCGGGGCGGCCACCGAGCCGCGCGACAATCAAAGCATCATCATGATTGTCGCGCCGCGTCAATCAACATGATATGAAATAGTGCTTGCCTTCATGTCGCGGAGCGTCAATCATCTCTTCGCCGCGTCTGACAATCTCCATCCTGATTGTCGCGCGCTTCTCACTCAGATTGTCGCGCCATACCAACATGCAGATACAGGCCTACCTCGCCGCCGCTGCGGTAAATCTCAAGCGCCTGGCGGCAGCCATCGCCGCCGCCGTCATCCTATTGCTGATGAACCGCTCCAGCCGGGGCGAAAGTTCAATTGCCTTCTTCCGAGGGCGAGCGCCTTACCCCGCGTGATTACCACGCGCCGGAAAACGGACCAGGCGCTGGATGGTTGCCCATTTTTCAACAGGCCCGGCCGGGCGGTATAACTGAGGAATTGGTAATGCCTGTCAAAATACAAGTCGCCGCGCTCCCTTTTCTTATCTTATTGGCGCCGCTTCTGATCTTCCTGCGGTATCATGACTATCCGCTCCTGGCCCCCGAAAGCCTTGCGGAGTTGGCGCTGTTCGCGGCATTCGCACTGCTCGCCGCCATCGGATTGGCCTCGGGCAGGCCCCGTATCACCGCCATTACCCTCACCGCTCTGATCCTTCTGTTCATTGATTACCAGTTTGAGATGGGCCACCGGTTGCCCAAGCTGGTCCATGGGGTGCTGCCGCTGCGCGATGGTGTCTCTGGCAGTTTGGCGGCCTTTGTGGCGGCCGGTATTCTTTACGCCATTTTCCTCCGCATCCACGCGGCCATACAGCCCGTGCTAACCGCCATATTCGGGGTCGTCGTGCTGTCGGGCATGGTGATTCCCGGCGATCACACTCCCGATCAGACAACAAATGCCGCCGTCGCCCGGACCGATTCCAATCCGCCCCTGACGATTCATATCGTGCTGGACGAACATGCCGCGGCGGATGCCTTGCCGGCCGATATTCCCGAGGCAGCGGCGGTACGCGCCGAAATGGCAGCGCTTTATGCCCCCTATGGATTCAGGCTGTGGACGCGCTCTTTCAGCCGATTCTTCGATACCGAGGAATCCATGGCTGCCACCATGAATTTCGCCGGAAGCGATTACCAAGAGGCTTTGAAAAATATAGCCGAGACTAAAAGTCCATTTGCATGGACTCTGACGCGTAATGCTTATTTCCAGGCGATGCATGATCGTGGATACCGGATCCACGTCTATCAGACACCACACATGGACTACTGCTCTCAGTCACCCGTGCCGATTGAGCTGTGCAGGGCGTTTCCGGCGACATCAATAAAGATGCTGGTAAACCAGCCTTTGCGGACTTGGGATAAGTTTTCCGTTCTTCACGGCATCTATAACCGTCAATCCTTTGCTTATCTGATGATCCGTCGAAGCTGGCAGCGGCTCGGCGGGACCTGGGAATGGGACCACGACAGTGTCGGCCCCATCCCCAGCATGATAATGCTCGATGATATCCTGGCCGACGCCCGGCGTTCGAAGACCGGAACGTTCATTTTTGCCCATCTTCTGACCCCCCACCATCCCTATGCCTATGCGGCGGATTGCACGCTTCGCAGCGGAAATCAGCCCTGGCTCGCCATCGAAGACCAGAGCATCGGGGGCGGAGTATCCAACACCCCGGAAAGCCGGGCGTTGCGCTACCGCCAGTACGCTGGACAGATCCGCTGCCTGAATCAGGCGCTGGCCAAGCTATTCGACGGGCTGAAGGAAGATGGGCTTTGGGAGCACGCCACCATCATCTTGCATGGTGATCACGGGTCGCGCATCACTCAGCACGAGCCCCACGCAAAGAGCCGGGATAAGGTAACGGAGCAGGACCTTCGCGATGGCTTCGCGGCCCATCTCGCCATCCGGCACAAGGCATTTCTTCCGGGACCCGACGAGAGCGGCGAGTCGATTCATGACGCCATCCGACGGGCCGTGCTGGGTACGGCGGGCGCAGCCGATCCCCGTACACTTTTCTTGAAAGACCGGGAGCATTGGGGCATGTTCGTGCCCGTATCAATGCCGCCCTTCGCCGATTCTGCCGTGTCCGCAGCCCCCCAGCCCGCTGGCGCCTCTCGACCCTGATGGGATAACCCGATGCTCAATACATTGTCTGCATTCCTTGTATTCTCGCTGGCGCTTGGGCTCGGGCAGCCGGCCCATGCCTATCTCGACCCCGGTACTGGCAGCATGTTCCTGCAGCTTTTGCTCGGCGGCATCGCCGGCGCCCTGGTGACGCTGCGGCTGTATTGGGCACAGATAAAGCTGTATTTTTCCTCCCGGAAATCTGCGAAGACAGAGACGACCGAGAAGCAATGACTTTGCAGCCCCAGCGAGACCCGGGCTCGTTCCGGGACCCCTCCGGTCAGGTTTTCCTGGTTGGTGACCGGGTCTATCGGGCCATCTACGGAGATGCCCTTTCCGAGTGGGAGGCGACCTCCGCTTTTGTCGGCCGCATGGCCGAGCAGGGCCGGATCGTCGCCACGAGCGTGGCTCCGAATGACGTTCTGGCCGCCGAGGCGAACCAACCGCGCGCCGTGCTCGAACATGAGCGGTTGCCGTTCATCTCTTATCCCTATGAATGGTCTTTCGCGGCCCTGAAGGCGGCGGCCCTGCACCACCTTGACCTCCAGCTGGAGGCTTTGGCCGAAAATATCGTCCTCTCGGATGCGTCGGCCTACAATGTGCAGTTCGTTGGGGCACGGCCCGTCTTCATCGACGTTTTGTCCTTCCGCCGTTATCGGGACGGTGAGTTTTGGGTAGCGCACCGGCAATTCTGCGAACAATTCCTCAACCCGCTGCTGCTGAGATCGTTGCTGGGCATCTCTCATAATTCATGGTTTCGCGGCAGTCTGGAAGGCATCACCAGCGTCGATTTGGCTCGATTGCTGAAGTGGCGGCATAAGCTGTCATGGAACGTCTTGACCCAGGTCACCTTGCAGGCGTCGTTCCAGCGCTCAGCCATGTCCCAGAAGGGCGCCGTGGACGGGGACAAGATCCGCCGTATCGGCTTCCCCAAAACCGCCTATGGCTCCATGCTGACCAGATTGCGGTCGTGGATTCAAACCCTGCAACCGGCGGATGGCAATTCCACGGTGTGGCGCGACTACGCCACCACGACCAGCTACAATTCGGACGAATCCGAGAGCAAGCGGGCCTTCATCGCCGAGTACGCCGCTGCGGTCAAACCGTCTATGTTGTGGGATCTTGGCTGCAACACGGGTGATTATTCCGCCGTCGCGCTTGAAGCCGGCGCTGAATATGTCGTCGGCTTCGATTTCGACCAGGGTGCATTGGATGCCGCCTTCAGCCGTGCGACCAGTACGGGAATGCGCTTCCAGACGTTGTTTCTTGATGCCGCCAATCCGTCCCCATCCCAAGGCTGGGCTCATGGCGAGCGTCGCAGCCTGGGATCGCGGGCCAATGCGTCCGGGCTGATTGGGCTGGCGCTGATCCACCATCTGGCCATCAGCCGCAACATTCCCTTGGACCAAGTCATCGGCTGGCTGGTCGGCCTTGCCCCCACCGGCGTCATCGAGTTCGTGCCAAAGACCGATCCCATGGTCATCGAACTGCTGAAGCTGCGGGAGGATATCTTCCCGGATTACGGAACCGAGGCCTTCGAGGCGGCCCTGGGCAAGCATGCTGCGATCCTTCGGCGTCAGACGATCTCGGCGTCGGGGCGGACACTTTATCAGTTTGATCGCACTGCCCGGTGAGACTGGCCAATGCTTGACGGCGGCAAGGTTCTGGCGGTGATCGCCGGCCGCGGCGGCTCCAAAGGGCTGCCGCGCAAGAACGTGCTGCCGGTCGATGGACAGCCCATGATCGCCTGGAGCGTCGCCGCCGCCCAAGGGGCCTCTTTGGTGGACCGGACGATCTTGTCTTCGGATGATCCCGACATCATCGCCGCCGCCCGCGCCGCCGGCTGCGAGGTTCCCTTTGTCCGTCCGCCGGAACTGGCCAGCGATCAGGCCTCGATCTACGACGTTCTGTTCCACGCCCTCGACCATGTCGGCGAGACATTCGCGTGGGTCGTGCTGCTGCAAGCCACCTCGCCGCTGCGCACCAGCGCCGATATCGACGCCACCTTGTCCTTGTGTGCCGATGGCCGCGCGCCCGCCGCCATCTCGGTCTGTCCGCCCTCGAAATCGCCGTACTGGATGTACAGCCTGGACGACAGCGGCCATCTCCACCGCTTGCTGGATCCGCCCGCCGCCGACGCTCGCCGTCAGGACCTGCCCGAAACGGTGGTTCCCAATGGGGCGGTCTACGTGGCCCGGACGGACTGGCTGCGGAAAACGCGCAATTTCGTCGAGCTGCAAACCCGGGCTTACGTCATGCCGCCCGAACGCTCGGTGGACGTGGACAGCCGCCTGGACTGGCTGCTTGCCGACCTTTTGGCGAGAGAGCGGAACAACCCCGCCTAGAGTGGGGAAAATGGCGGAAATTCTTGCTTTTCCGACCTTGACGGTTTACCCAGGAACGCTCGTCCGAGGCCCCTCGCCCGACCGCTATGGAGTCTGACTATGACCTCGATCCTTAAAGGCAACTTCCAGACCAAGCGTGCGGCCCAGGCCGACCTCAAAAAGCCGGAGGACTCCACCGACCTGGAGGAGCGTTTCGAGGCCGAGGCCCTGAAGCGGCTGGGTGGATCCATCGCCTTCGTCTCCAAGAAGAAGATCGATTTCGAGTTCAAGGACTGAGTGGCGGGCATGACCGAGACCCGGATGGAGGGCGGCGAACTCGCCCGCGAGATGATGCCCCTCATGGAGAAGATCACCTGGAACCGCCATGGTGATCTGGCTGTCGAGAACGCCCGGCGCAATCTGGCCGTCCTTGATCGCGGGAAATCCCTGGCCGCCTTGCGCGACGAATCCCTGGGCGAGGGCGACAGCGCCATCATCATCGCCGCCGGCCCCAGCATCCGCCGCTTCGATCCCATCCGTCAGATCAAGGAATCCGGCTACAAGGGCACCATCATCGCCACCGACAGCGCCATCGCCTATTGCCTTCGCAACGGCGTGGTGCCCCATCTGGCGGTGACGCTCGACCCCCACGCCACCCGCATCGTGCGCTGGTTCGGTGACCCCCATCTCAGCCGTGAGAAGATGGAGGCCGACGACTATTTCCGCCGCCAGGATATGGATACCGCCTTCGCCGCCGAGGAACGCACAAACCGCGAGATTCTCGGCCTGCTGGAAGAGCACGGCTCCAAGATCTGCATCGCACTCTCCACCTCGGCCTCCCAGGCGGTGGTGGACCGGGTGGTAGAAACCGGCATGCGGATTTTCTGGTGGAACCCCACCCTGGACGATCCCCACGCCAACCCCGACGGCATCACCCGCACCCTGCACCGCATGAACAAGATGCCCTGCATGAATGCGGGCGGCAACGTGGGCAGCGCCTGCTGGATGATCGCCGACGCCCTGCTGGGCAAAAAGCGGGTCGCGCTGACCGGCATGGATTTTTCCTACTACGCCGATACGCCCCATTCGCAGACCCAGTACTACAAGGAAGCCGTCGCCCTGGTGGGCGAGGAAAACCTCGACAAACTGTTCGTGCGGGTGTGGAACCCTTATACCGAAACTTGGTTCTACACCGACCCGGCCTATTTCTGGTACCGCCAGGCCTTCCTGGAAATGGCAGCCGATGCCCAGTGCCGGACCTTCAACTGCACCCAGGGCGGCATCGTGTTCGGCGACGGCATCGACTTCATGCCGCTGGCCGACTTCCTGGCCCAAGGGGCCTGAACAAGCTTAGGACCCGCCCATCATGGCCAAGGTATTGATGATCAACCCGGTGGTGCGCGAGGAGGACGTGCCGCGCCATGTCCCTTACGGCATCGCGTTGCTGGCCGCCATCGCCATGGATGCCGGCCATCTGGTCCAGGTTTACGACGCCAACGCCTGGCGGGCCGGCGAGGATGTGCTTCGCATCGCACTCGGCGCCGACGACTGGGAGGTCATCGCGTTAGGGGGCATGACCACCACCTATGGCTCGGTCAAGAATGTGGTGCGGGTCGCGCGCGAAGTATGCCCAAACGCGGTGATCGTGCTGGGCGGCGGCATCTTGACCTCGCTGCCCCAGGACATGATGCGCTTCCTGCCGGAAGTGGACGTGGGTTGCGTGGGCGAAGGCTTCATCACCTTCCCCGACATCTTGTCCCATGTGGACCACATCCGCGCCGGCGGTGCGCCCGCCTGGGATAAGGTCAAAGGCACCATCAGCCGGGGCGAAGGCGATCGCCTGGTGCTGGCGCCCCAACGCGAATTGCTGCACGACCTGGACACGCTGCCCTATCCCGCCTGGGATCTGTTCCCGCTGGAGGAGGTCTACTTCAACAATTCCGAGATGATGTTCTCGGTTGAGGGCATGATGGCCAAGCGCCGGCTGGACATCAATGCCAGCTACGACTGCTCCATGATCTGCCGCTACTGCTACCACCTGGGTATCGCCGGCGACATGCGCTACGAGCAGGGCGAGGACGGCGAGATCGAAGTGGCCTTCGACAAGCCCGGCACCTACACCCGCGTCACCCGCTACCACAGCCCGGAATACATCGTGAAGATGGCCAGGCACATGGTGGATACCTACAACATCGATTACGTCCTGTTCCTGGACGAAAATCTGATGACCATGGACCAATATTCGGGCCGCACCTGGCTGAAGGGGATCTGTGAACTCTGGCACGAAGCCGGCCTGGCGCCCCAATATACCAAGGACGAGGCCGGCAATGTCACCGGCTGGACCGGCATCCACTGGTCGGGGACCAGCCACGCCACCTTGTGCACCCAGGACATCCTCAGGACGATGCGCGCGGCGGGCTGCGCCCATCTGGTCTACGGCTATGAAAGCTTTGCCCCCCACGTTCTGAAGACGGTGGGCAAGGGGTCCACCCCCAAGACCAATATCCGCAGCTTCCACTGGACCATGGAGGCCGGCATTCGTCCGGTCCCGAATCAGATCATCGGCTTTCCCGCCGACGATTTCGACTCCATCCGCGCCAATATGCGCGCTTGGGACGATTTGGGCATGATGGTCAAACCCCACTTCGCCACCCCCTATCCGGGCAGCGAGTGGTTCACCGTCTACCGCGACAGCATCGTCGCCCAGTATGGCGGCGACCTCGAGGCTTTCATCCTGGATCTGGGCGACGCCAGCAAGATCTCGGCGACCATCTCGCATAATTTCAATGCCGTCGAGCTGATCGGCCTGCGCGAGATGATGCTGAACAAGGACACCAAGCGCATCGACGAGTATGAACGCATCTGGCGCAAGAACCACGGCATTCCCGAGGGGGCGCCATCGACGCTGTATCGCAGCGAGGATCGCTGAGGCATGTGCGGATTGGCTGGAGTGGCGGGAGGCCACCCGGATGACCTGACGCTGAACGCCGCGCTGCGGGCTATCGCCCACCGCGGCCCCGATGGTTCCGGCATCCACCGTGACGGCGATATCTGCCTTGTCCATACCCGACTGAGCATTATTGATCCCAGCACCCTGGGCGCCCAGCCCATGATCGACCGGGCCACGGGCGTGGCCATCGTGCTCAATGGTGAGATCTATAACTACCGCGAACTGAAGCGCCAGCTTCCGGCTGACGATTTCGTCGGCCAGTCCGACACCGAGGTCTTGCTCCGCCTTTTCCTGCGCGACGGCATCGACTGCGTCCGCCAGTTGCGCGGCATGTTCGCCTTTGCCGTCTGGGACCCGCGCTCCGGTGAACTGCATCTGGCCCGCGACCGTTTCGGCATCAAGCCGCTCTTCGTCGCCCGGCACGACGGGACGCTGCTGTTCGGCTCGGAAGTCAAGGCGCTGCTGGCTTTGGGGGTGCCGACCCGGCTGAATCTCGCCATGGTGCGTGACTATCTGGTGTCAGGGCGCATGGCCCACACCACGGCGACCATGTTCGAGGGCATCGAAATGGTCACGGCCGGCCAGATCGCCACATGGAAAGACGGCCAGATCGAGACACGGGATTACTGGTCCCCCTGGAGCCCGGTGCCGGCCCACAGCCCCGCCGATGTGGAGGCCGAGGCCTGGGACATCCTGTGCGAGACGGCGCGGCTTCACATGATCAGTGATGTCCCGATCGGGATCAGCCTGAGCGCCGGGCTGGATTCCCAGTTTATCGTCCACCTGCTGGCGGCCATCGGCCAAAAGGACGTTCACGCCTTTACCTGGGGCTTCGACGAGGGTGAGTACGACGAGGCCCGACGCGTCCGAGAGACGAAGTTCGCCCTGCGCGTCCATGAACATCCGGTGATTCTGCGCCCCGGGGATGTGATCTCCAGTCTGGAGGAGGCCATTCCATTCTATGAGGCGCCGCTGGGTGGCGTCGGAACCATCGGCCAGTTCCGGATCATGCAGCAAGCGCGCCTTAATGGCGTCCGGGTCATGCTGACCGGGGAAGGATCGGACGAGATTTTTTCCGGCTATCGCTATTATTACTACTCCTATTTCCGCGATCTCGCTGAACGTGGTGAAACCCGCCGCCTCCAGTCGGAATTGGAGGATTTCGCCCAAACGCAGGGCGAAAGGCTGATTCCCGGAACCGAGGCGTTCGAGCGCAAGGTTCTGGGCGGTGGCACCCTGCGTCTGGCCCCCGATGGCACCACCCTGGAAGCCGACGCGTTCCTGGGACCGGCCCTTTCCAGCCTGCCCATCACCCCATTGCCGGAGCCGCCCGCAGGCTTGGCCTTCACCCATCTGGAACGGGCCATGCTGTCCGACCTGGCCCGGGACAAGGTCAGCAAACAGCTGTGGTATGATGACCGCTGCTCGATGGCCTGGGGGGTCGAAGCGCGCGTTCCGTTCCTGGATCACAAATTATTTGAATGGGTGCGTGGCCTGCCCGAAGGCTGGCTGATCAAGGACGGTGTTTCCAAGCGGCTGCCGAAGCAACTGCTTCGGCGCTTCTGCAATATTGATCCCGGTTCCACGATTAAGCATTACGTGTCTAATCCCCAACGGGAATGGCTCAAGGGGCCGCTTTTTCATCAGATCCGGGCGCTGCTCGCCGATGGGATCTTGCATCAGACAGGGTTGGTGAACATGCCGGCCATGCTGAAGGCCTACGATGCCTATGCCGCCCAAGCCGAGCTGGGTAATTCATTTTTTGTATGGAAGATGCTCAACATGGAATTGATGTTGCGGGCTTTTTTCCCCCATCTGAAGAAATAGACGGACATGGAGACCTTTCTGGTCCTGCGGGAAAGGACCCTGCCATGGTTGCTGCTGCGGCTTCTCCAGGGGAAGCGGCCGATCCTGCTGGCCGTGGTGGCAGACCTTCCGTTCCTTACCCCCGTCCTCCAGTCCCTGGCTGACCGCCTGGTTCGGCGCGGCCTGCTCCGGCCACTTGAAGACGCCCGCCCCGAGCTGTTGCCGGCCCGCGGCATCAATGCGCTGATCGATCTCCGGCGGTTGGAAGACCCGTTTCTGCCCAACGAAGACCGCCTCTCGGCGTTCTTTCGCTTTGATGAGGCTGACGGGCGGCTGGGCAATTTTGGCTTGGCCTATCGCCACGCCTGCTGTTCGTCCCTGGTCGACCATTACATGCTGCTCTACACCGTGGCGCGCATCGAGGACCAAAAGGCTGGTCCAGTCATTGGCCTGGACCGTTATCGTGCGGGCCTTTTGAAGATCTTGACCGGACGCGTTCCGGCCACCACCGCCGCCTTGCACATGGTGAGCAACTCGGTCATGGCCCTTCTGGTTGCCGCCTGGTCCATTATCTTTACGCTGCGCCGCACCCGGCTGTCGCCCCCGCCGCCGCGCCATGTCCGCTTGGGACTGGATTTCGTCGATGATAGCCGGGACGCGATCCTTTGGGGCGAAGTCGCCCAATCTCCTGACGACATGGTCGCCGTCTGCCGTTCAGCCGGGTTCTACAGCCGCTGCGGCGAAGCCTATCCCGACCGACACCGCGTCATGTCCACCGATGGAATCATGGGGCCGGGTGACGCACTGGCCTCCTTGGCCGAAGTCCTGCCGGCCATCGGCCGGATGTGGCTCTTCGCCTTACGGTTCTGCGGTTCTGATTTCCGCGCCGTGATTACACTGCCCTATCGTTGCCTAGTCTGGCGCGCCCTCTTCAATCGGTATTCGTTCAAGTTTTTCTGGGCCCGCGACGAATACAACGCCGAGCACGTTATCCGCACCATGGAATTGCGGCGCCGCGGCAGCCGCTCGATGGGTATCATGCACGGCATTCCCACCATCTACCCGGTGCAGGAGCAGTTGCGGTACCTGGACCTGGACGTCTTCTACGTGTTCGGCGTCGATCAATATCGCCGCTACTACGCCGCACGCTGGCCGGAAACCATGACGGTCCGGCCAGTCGGTTCGTTCGGGCTGACCCGGCAGCAATTGGAGGAACTGGGCGAGCGGCGTGGACGCGACATCGTCTGCTATCTGGAGCCCAGCTTTTTCGAAGACAAGGTGCTGGATGCGGTGCGCCGAATGGCCGAGGCCTTCCCGGATCGCAAAGTCTATATCAGCGTGAAGCTGCCCCGCCTTAAAGGCAGCTATGGAGAAAAAATTGCACGCCTGGAAAGCGGGAATCCGCCCAACATCGTGCCTTATCGGGATACCCGCTCCTATCTCCTGATGTTCGAATGCGCTTACGTCGTGGTTGACGGCTCCACCCTCGGCATGGAAGCGGTCCAGTTCGGCCGCGCGGCCTTCCATCTCGACCTTGATGACCGCTGGAAGTCTCTCTATTATCGCGACTTTCCGGCGATGTGCGTCACCTCTGCAGATGAATTGATATTGAAAATCAAAGAGATAGAGAACGGGAAGCTCTATCCGCGCGAACAGATGGCCGACGCGATCGACATGTCCGGCCGCATCATCTGGGACCGTATCCGCGAGGACATGGGACTTCCGGCAAAGACCGAGGTTCCACTTCCCCATTTATCATGCGCCTCTGCGGCACCTGAGTGAAAGAAAGCGATCATGGATAACCAGCCGACTATCCCCGATTGGGCCTTTGATATGGCACCCTGCCTGCGTGACATGCCGTACAGCGAGGAGGCCCGGGATGTCGTGGCTGCGGCCCTGGCCCTCGACGAGGGCCTGGACCAGCCGACCGCCTGGCTGTTGAAGGTCCAGGCCGGGCATGTGCTGATGCAGACCGTCCTGGACCTGCATGATAAGCCTGAACTTGACCCGATGCCGATCTACCGTCAGGCGCTGACCCGGGTCGCCGCTTTCTTACGGGCAGGCTGGTCGGGGCGCTCGCCCATCGCCTACAGCTTGGCCAATGACAATCCCGATGGCGTCGAGGACCGCACGGCCCTCCATTACGGCACGCTGTTCCCGCAGTTCAGTGACGAACGCTATTATGACGAGCCCAAACAACTGGTTGGCCAGCGCCTCGAACGCAACGGCTTTCCCCTTGCCCGCTTCCCCGAGTGGCGCGGGCTGGACGCCGGCTGCGGCAATGGCCGGTATACCCTGGGACTGAAGCAACTGGGCATGCGTGAGATGGTCGGCCTCGACCTCTCCGAATTGAACCTGAGTGACGCCCGCGCCAAGCTGGAACGCCGCCCCTTCCCGGGAGTCAGCTACAAGCAGGGATCGCTGCTGGAGATTCCTTTCCCCGACAATTCCTTCGACTTCGTATTCTGCAATGGCGTTGTCCACCACACCATCGACTACGACAAGGCGGTTGGCGAGCTGGTCCGCGTGCTGCGCCCCGGTGGGTGCGGCTTCTTCTATGTAATCACCGAACCTGGCGGGATTCATTGGGAGAACGTGGATATCATGCGCGTCCTGCTCAACGGCATCAGCTATCGCTATGCCCAGCATGTCCTTCAGTTGCTAGGGGTTCCCGGGCACCGGATCTTCCTGACCCTCGATCACCCCATGGCCCCGGTCAACATCCGCCGCACCCGCAAGGCGGTGGCCGAATTACTGGAAGCCAAGGGCGCCTGCAACGTCCGCTGGCTCGAGCGGGGCTGCGACTGGGATGGAACCGAACGTATCTACCGCAACGAACCTTATGCTCGGACCATGTTCGGTGATGGCGAGAATCGCTTTTATTTCGAAAAGCGGACCTGAGGACAAACCCCTCGCCAGAGGCATGCCCGCACAATCCAAAAGGTCTTGTTTTCCTTGACCCTTTGGCGGG
>Ga0172373_10007349_pt1 | contig 14333 bp, 18 predicted proteins | sample Lak10m_2_FD_114546 | JGI IMG/M metagenome (GOLD analysis project Ga0172373, IMG submission 114546) | Freshwater microbial communities from Kabuno Bay, South-Kivu, Congo - kab_092012_10m | ecosystem: Environmental > Aquatic > Freshwater > Lake | place: Democratic Republic of the Congo... | reverse complement strand
TGACTGAGAAGCACCATCAGGTGCAAACTTACGATACAACTCGACATAATCTAGAATAGATATACCAAGCATCTCATATGCAAAATTGTCACGACCAAACAATGATACTGTTCTTGAACTAATACGGCTCCAGGGCGAGAGACGCAGTGCTTCTTTTTCACCCAATAGTTTACCAATACGATTGATCAAATATGGAAAATCGAAAAACTTGATATTCCATCCAGTAACAACATCAGGATAATCCTCTGTCCAATAAGACAGAAACTTTTTAATCAGATCATATTCATTCTTACAACGAACATAGTTTATGCCCTCGGCTGAGCTATATTCGCCGCAACCAAAGACATAATAATCTTCGTTCTTTTTGATGGTGATAGCAGTTATTTCTTCAATTGCTTGTGTTGGTTCCGGAAATCCATTCTCAGAACCGACCTCCAAATCAATTATTGCAATCTTCAGCAGAGATGTATCCCAGTCTATGTCATCAGGAAAAGCTTCTGCGATATATGCATATTCATACTTGGTGTTACCATAAATCGCGAAACCAGAAACATCCTTGTAATTGTCCACAAACTGGCGGCAATCTCGTATACCACCAGGGTGAACCACATCAACATATTCACCAAAAAGAGTCGTATACTTCGTGGGCTTCTTTGAAGGAACGAATAGTTCTGGTTGAAATGCTATCTTTGATTGTACTCTTTTACCTGCTTTCACTCCTCTAAACAAAATGTTATCGCCAATACATTGTACATTGGTATAAAAATCCATCATTTCTCCTTACAGGATGAGCGATTTAGAAGGTGCAATGATTCCACCAAAGATCGAATTATATTGATTCAACATCTCGTTTACAGGCTTAGCAACATATACAACATGATCTGAAGAAACCTCAATAGGCTCATTCTCAGCATAAGGAATCCATGGAGCCAATCCGATAGATGCTTGTGCTTGCTGCGATCTAGAAGGCATTATAGCTATCATTACAACATTTTTCAATAGATACTTAGGTGGCGTATACTGACGAACCTCAACATCAGCCAAAAGCTCTTCGCCGGTGATCAGCTTTACAATCTTTACATTCTTACTCATTAGGCGATCTCCACCATGTAATCATATACCTTACGAGGCACCCATCGATATGGAATTAGCATCTCACGATTGTGAAACTCTTCCATATCAATCGTAGGATCGGGTTCATATGACCACAACACCCACCTACCATCATACTTACGCTGCGAGAATTCAACTTGTCTCATGATTATCTCCTATTATGTCCAAAGGCTTTTACGGATTTTGATTAAACGAAGAAGCATCTCCTCTTCTTCTTTTGCATATGCTTCTTCTATTTCGTGAAGATCTTTAATTAGCATTCGCTCTTTTTGTTTTTCATCTTCGGAACGATTATTATGATGTTCAAGAATGTCACGACCGTTTTCACGATTTAAATCGCAATATGCAGACCAACCAGATACGTCTATAGGATCTGGTCGTTTTAGATATACTTCTTTCCACCATTTATACAGTTCTAGGATTTCTTTGGCTTCTGTTGCTTGACCTTCCACTTCCATTTCCCATTCGAGATATGCAACACCATGCTGAGGTGAACGATACTTGGCAAATAACCCTCTTACATCCTTTCCTGGAGTGAAAACGATGTTCATCCATGCTTTTTCGCATTCAACAAAATTGACCAATTCGTTGAACAAACCATACAGGATTCTTTTATCAAAGTCGTAATAGTTTGGTTCCAATCCTGTTTCAAGAATATTATATCTATGAGTCGTGCGATACTTTATATAATAAACAGGATTACTCCATAAAACCCTGTAGAGGGTTTCATATAGATTCATGAAGTAATCTTTTACGGTAACAGTAAAGAAGTATTGCACAGGTTGTTCACTTTTTTGCTTTTCTTCTTTTTCTTTCCAATTTTTTATTATTTGAAGTTGTTCTTTTGGGTTTACTTTTAGCAATTTTGCTTTCATTGTATTTCTCCAAAGAAGGGTCATGATATGTGGACAGCCACATACCGCGAGCCTCATCGAACTGAGCAGAGGTTATTATAGTACAGCCATACTTGGAAGTCAATAGTTTTTCAATCATCTTGGCGCCAAGTTTGGTGAAACTTGATGTTGTTTGTGTCATGAATACTTCAAAATGGCTTTATGTAGGGCTGATAAACTGTCCTGTATAGGAAACACTTTCATCAATTTATCAACATTCAACACACAGTTGGATCTCGGTGCCTTCACTGCAGCCATAAATGCTTCTTCTGTAAACCATTCTTTTTTCAAACCCATCATATCCGCAACTTGCTTCGTTGTTACTGCACCAGGATTACAAACATTATAGATACCGAACTGAGGTCTCTCGGTCGCAAAATGAATAGCAACATTTGCGACATCATCAATATAACTAACACTGTTTTTATAATCAATCAATTTCGGATAACGAATGTATTTGGTCAGAAGATTTTTGTTGTTCTCTGTGTTGCCAAATGGCATACGAATACGAAGAAGATATGACTTATTCATATAAGGCATCAACAATCTCTGTGCCAATGCTTTTGAACCACTGTAGAAGCTACCATTATCGAAATCAAAGTTTGATTCATCTTCCTCAGTATAATCCTTAGTGTATCCAGTATACACACAACCACTAGATATATGGACAATGGGAATATTTGGGTGTGCGCGTTCCAGTTTTAATGGCCATGACACATTACCATCAATAGTTTTTTCTTTATTGGATTCACATGCATCAACATTGGGTGATCCTGTATATCCAGCTGCATTGATGATAACATTTGTATGAATTGGAACATAGTTGCTGTGTGAGGTCCAAGTAAACTTGATTTCTTTCTCAATCAGTTTCTTGATAACTTCTGTTCCGATGTATCCGTGACCTATTACCGTAATCATTTTTTACCTCATGATATATTGTTTCATCTAAACCATTTGATAAACTATATTTTGGAGACCAACCAAGTTCATTTTTGATCTTACTGATATCAGTAGAATATCTTACATCATGACCAAGTCGATCACTCACATGTTCAATCAAAGAACGATCAGCATTCATCTTTTGAACAATCATGTTCACCAAATCAATATTTTTTGTTTCATTCTCTCCACCAATACAATATCTAGTATTTACTGCACCAGCATGAAATACACGATGTATGGCTGTAACAGAGTCTTTTACATAGATCCAATCACGAATCTGTTGACCATTACCATATACAGGTATACTCTTATTCCGTAATATACGATTTATAGTCAATGGAATGAGCTTTTCCGGATGCTGCCAAGGTCCATAGTTATTTGATGAATTGATGATTATATAAGGCAAATCATATGTGTTTCCATATGCCATAACAAAATGCTCAGCAGAAGCCTTACTGGCAGAATATGGATTCCTTGGTTCTATCTTTGATTCTTCATTGAACTTGTTAGGTTCGATCACTTCACCAAATACTTCGTCTGTAGATATATGCAAAAACTTCTGCACTTTATTCTTTACAGATTGTTCCAATAGGTTTATTGTTCCTATGATATTAGAATCAACAAATGGTTTACAATCTTGTATTGATCGATCAACATGACTTTCTGCAGCAAAGTGTATTACATGAGAAAACTCATGTCTAGAAAACAACAATTCAACAGACTGTTTATCAGCAATGTCTATACAATGATTTTCTATTCCCATTGTGTAAATCAATTCTTTAGGATTACTCGCGTATGTTAGTTTATCGGCAATAACTATATCAAGTTTATCAACTTGCAATATATGTTTGATGTAGTTGAGGCCAATAAAACCAGCACCACCAGTAATGAGAACCTGCTTCATTTATATGCTACCATTTTCAATACACAGCCTCTTGCAGGCTCGGGGTTTCTTAAATCTGGAACACGCATTATATTTGAAAATCCAGCTCTAGTCAAGTATTTTCTCAACTTATCCTCATTGAAGCCATTTATATGACCCATACCAGGAATCTTGCGATCTGTTTCATGCAGCCATCCAGCATAGATTACTTCCATGGCGTCTTCGAAAGGATCATTGTTTTTGTTTAACCAATCAACATTTGCCATAAGATGCCAATCTTTTTTGTATATCCTCTCGGCAATCCATTCAATATCTGGTGTTGTTATCTCTAGACAACCACCAGGTTTTAGAATGCGTTGAATCTCTTTGAGAACTCCATCAACAATAAACTTCGACAAATGTTCAATGACATCACCAAAATATATCTTGGTTGCTACATTGGTTTCAAAAGGATAAGGTACTTTCGATAAGTCATGTTGAACATTAACATGAGGCCATGGATTTACATCCACGCGGACTGTTGCATCAGGTTTAGGCCATGGTCCACTTCCGAGATCTATAATCATATTATACTCCTGTCACGTATACAGAACTTGCTGTTTGGTTATCGCTTCTTTTTTCTATCAAATCGATTATCTTAGGATCATTTTCTTGATCCTTGTATGGAACAAACTTTGCACGAAACCTATTTCTAGTGTTTTCGTCAACATCTGTCAAATAATAAACTGCTAAACTTTTTCTCATCTCACCCACTGGACACTTCAAAGGTTCTGGTAAGCCATGCCAGGAGTTTTGTGCCGTATCAAATATAACAGCTCGATTGAACAATGGAGCAATCTTTTTTTCGCATTGCTTTGGTTTATTATTTTCATGATTGTGTGACCAAAACTCTATATCACCACCCCATTCTGATTTCCAATTTTCGTTCAAATAAACGATCAAATTCAATTTTCTTTGCAATTCTAGTTTTGGATGTATCGAATAATCGAGGTGAATGTTCAGTTTTCCACCACTCGGATGTGAATGTAAACCACCACCATGCAATCCATGATCAACATACAAGTTATCGATTCCAACTAAAGTCTTCATTTTATCAACAAATGCATCGCTAAGAAGTTGATGAAAAACTTTATAGAACTCCATTGAAAAATGTGACCATGATTGATTTGCTTTTTTGATCTCTATTGGATTGTTATACACACCTTTCCATGAATCATCTTCATAATTTGGAAACTTTCGAGACAATGTGCGAGCAAAAACATCATCAAAAAAGTTATCTATCACTACATGATTAAATGGAACTGAACTTCGAAATTCATATGACTTTTGTTCGTAGTCTACATTTTGAAACATCACCAATTACCCATCTTAAATCTATGATATGTTACTTGTTGATCGATCATCATAGACTCATGTCCAAAAATTTCGCGTGCCATCTTAGGGTATATGATACTCATAAAAGCATTCAATTCATTCATTGCACCTGTTTTATCATAATATGCTTGTCTTGGTGGATGATAGATCGAAGCACTATGAACCACATGTGCATGTGATTGTGCAATATCGCAATATGCTTTATCAAGCCCCCATGCTTGTTCGTATCCAGGCCACGAGTTTAGCGCCTTAAGAATACGGGCGAATATATCAGTTCTAAAAACAGGAACACCACATTCGAGAAAGTTCGTCTCCGAAAAATCTATTCCTTTATCTTGCGTCAAACATTGATAAAATAGGTCAGAACCTTCTGCCATTGATAATTGCCATAACCGAAAATCAAACCTTCTTGCTATTTCAAGCCCCTTATTTAGATTCCAAACATCAGTAATCTGATCATCATCAATACAACCTATGTAATCATATTTGCTGTAGTCGAATTGGTTGAATACATCACGAACCATTTGCCACTTATGACCACGAATATGATACAAATAGTCATATACATTTGGGTTTGGTTCGAAACCTTCTTTATAAACACAACTCACAATCTCATATGTTCGATCAAGATGCTTCGATCTCCAATGCGCATTCTTGTCATACCTATCATCAAATGTATCAGCATTATTTCCTGTTGGAACGAATATTAATGCCTTTTTCATTTTGAAGCTATTCTCCATCTATCTAGAATCTTTGATGATGAGTTCTTCTTATTCTTACCCCCAACACCAACAACAAAAAATGTATGCTCGTCAGCAACCTGCATTTCAAGATCACTCTGTTTTGTACCACCTATTCTATCACCACCATTGACAAAAAACAACAAACAACCTGGATACATTGTACGAACATCTCTGATAAGAGATGCAGCACTCTCATCATCATCATTGAATGCAACCGCTTTATCGACCCATCTAACACTACTAACAATGCTCATTCTTTCTTCGAAAGGTAAGAAATAGTTTCCTTTCTTACGAATCAACCAATTGTCTGAATTGATTCCTACAATCAGCATGTCAGTCAAAAGTTTTGCATCTCGTAAGTAATCAATATGTCCTGAATGTATTGGATCGAACCCACCACTAGCAATAGCAATACGTTTCATTTTCTAGCCTCTAATATCCACTTGTTATTAAGTAACCATTCAACAGTTTCGTAAACAGCCTGCTTTGGTGTATATGATACAGACCAACCATATGATTTGATCTTTGTTGTATCTAAATGTATATATGGTATATCACCAGGCCATCCTTTTATCTCATTATCATAAACAATGTTTGGTTGTAACCCCATTGCATCACAAACCCATTGAACAGCATCACTTACACGATAAGTGACATCATTACCAATATTGAATACCTCGTATTTCCTTTTCTTATTTTGAGCTGGTCTAACATATTCACCAATAGTAATCAACGCTGAAACAACATCAGAAACATGAACGGAACTTTTTATTCCTTTACCATTACCTAATACTTCAATTCTATTCGGATCAGCAATCAGTTTTTTTACAAAATCAAAAACAAACCCATGACTGTATCTGGGACCCAAAACAGTAACAAATCGAAAAGCATATGCTTCTAAATCCATTCCTTCACAATATGCAGATAACAAACCTTCGCCGGCCAGTTTAGTTGCACCATACAGTGATGTTTGCTCAGGCATTGCAATCGTTTCTGAGGCTGGTAACTTATCAATATCCAATTCACCCAAAACAGCAGAAGTGGATGCAAATAAGATTCTTTTCACATTGTTGCAGTACATCGCTTCTAAAAGGTTTGATGTGCCTATGACATTGCTGTTTATGTCTATTTTACGATTGGCAAAACCTTTTCTTATATCCGCATTAGCAGCAAGATGATATACACAATCAACACCTCTTAGATTTTCTATAAGCGGCAGTTGTTCAACCAAATCATTCATAATGAACTTAAACTTAGGATTAGTCAAATGCTTATGCTTTTCGATATATCTCATTTGACCACTGGAGAGATTATCGTATGCAATAACCTCATGCCCTCTATTCAGCAATACATCGACAACATGGCTTCCAATATAACCTGCACCACCAGTTACAAAATACCTCATTGTCTGATTCTACCTCTGACTAATCCTGATACATACCAATCATACATTATTTTCAAACCATTGTCAAGTGATATTTGAGGAAACCATCCTAATGCATTAGCTTTACTCGTATCAGTCAGTTTGCGCATAGTACCATCAGGGCGCGATGAATCGTACTCGAACCCATTGTTATATCCAATGACCTCAGCAAGGATTTCTGCGAACTCACTAATCTCTAAATCATATCCTGGTCCAAGGTTCACAAATCCACCAGTTTTCGTGAACTCTTCTTTTGGTGCATTCAAAACATGAATACATCCTCTAGCAAGATCATCACAATACAAGAACTCACGACGAGGTTTACCTGTACCCCAAAGAACAGCCTTGGTTCCCTTTAACTTAGCTTCATGAAACTTTCGCATCAAACCAGCAGCAAGATGATTGTTCTCTGGATGAAAATTGTCACCTATACCATATACATTACTCGGCATCACTGCACGATAATCAGTACCATATTGACGATTGTATGCTTGACACATTTTGATTCCAGCAATCTTAGCAATCGCATATGCATCATTCGTCACTTCAAGATGACCAGTCATCAAATATTCTTCTTTGATTGGTTGTGGGCAAACACGAGGATAGATACATGTTGAACCCAAAAACAGCAACTTTTCAACACCATGTCTATATGCAGCATCAATGACATTAGTCTGTATACGAAGATTGACATTGATCATATCTGCTGGATATGTGTTGTTGGCAACAATACCACCAACTTTAGCTGCAGCAAGATACACTTCATCAGGCTTTTCTTTTGTGAAAAATGCATCAACTGCAATAGGGTCTGTCAGGTTCAGCCGAGATGATGCCTCTGTAATGATATTATTTTCGCCTTGTTCTTGTAAAGCACGAACAATAGCTGAACCAACCAATCCTGTATGACCAGCAACATATATCTTTTTCATGATAACCTCAATTTTGATAATCGTGATAAATGATTTGACTTCCCAAATAATCAAAGTTTAGTGGTACTTGCTTCAATCTTAGTTTTTCTGCAACTTTCTTTTGCATATGCGGTGGTGTCAAAAATAATATAAATCCACCACCACCAGCACCCAATAACTTACCACCAACAGCTCCAGCTTGTATACCTTTTTCATAAATCTCATCAATGTCACTTGTTGTGACTGAAGATTCCATGCTTTTTTTCAGCTTCCATTGATCATTCAATAGGTTAGCAAAATCATATATCCTATGTTGAAATATAACTCTTTCTGCTTCATAAGTCAAGTCTTTCATTGTATTGAGATCAGTTTTCTTTGTAGTTATGTTCTCAATCTTTTTCTCAGCAATGTCGAAAGAGTTTCTCAGTTTTTCCGTAAAGAACAATTGAACCCATGATTCAAGCTCTTGAAGAATATCTTTTTGAAGGTGTAATGTATAGCAAGTAAAGTCTGTATACCCACCAAACTCAATCTTATTGAATCCACCGAATGCAGCAGCAACCTGATCTTGTGATCCAACAGCTTCACGTAATATATTTTGTTCCAAATATATCGCTTTTTTTGCAAGATCTCGTTTAGTTATTTGCTGATTTTTCAATGTTGCAAGCCCATGAATCAATGATACTGTGAAACTAGAACTGGATCCAATACCAGTGCGATTGGGCAAATCACCATGATGAGTTATATCTAACCCATCTTCGAAGTTCATATATTTGATCGCTTCACGAATCACAGGAATCTTTATGTCTTCAATCGATGATGTTGTTTCATCGTTGAAGTATCGAATCTTGTATCGATAATCAAATATTTCAGGTAGTCTGCGTAAGACTAAAAAACTACACTTATTGATAGAGGTGGACAAAACACAGCCCCCATGCTCGCGATACCATGCCGGATAATCTGTGCCGCCACCAAAGAATGAAATCCTATATGGTGTGCGTATGATAATCATTATACATTACCATGACGATTGTTTTTCAAAAACTTGTAACCTTTGATCATTTCTACAATACCATCTTGAAGCGAATATTGTGGCTTGTATCCAGTTGCTTCAATCTTAGCATTTGAAACAATATAGTTTCTTTGATCCGGATCCTTCAATAGTGGTGCTTCTAGATATGTAAACTTAGGAATGAAAGACTTGATTATCTTACAGAGTTCTAGCTTTGACAGATTTGCGTCAGACAAACCAACATTATAGATCTGTCCTTTCATTTCTTGAAAGTTGACTATTCCATGTACAAATGCTCTGCAAACATCACGAACGTGAATATAGTTGCGCTTAAAGTGTCCTTCAAATAGAACAACAAAACCATCATTCACTGCTCGATATGTGAAATCGTTGACTAATAGGTCTGTTCGCATACGAGGTGACATACCAAACACTGTTGCCAACCTATAGCTAATAGCATTAGGATGTTCCATCAACCTCTTTTCAACCTTCACCTTATCCTTGGCATACAAAGAAATAGGGTTCAATGGTGACTCTTCAGTGCAAAAGTTATTATCATCACCAGTGCCATATGCGCTATTCGTTGTTGGCATAATCACTGCTTGACCAGGGCTGATATTATCAAGCATGTAAAAAATAGCATCTTTGTTGGTTGTAGTCGCTGTAACAGGGTCTATATCGCAAACAGGTGCACCAACAAGAGCAGCTAGTGGGAAAATGTAATCGGCTCTTTTCAATAATGGATCGATATCACTAGGTTTTCTTACATCGCCTCTTCTTATCTCTAATAAGTTGTCGTGCATCAAATGATTGAGCGATGTTTGATTATCGTAATAAAGATTGTCGAGAACAATGGTTCTAAAACCAAGTCGAAGAAGCTCTTCAACAAAAATACTACCAATGTAGCCTGCACCACCAGTTACCAAAACAGTTGTCATCATAAACCTCACATTTCACAAGCAGTTATAATATCCTTCATCCTACTAGCATATGTATGCTTTTCTTTTACCTTCTTCATTTGATTGTGAACTAAGTCTCTTGTTTTTGGATTTGTTCGCATCTCAGATGCAACATAAAACAACTGATACGGATCTTCATGAAATGCTATCTCTTGATCAAAAAAATCATATACAGCCTTAGAGTTGGTCATCCCTAATTGACCATAACTGATCAACTTGAATGCTCTGCATGATTTATATCCAATGTTCACATGAAACTTAGGGCGAAGCTCTAGAGCCAGAAATGCATCAAGAGATAGTTTTTTCACATCCTCTTTCTGCAATACTCTTTGCCAAACATTGTTGAAATAAAATGGCATATTGTTTTCATTACATGCACGAATAAATGGTTCAAACTGATCATGATTGTCTTCTCTGATCGTACCTGAAAAAAATACTGATCTGGGTTCTTTCCAAGCAGTCAAACAATCATCTAGGTTGATTTCATTGGGCATAAAATCAGTAGCCCACATACTGTAAAAGTTATCATACTCAGCACCCCTTTCTAGATGCGAGAACCCATCATTCACAGCAATGTATTTTTGAGGTTCGTATTTGTATTCCCAGTATTTGTCTGACCAGTCATTAGCAAAACGAAAGTCTATGATTCTGCCCACACGACCTAGATAATAATCTGCACCAGGATTATCTGTTCCTTTTTTATTACCCAAATAGTTCATAACATATGTTGATGTTGTTCTCAAAGGCAATCTATGACTCGCAGGATGCGTGGTTGCAATCCAATGCTCTGATATAATCAAAGAGTCATCGAAAAAAGATGGATCAACATTATCTCGGTCATCTAACCAATATACTTCTTCACCCAAATACTGAGCCGCATTCACAAATGCTGCATGTGTAAATGCATGAGTATGCCCAGTATCGTATTTTGCACCCCAAACGATAATCTTTTTATGCTTGTTCATATATCTCTCTTATAAATCTTATTATAAACGATAGCATCAAACCAATTCAAAAAGTTATCATATACCATCTCACTAGGTGGCATATTATGCCTGAACTTGGGTTGTGCAATCATATCATTATATAGGCCATCGTCATTGTCAATTCTAACGATAGTTTGAATCAATTCTTGAATACTATTGAATCTTCCAGCATCAATAAAGATCTCTCGTTGAAATCTAAATCTACTGTCGCTGAACCCCAGTAAATAGGAATAGAATTGACATAAAATCCATCCATGATCTTCTCAGTAACATAGCCAGGATGCGGGCTATTCTCAAATGAAAATACAAACTTGTAATCTTTTATGAAATCCAACTTGGCATCATAATCGGGGCTAATCGTATACCCAATATTATTGAATAGGGGCCCTGCACTATCTACCTTCTTATACTTACATAGTTCGTGAAAGACAGTATTGCGTATATTATTGCTAGGATTTCTATGTATGAATACACAAAACTTCGTCTTTGAGTGTTTGATATTATGTGCATTGAAAATATGATTGAAATCAAACTTCTTGTAAAAGAAAGGCACTAATGCCCAACCAGGTAACCTATAATGCCATTGATTCGGATTATGATCAAATGTCATAGCATAATGACATTGATAGTTCTCTGGTCGCCTATTTTCGCCTGTATTGAAAATCTTTATGCATTTATCTTTAGAATATTGAAGATTTCTTGTACCAAAGTTTTCATCACCAAAGAACAAATATTCAGGATCATTGTTGTCTATAATCAAATCATATCTTTGACTAAGAATATGCTCGTAGAACTCTGATGTACAAACATCTACGAATCCTACCCGCAAAGGTTTCTTATTCATCACTTCACCCAATACCAAACATTTACATCGGTAAACGACATTTCATTATCAATGTTGTTCGCAGATCTAAAATCTCTCAATGCTTGTTGAACAGTTTGTAAGTTGATGTCATGTCCAGAGAAAATACCACCTGGTCGCACCTTGCTGTAATAGTTGTTCAAGTCTTTTAATACACTTTCATAAGAATGATCACCATCAATGAAAATATAATCGAATTGACCGTCATCAAACTTAGTTACAGCAGTATCAGATGTTTCTTTGTGTACAACAATTTTATCCATATGTAGGGCGAAGTTTTGCATTGTGATCTCATACCACAAATCCATATCTTCTTGTGTTACTGGACCAATCCAATCCATATATGGAAGATAAGGATCAATACAATGAATCTTATCAATTCTATTTGTCTGCTCTAGAAAATGAACAATATTCTCGCCTTTACAAATGCCAATCTCCAATCCAACCACATTTCGACTCAAACGATTGGATAGTTCATTTATCACATTCACCAAACCCTTACCCGAAATAAAATCAAATGGCCATTTGCCTTGCTCCTTGTATTGAGCAATAGTCAAAGGTCTTTCAACCTTTTGAAAAGAGTTCGTCATTGTGTTGATTCTAATAATATCTGACATATCAAGATCCATACTTAGAAGTTATCAAAGAAGAAATGTTCGGCACGCGATCATATTGATGAACAATGCTATAAGGAGTGCCTGAACTATTACAAACCATATTATTTTTTACGATAGGCTCATCATCAGTCAAATACTGCCTATACATATCTATCTTCCGTGGATCAGCAGTTGTTCCTAACTGAGCAGCCCATGCGTCTGATGCTTTAGTAAACCTAGTGATAGATTTATACTGGTCCATTGTCAACAATGTGTTATATGCTGCCTGATCGGGTCCACCACCACCAGGAATAGTGTGAGACATATTAGCGCATATCATATAAATGTTCAAGAATAAATCCTTGATTGTGCTCCAACGACCTGCCATTACACCAGCATTGTATATCGTCTTATCCAGCATATACTCATGAACATATGGGAAACTTAAGCGCATATTATTGTTTCCCCAATGCTCATTTCTGTACGAAATGCCCTCAGTGGAAGCTATGATCTTTTGATCACCATCGTATTGAGCAAATGCATTTAACCTACGCAATGTTTCACTAGGATTTGTTTGAAACACAACATCACGAACATCGGTTGCAATAACATAGTTTACCTGATTCTCAAGATTGTTCAACACCTTCCATGAATGATAAAATCTATCAACAACAATGTTGAAATCTTCGCGATAAGTAAACCTTTTGTTAGCATCATCACGGTTGAATGTAACGACTGTGTAATCTCTTTTAGTCAGTTCTTCAACAATCTCGAAACCAACATTGTATGCAATAACAACCTTATATCCATCGAAACCAGAACGATCAATGGAATTGACCCAATGAACGATCTTATCAAATGTATAGTTGGTTATACAACCAAGGATCAAATCTTTCATAGAACCCTCGCGCAAATAATATCATTAGGTTGATGCCCGTCAAGATATCTAACTTGATAGTTGGGGTTGATTTGAAACAATAATTGCATTACTTGCACTTCTTGCACATACCCCCATTCAGGTGAACCGAATAAACGACGATCATCAATCATGATTGTGTGTGTATCAATTTTGGATTTCTCTCGTTGCTTCTGCATACCAGTTTCAGTAATACGAACAACCTCTTTACCATAGATGCCCTGTAGTTCAAGCACCAAAGGGCATGGTGCATAACGACCACCCGGTAAAGGTCCACTAGCATGAGCATCAAGCCAAAATGTCGCAGGTTCGTTCAACTCATGTGCAATCTGAGGAACAATATCAACAGAATCACCAAACCATAGCTTCACTTTTGGATTGTTCTTGAATCTCTCATAACATTTGTCGAACATATCCTGATTCACTTCAATACTGTGAACTAGATCGTAACCAGCATCTAATGCAATCTGAACAGTATCGCCCAAATATGTTCCAGTCTCAACAAATACCCTACCAGCACCATACTCTTTCATGTATTCAATTTTTATATTACTCATACTTTTCTCCAAGGATAGTTGCCATTATATTTCTGTTGATTTGTTTGATTACCATATTTAAAGAAATCAGGTGATGCAGAGGTTGTATTACCATCCAATCTATAGTTCAATGTATATACACCACTCGTACCATATGGTGCAATATCTTTTATTGTATTGAAAAATC
>Ga0172373_10007342_pt1 | contig 14342 bp, 12 predicted proteins | sample Lak10m_2_FD_114546 | JGI IMG/M metagenome (GOLD analysis project Ga0172373, IMG submission 114546) | Freshwater microbial communities from Kabuno Bay, South-Kivu, Congo - kab_092012_10m | ecosystem: Environmental > Aquatic > Freshwater > Lake | place: Democratic Republic of the Congo... | reverse complement strand
GCACGGCACCATGGACGTGGCGGCCTACGGCGCCGACGCCTATGTGTTCTCGCCCTACAAGGCCTACTCACGCCTCTCGCTGGGCTTTGCCTGGGTGAACGACCGGCTGCACGCGGTGCCGCACGAGCACATGCTGGGCAAGGATGGCGCCGACTGGGAACTCGGCTCGCGCGACCCGGGCTTCTACGCCGCGCAGTCGGCGGTGGTGGATTACTACGCCTGGCTGGGCGCGCAGGTCGCCGAGGGCGCCACGGGCGCGGACCGCGCCAGCCTCGTGCGCGCAGGCACCGCGGCCATGGCGCGCCACGAGGCGGCGCTGATCGAGCTGCTGCTGCACGGCGACGCCGCCACGCCCGGGCTGCTGGCCACCCCCGGCGTCACCATCGTCGGGCCGGCCACAGCCGCGGGCCGCGAGGGCCTCGTCTCCTTCAACCTGCGCGGCATGGATTCCCCCACCCTGGTGCAAGCCTTGGCCGAGCGCGGCATCCGCGTCCACGCCCGCGTCACCGACGGCTACTCCGGCCACATCCTCGGCGCCCTGGGCCTGCAGGACTGCCTGCGCGTCTCACTCGCCCACTACAACAGTCCGGACGAGCTACGGGCCTGCCTGCGGGCCGTGGGGGAGATCGGGCGCGGCTTGGGCGGGTGACGGCTTCACAAGCGTCTGCCTTTCGCTGCGCAAGCAGCAGGCAAGAGCATCAACACTCTGGCAGCAGAAGCACTGGCGTCGCACGTTGCACGATGATGCCTGGCCCCGCGATCAACCTGAACCACTACGGCAGCAGGATGGCTCGAAATGCTTGATCCCTACGAACAGGAGCTGCTCGAGGCCTACGAGTCGGGCAAGCCGGCCGCATCTGAGACGAAGGCCGAACTGGCGTGGCTGAAGGCGGCCGCGAGAGCCACCGCGATCAAGGATCGACGCGTCAACATCCGCCTGTCGGCCGGTGATCTTCAGGACATTCAGGTGCGGGCCACGGAAGAAGGTATCGTCGCTCTCGGGAAATCCTGAGTTCGCCACCCTCATGAAGATCACGTCCGGACCCCAGCAAGCCGCACTCGACTTCGGCAACGAGTCCGACGGCTCCGATGCCAGCCCGCGCGGCCGCCAGGCCGGCCTGGTGCCGCTGCCCGGCTCGGCCGGCGCCCCGCTGACGCCGGAGCAGAAGCGCTTTCGCAAGTTGTCCGGCCAGGTGGAGGCGGCGCGCGAGTCGCTCGAGCGCTTCAAGCAGCAGGCGCGGGAGTTCTCGCAGCGGCAGGCGGAACTGACGCGCCCGCTGGTGGCCGATCTTCTGAGTTGCGGTGAGGTGCTGCTGCGCGCGATGGAGGCCTTCCACGGCGCGCAGAAGCTCGCGCCGGCGCAGCGGCGAACGCTGCGGCGCAGCATCACCGAGCAGGCGGTCGAGCTGATCGAGCTGATGGACGGGCCGCCGCCGGCCTGGCTGGTGGAGATCCACGACCGCCACGCGCGCAAGACGCACGCGCAGCAGGTGGCCGAGGACAAGCTCTCGATGCAGTCCATGCTGGGCGAGGCGCTGGGCGAAGACCTGGGCGACGAGTTGCTGAGCGACGAGGAACTCGCCGCCCGGCTCGCCCAGGTGATGGCCGAGGAGGCGCGGCGCAAGGAAGAGGCCGAGGCCGACGAAGCCGGCGATGTACCCGGCGCGCCGGGCCCGCAGTCGCACGGCCGCCCCGGCGCTGTGGGTCGGGCCGCAGGCGCAGGCAAGGCGCGCGGCCCCAGAAACCGCGCCACGGCCCAGGCCCAGCGTCAGGCGGCAGAGGCGCTGCAGTTCACGCAATCGGTGCGCGAGGTCTACCGCCGGCTGGCCAGCGCCCTCCACCCCGACCGGGTGCCGGAGGGCCCCGAGCGCGCAGCCATGACGGCCCTGATGCAGCAGGCCAACCAGGCCTACGAGTCCAAGGACCTGCTGAAACTGCTGGACCTGCAGGCGCGGCTGGACAGCCACGCCGCCGGCAACGCCGAGCAGCGGGCGATGGGCCTGTCGGCCGCCACGCTGCGCCACTACAACCAGTTGCTCGGGCAGGAGCTCGAGGACCTGCGGGCCGCGCTGCTGATCGAGGAAGACCAGTTGCTCGACGCCCACCCCCACGTGGCGCCCTTCCTGATGGGACGGACGAACGGGAAGACGCGGGCAGAGGTCCTGGCCAAGGCCGGCCAGCACGAGTTGCGGCTGCTGCGCCTGCAGATCGAGGAGGCGCAGGCCAGCCTGAAGGCCCTGTCCAACGGCGCCTCGGGCCGGCGCTGGCTCGCCGGGCAGCGCCAGCGGCAGCGCGAAGCCGACGAGGACAGCGAGCTGGACCAGTTCCTGACGAGCCTGCTGGATCACGGGCCCCCGGGCTTCGGGTCTGGCGGCTTCGGCGACACTGAGGGCGGCAACCCCTTCGCGCCGCCGCGTCGCCGCCGCAGGGGCGGACCGCCGGACGACATCCCCTTCTGAACCCGGGCCGGGCCCGGGACGCCACGATCGACACCCCGGACCCACCCAGCCGAACCCGCAGGACCCCGTCGTGCCGTCCGCCCCCTTCCAGCCCTTCCGCTTTGCGCAGTTGCCTGCGGGCGCGCGCATCGCCTGGACGTGCAGCGGCCCGCCGGGGGCGCCGGTGCTGGTGCGCGTGGCGCACTGGCTCACGAATGTCGAGTACGACCTGCGCTCGCCGGTCTGGCAGCCCTGGGTGGAGCGGCTGGGCCGCTCGTTCCGGCTCGTGCGCTACGACGAGCGAGGGTGCGGCCTGTCGAGCGACGACGACCGGCCGCGCGGTCTGGAGCCCTGGGTCGAGGAACTCGAGGCCGTGATCGACGCCACCGGCGAGCCGCGCGTCGCGCTCCTGGGCGTCAGCAGCGCGGCGGCCATCGCCATCGCCTACGCCATGCGCCACCCCGGGCGGGTGTCGCGCCTGGTGCTGCTGGGCGGCTACCTGCACGGCGCGCTGCACCGCTGCAACACGCCGCAGGACCGCGACTACCTCGAGGCCCAATGGCGGCTGGTCGAACTGGGCTGGGGCCGCGACGACCCGGCGGTGCGGGAGTTCTTCACCAGCCGCTTCGTGCCGGCCGCGTCGCCTGCGGTGCGCGAGGGCCTGAACGAGCAGCAGCGGCGCAGTTGCGACGGCCCGCGCGCGGCCGAGATCATGCGCGCCCGGGCGGCGCTGGACGTGCGCGCGCTCGCACCGCGGGTCAGCGTGCCCACGCTGGTGCTGCACTGCCAGGGCGACCGCGTGGCGCCGGTGACGCTCGGGCACGAGATCGCCGCCGCCATCCCCGGCGCCCGCTTCGAATCCCTGCCCACGGACAACCACGTGCCGCTGGGCCACGAGCCGGCTTTCGCGCGCTTCTGCGACGCGGTGGCAGGCTTCGTCACCGGCACCGGGGAGGCACCGCGCCTCACGCCGCGCGAGCGCGAGCTCGCGGCCCTGGTCGCACAGGGCCTGGACAACGCCCAGATCGCCGCGCGCCTGGGTGTGGCCGACAAGACGGTGCGCAACGCGCTGTCGGCGCTGTACGCCAAGCTCGGCGTCGACGGCCGCGCGCGCGCAGTCGCCCGGTCCCGGGACCTGGGGCTGTGAGCGCGCGGGCCCGGGACAGCCGTCCCGGGCCGTGGCGTCGGCGCACGGGATAGGCTCTGCCCGTCACCGTCCGGCACGGCAGAGGCCGGCGGCCAGCCAGCTCAGGGGTCTCCCATGTTTCTCGACATCGACGGCAACCGGGTGTTCACCCTCTCCTTCGGGTCCGGGCCGCGCACCCTCCTCGCCCACGGCGGCTGGATCAGCAACGTCGAGGACTGGATCACCACCCTCGCACCGCTGAGCACGACCTGGCGCACCGCGACGTACGACCACCGCGGCGCCGGCCTGACGCGGGTGCCGGTGGAACGCATCTCGCACGAGGCGCTGGTGGACGACGTCTTCCGCGTCATGGACGCCCTGGACATCGAGCGCTGCGTGCTGGCCGGCTTCTCGCGCGGCACGGTGACGGCGCTGCGGGCGGTGCTGGCGCGGCCCGAGCGCTTCGACGGCCTGGTGCTGATGAACGGCTGCGGCGAGGTGCAGGCGCCCGGCCTGCCCGTGAGGCCGCGGCCTGGCCCGTCCACCTGGCCCGGGGCCACGCACGCCGAACGCATGCGCTGGTTCATCGAACGCTGCACGCCCGAGCCCGACGTCGAACACATCCGCCGTTGGGGGGAGTACGTCCTCGCCCGGGCCACGCCCGAGGCGGCCGAACGGCTGTTCGTCATGGAGGCCGAGCAGCCCATCGACTGGGCTGCCCGCCTGCCGCAACTGCGCCAGCCCACGCTGGTGGTGCACGGCGAGCTGGACGTCTTCTACCGCATCGAACACATGCGCCACGTCCAGTCGCTGATCCCGGACAGCGAGCTCGTCGTGATGCAAGGCACAGGGCACCTGCCGACCCTGACCCGCCCGCTGGACGTGGCGGCCCACATCGAGCGCTTCTTCTCCGCCCGGGGGATCTGAGGCTGTCGGCAGGAATCGGTCCTGCAGGGCGAGGCGCCCAGGGAGCCGAGCCGAGACGTCAGGTCAGACCACCCTGACGTTCAGCCCGGGCACGCGGCCGAAGGCGGCATCTCCGGTCAACATGACATGTCGCGGGCCGAGCTGCAGGCAGCAGGCGGCCTGCAGCGCATCGGGCGTGCGCAGCCTTTCGCGGGCCCGGATGGCGGTGGCCAGTTCGACGACGTCCTGGTCGAGCTCCACCCACACCAGGTCCGGGCGGGCGAAAAAGTCGTCGTAGGCGGCGAGCACGCCCACGTCGCCGCTGCGCAGCGGCCCCACGCGGCATTCCAGCCATGTGAGCCGGCTTACCGCGGCCTGCAGCGGCCCCTGGTCCGCCTGCAGGGCCTGCACGGCCGTCCTGACCCCCGCAGCGAAAGGCGGACGCCCCTCGACGAGGTAGATCAGCGCGCTGGCGTCGAGGAAGACGTGCACCGGATGGGGCCGACGCGGCGGGTCACCAGGTCCGCTCGGCCTCGAGCTGGGCGTCGATGTCGGCGCGATCATGCCGGCCGGTGGCGGGGTGCTGCAGCAGCCATTGCACCGCCGAGAGGCCGGGCGGCGCCGGCTGCGCGCCGGCGCTCAGGCGTTGGAAGGCCTCCTCGGTGAGCACGACGGCCGCCGGCCGGTTGCGCTTGATGATGTGCAGCGGCCCCTTGAGCAAGCCTTCCTCGATGGCGGCCATGCCACGGCGCTTCAGCTCCACAGCGGTCAGGGTGTTTTGCATGGTCAGTCCTTCCGGGCGCTCGAAGACGCAGACCTGGATGGTACCGTTTTCAGTATCGTCAGATCGGCGCAGACCCGCATCCCCTCACCCGCACCGCCCGCCCCGCCTCCCGCTCCACCACCACCCCGTAGTCGCGCAGCGCCGCGGCCTCGCTGACGGCGCCGGCCTGCACGTCGGCCAGCACGCGGGCCGGGTCGCGGGCGAGCGGGTCGCCCCAGCCGCCGCCGCCGGCCTCGCGCACCACCAGGGTCTGGCCGGGCTGGAGCTCGAGCCGGCCCTTGGGCGGCACCGGCCGGCCGTCGACCAGGAACTGCCGGCGCGTGCCGGGCCCGCCGCCCAGCAGGCCCTGGGCCGGGATCTCGGTGCGCAGGCCGAAGAGGAAGAGCGTCACCGGCTCGCCGCGGGTGTTGGTCAGCGCCGCCTCCTGCCCCAGGCCGCCGCGGAACTCGCCCGGGCCGCCCGAGTCGGGCAGCAAGCGGCGGTGCTGCACGCGCACGCCGGTCTCGTTCTCCCAGACCTCGGTGGCGACGACGGCGTTGTTGGTCGGCGACGGGGTCGCGTGGCGGCCGTCCAGGCCGTGCATCGCGCCCAGGCCGCCGGCCAGGAAGTACTGCGTCGAGCCGGCCTCGCCACCGGCGCGCCCGGTGTGGCAGATGAAGAGCGAGGCCATGCCCGAGTCGGCCTGCACCCGCAGAGGCAGCGCGCGCGCCAGCGCGCCCGTTACCAGCGGCACGATGAACCAGCCCACCGTGTGGCGCCCGCCCGTGGGCGCGGGGCGCTGCGCGTTGAGGATGCAGCCTTCGGGCGCGCTCACGCGCAGCGGCGCCAGCATGCCGGCGTTGTTGGGGATGGCCGGCACCGTCAGGCACTTGACAGCGTAGCTGGCGAAGGCGCGTGTGTAGCACAGCGGCACGTTGATGGCCTGCGGCGCCATCGGCCCGGTGCCGTCGAAATCGATCGCCAGGCTCTCGCCCGCGACCTGCACCGCGCAGGCGAGCGTGACCGTGCCGTCGACGGTCTCGACCTCGATGCGGTGGCGGTACACGCCGTCGGGGATGGCGGCGATGGCGCGCCGCATCGCCGCCTCGGACTGCCCGACGATGCCGTCGGCCAGCGCCTGCAGGTCCTGCAGCCCGGCCTCGTCCATGAACTCGCCCACCAGGCGCTCGGCCAGCACGCAGCCGGCGATGTCGGCGCCGATGTCGCCGAAGACCAGCTCCGGCGTGCGCACGTTGGTCGCGATCAGCTCGTGCAGCAGCGTCACCGGCTCGCCGCGCTCGTGCAGCTTGCACACCGGCAGGATCAGCCCCTCCTGGAACAGCGAGGTGTTGGCCACCGACAGGCCCGCGCCACCGATGTCGGGCAGGTGGCTGATCGTCATGACGAAACCGACGTGGCGACCGCGGTGAAAGATCGGCCGTGCCAGGCACAGGTCGGGCGTGTGCCCGGTGCCGAGCCAGGGGTCGTTGGTGGCGACGATGTCGCCGGGCGCCCAGGTGCCCGCCGGGAAGCGCGCGAGCATGTGCTGCATCGTCAAGGGCGCGGTGCCGATGAAGGCCGGCATCGACAACGTGGCCTGGGCGATGCTGCGGCCCTGCGCGTCGAAGAGGATGCAGGCCAGGTCCCAGGCCTCGCGCACGCCGACCGAGAACGCGGTGCGCACGACCGACTGCAGCACCTCGTCGGCCACCGCGATCAGCCGGTCCCAGGCGATGCCGAGGTCGATGGCGTCCAGGGTTCTTGTCATGACCGGGCCTCCACGCCGTGGATGCGCACCACCAGGTTGCCGCCAGCGTCGACCTCGAGCACGTCGCCGACGCCGACGACGCAGGTCGACTCCGCCTCTTCCACCAGCAACGGGCCCACGTGGCGCTGGCCGGGCGCGAGCGCGTAGCGGTCGAGCACCGGCGTCGGCCGGACCTCGCCCCACTCGGCGAACCAGGCCGGGCGCGTGCCCTTGAGCGCCGGACCCGGCGGCGCCGCGGCGCCGCGGTCGAGCTGCAAGCCGCCCGCGGGCGCGGCGCGCTGCAGCGCCACCGCGACCTTCCAGTTCGTCACCTCCACCGGCTGCCCCGGGAAGGACTTGGCGAACACGCGCTCGTAGGCCGCGGTGAACAGGCCCGGCAACTCGGCCACGCCGGCGCCCGGCGGCAGCTCGACCTCGAGCTCGTGGCCCTGGCCGCGGTAGCGCAGGTCCAGCCGGCGCTGCACCTGCTCGGTCTCGCCAGGGGCCGCGGGGCGGCCGAGGTGGGCGCGCGCCTGCGCCACCAGGGCGTCGAAGCGCTGCGCCAGGCCGTCGGCGTCCAGCGCGTCCAGCGCCACGCGCTCGGCGCGGAAGGTCTCGAAGGACAGCGGGCTCGCCAGCAGGCCGATGGCCGACATCACGCCTGCGCCCACCGGGAAGACGACCACGGGCACGCGCAGCTTGCGCGCCACGCGGCAGGCATGGGCCGGGCCCGAGCCGCCGAAGGCCACCATGGCGCAGCCGCGGTAGTCGAAGCCGCGCTCGGAGGCGTGGTTGCGGAAGGCGCGCGCGACGTCCTCGTTCACCGCCTCGTGCACACCCCAGGCGGCGCGCAGCGTGTCCACGCCCAGCGGGCCGGCCAGCGCGCGCGCCAGCGCGGCGGCGGCGGCGTCGCGGTCCAGCCGCATCGCGCCGCCGAGGAAGAAGCCGGCGTCCAGGTAGCCCAGCAGCAGGTTGGCGTCCGTCAACGTCGGCGCCTGCCCGCCCTGCGCGTAGCAGGCCGGGCCGGGCGCCGCCCCGGCGCTGCGCGGGCCCACGGCCACGGTGCCGCGCACGTCCACCGCGGCGATGGAGCCGCCGCCGGCGCCGATCTCGATCAGGTCGATCACCGGGATGCGCGCTGGCAGGCCCGAGCCGGCGCGGAACTCGTGCACGCGCGCGACCTCCATCTCGTAGCGCTGCAGCGGCTGGCCGCCGCGCACGAGCGCGCCCTTGGCGGTGGTGCCGCCCATGTCGAAGGCGAGCAACTCGCCGCGGCCGATCTCCCGCCCCAGGGCGGCCGACTGCAGCACCCCGGCCGCCGGCCCGCTCTCGAGCATGCGCACCGGGAAGCGCCGCGCCAGCGCCGGGCCGACCATGCCGCCGGAGGAACTCATCACGAACAGGTCGCCGCCCAGGCCGGCCGCGCGCAGCCCGGCCTCGAGCCGACCGAGGTAGCGGTCGAACAGGGGCCCGGTGCAGGCGTTCATCGTCGTCGTCGTCCAGCGCTCGTACTCGCGCAGGAAGGGGAAGACCTCGGCCGAGGTGCTGACGTAGAGCTGCGGGTGGCGCGCGCGCGCGAGCTGCGCCACCCTCTGTTCGTGCGCCGGGTTCACGGGGCTGTTCAGCAGGCACACCGCCACCGCCTCCACGCCGCGGGCCACCAGTGCGTCCAGCGCCGCGGCCACCTCGGCCTCGTCCAGCGGCTGCAGCACCGCGCCCCGGTGGTCGACGCGCTCGGCCAGCTCGACGCGCAGCGCGCGCGGCACCAGCGGCTCGGGGTAGGTGATGCCTAGCTCGTACATGTCGTAGCGCCGCTCGCGCGCGATGTCCAGCACGTCGGCGAAGCCGGCCGTCACCAGCAGCGCCGTCTTCGCGACGCGGCGTTCGATCAGCGCGTTGGTCACGAGCGTGGTGCCGTGCACGACCGCCCCCACCTCGTCAGCCGACACGCCGGCCTTGGCCAGCAGGCGCGGCACCCCCTCCAGCACGGCGCGCGCCGGGTCGTCCGGCGTGGTGAGCTGCTTGTGCAGGCACAGGCGCCGCCCGTCGCCGTGCAGCAGCGCGAAGTCGGTGAAGGTGCCGCCGATGTCGATGCCGATGCGGCAGGCCGGCTGCGGCGGCGCGCGCCGGGCGTCCATCACACCGCCCCGCCTCGTGACGCGGCAGCAGGTGGCGCCTGCGGCACCGCGCGCGCGAGGGCGACCCTGTCGTCCTCGGCGACGACGTTGATCGACGGGACGATGACACCGATGCGGGGCGACGGGCGGGGCATGAAGGGGGGGTCGGGACGTGCGGACGGATTCTGCACGGTGCAATGCCTGCGCAAGGCTCTGGGCGCGGGCAAACCCCAAGAGGGCCGCTCACCCAGGGGCAGCAGATCGACCCCGCAACGACGAGGGCCCGCAGCCAGCGGATGCCTGGTCGGCGCCAACCGTTCGGACCCGTTCCGTCGCCGCACGCCCGGCCGCCGCATCTGCGTTGGCCGGATGCCGATCCTGACCCACCGCGAGACGACCCGTCCAGGTCACCAGCGTGGAAGCCGCCCCTCGAGCGCCGCCCGGCAAGTGGCTAAACTTCATCGGATGCACCCGCTCCTCGAATCCCATCGGGACGAACTGATCGCGCTCGCGCGACGACGGGGAGTGACCGCGATTCGTGTGTTCGGCTCGATGAGCCGGGGTGACGCCGACGAAGACAGCGACGTCGATCTGCTGGTCACGCTGAGCCCGGGAACGAGCGCGCTCGCCCTGGGTGGCCTTCTGATGGACGCCAAGGAGTTGCTGGGTCGCCGCGTCGACGTGGTCACCGAGGCCAGCCTGCACCCGGCGTTGCGGGAACGCATTCTTGCTGACGCCGTGGCCCTGTGAAGCCATGACCCGAGGCCGACCGTGTGCTGCTGGCACACATGCGTGACTGCCTCCAGCGCATCGTCGAGTACACAGGTCACGAGCGTCAACGTTTCGCGGACTCCCGCCTCGTTCAGGACGCGGTGGGCCGCAAGCTCAGGCCATCCGCGGCCGCTGCGCCACGCGGCTTGCCAGCCACCCGACCGTGCTGCCGTACACCGGCAGGTAGAAGGCCAGACTCACCGCCATCTTGGTGGCGTAGTCGGTGGCGGCGAGTTCAGGCCAATGTGCGGCCATGAAGGGGTCGGGGCTGAGGTGGAAGGCCGCGGCGAAGAACACCAGGGTGTCGATGAAGCCACCGACGATGGTGGAGAACGCCGGCGCCATCCACCAGCCTCCCCGTCCCTGCAGCCGGGCGAACACCTGGATGTCGGTGATCTGGCCCACCACGTAGGCGACGAAGCTCGCGCAAGCGATGCGAAAGACGAAGAGGTTGAACTCCGCCAGGCTGGCCCAGCCGGCGAATCGGCCTTCTGCGAACAGCACCGAGACCCCATAGCTCACGACCAGCGCCGGGCCCATGGCCCGCAGGATCACGCGCCGCGCCGCGTCGCGCCCCAGCACCCGCACCGTCAGGTCGGTGGCCAGGAAGATCAGCGGGAAGGTGAAGGAGCCCCAGGTGGTCAGCAGCGGCCCGATCTGCAACGGGATCTGGACGAGATAGTTGCTCGCCAGGATCACGCTCACGTGGGCCAGTGCCAGCCACAGCAGCACGGCGTGCGGCACGCGCACTGTTGGCGCCTCGGAATGCTGTGGCCGCCCCATGGACGCGCGAGCCGAAGGAACGGTCAGCCGCGACGGGACGCCGACCTGGCCGGCGACGCCTTGGCCGGCACCTTCTTCGCTGCCTGCTTCGTCGAGTCCTTTGGAGTGTTCCCCGCAGGCTTTGCGGCCGCAGTGACCGCCGACTTCGCCGGCGCCTTGACCGGGGTCTTCGCGGGGGCCTTGGCCGCGGCCGATGCAGCCTTCTTCGCGGACGCTTTCGGGGCCGCCTTCTGCGCAGCCTTCTGGGCCGCCTTGGCCGGGACCTTGGCCGTCGCGCTACCCGCGCCCGCCGCCGGGCTGTCCGCCACCGTCGCCACCTTGGCCGCCGCCTTGCGCGCCGCGGCGCGGGGATCGACCTCGGCACGGAAAGCCGTGCCCGGGGTGAACTTGGGCACCTTGACCGCCGGGATCTTCATCTTCGAACGCGTGGCCGGGTTGTAGCCGCCGCGTGCCGAGCGGGCCTGCATCTTGAACGCCCCGAAACCCGCGATCCCGACCGAGCCACCCTTTTTCACCGTCTTGACGATCGTCGAGAGCAGGGTCTCGAGGATCCGGCCGGACTCGGCCTTCGACAGCGAATGCGAGGAAGCCAGAAGGTCGATCAGGTCTGCCTTGTTCATGCGTGTGGGTCCAGAAAAAGGAAAGCCCGGACATTCGGGCGCGCGGATTGTGCGGCAAACAGGCCGCATGACGCATCGGCGCCGCCGTTTCATCTGCGTCGGCGCAGACCGGTCCTGCGCGCGCCCCGGAGGACGTGCGGGCCGTGACAGGGCTTTCAGGTCGCCTTCGACACCGTGATCGTCGGGAACTTCGCACTGAAGTCCCGGGCGCGTGCCGCGACCTTGACGGCCACCGTGCGCGCGACCTGCCGGTACAGCGCGGCGATCTCGCCGTCCGGCTCGGCCACGACGCTGGGGTGCCCGGCGTCGGCGTTCTCGCGGATCAACAGGTTCAGCGGCAGCGCCCCGAGGTGATCGACGCCGTACTGCTCGGCCATCCGGCGACCGCCGTCGGCGCCGAAGATGTGCTCGACGTGACCGCAGTTCGGGCAGCAGTAGACGGCCATGTTCTCGACGATGCCCAGGATGGGCACGCCCACCTTCTCGAACATCTTCAGGCCCTTGCGCGCATCGATCAGCGCGATGTCCTGCGGGGTGGTGACGATCACCGCGCCGGTCAGCGGCACGCGCTGCGACAGCGTCAGCGCGATGTCGCCGGTGCCCGGCGGCATGTCGATGAGCAGATAGTCGAGATCGCCCCAGTTCGTCTGGCGCAGCAGTTGGTCCAGCGCCTGCGTGGCCATCGGCCCGCGCCAGATCATGGCCTGGTCGTCCTCCACCAGGAAGCCGATCGACATCACCTCGACGCCGTGGTTGCGCAGCGGCATCATGGTCTTGCCGTCCTCGGTCTCGGGGCGGCCTGCGATGCCCATCATCATCGGCTGGCTCGGGCCGTAGATGTCGGCATCGAGCACGCCGACGCTGGCACCCTCGGCGGCCAGCGCCAGGGCCAGATTGGCCGTGGTCGTGCTCTTGCCCACCCCGCCCTTGCCCGAGGCCACCGCGATCACGTTCTTCACCCGCGGCAGCAGCGCCACGCCGCGCTGCACCGCGTGGGCGACGATCTTCCAGCCGATCTCGACGCTGACGTTGCCGACGCCCGGCATGGTGCGCGCCGCCTCGACCAGCGCCTTGCGCAGCGCGGGCACCTGGCTGCGGGCGGGGTAGCCGAGTTCGATGGCGAAGGAGACGTCGGCGCCGTCGATGCGCAGGTCGCGCAGTTGCTTCGTGGAGACGAAGTCGCGCCCGGTGTTCGGATCGACGACGGCCTGCAGGGCCTGGAGGAGTGCGCTGTCGGTGAGGCTCATGGTGGGGTCGGGTGCTGTCGGCGGGGACGCCGTGCGGCGGACAGGCCGCGCAGTCAGCCAAGGGTGGAAAAGGGTGGACAAGGGTGCAAGAGCGAAACAGTCTGGCAGTCTATCGGCCGGGCGCGTGACATGTGCGCGCTGCGGGCATCCGGCACGGCGCGCAGGCGCGCGACGACCACAGGCGCCGGGTGGCCCTCCTAGAATCGCGCACGCTCCGAAAGCCTGTTCCCATGACCCGCCAGCTCTTCGTCACGACCGCGCTGCCCTACGCCAACGGGCCCTTCCACGTCGGCCACATCATGGAGTACATCCAGGCCGACATCTGGGTACGCTTCCAGCGCATGCGCGGCCACGAGGTGAAGTTCGTCTGCGCCGACGACACCCACGGCGCGCCCATCATGATCGCGGCCGAGAAAGCCGGTCAGACGCCGCAGGCCTTCGTCGCCGCCATCGCCGCCGGCCGCAAGGCCTATCTCGACGGCTTCCACATCGCCTTCGACCACTGGCACTCCACCGACGCGCCCGAGAACCACGCGCTCGCGCAGTCCATCTACCTCGCGCTGCGCGAGCAAGGCCTGATCGCCGAGCGCACGATCGAGCAGTTCTTCGACCCCGCCAAGGGCATGTTCCTGCCCGACCGCTTCATCAAGGGCGAGTGCCCGAAGTGCGGCGCGAAGGACCAGTACGGCGACAACTGCGAGGCCTGCGGTGCCGTCTACAGCCCGACCGAGCTGAAGAACCCCTACTCCGCGCTGTCCGGCGCCACGCCGGTGCTGAAGACGAGCTCGCACTTCTTCTTCCGCCTGTCCGACCCGCGCTGCCTGGCCTTCCTGAAGGAGTGGACCCAGACCCCAGGGCGCCTGCAGCCCGAGGTGCTGAACAAGATCTCGGAGTGGTTCGGCACCGGCGAGGACGGCGCGCCCAAGCTCGCCGACTGGGACATCAGCCGGGACGCGCCCTACTTCGGCATCCGTATCCCCGGCACCGAGGACAAGTACTTCTACGTCTGGCTCGACGCGCCGATCGGCTACCTTGCGGCGCTCAAGGGCCTGTTGGGTTCAGGCTTCGACGACTACGTGGCGGACCCGGCGGTCGAGCAGGTGCACTTCATCGGCAAGGACATCGTCACCTTCCACACCCTGTTCTGGCCGGCGACGCTGCACTTCTCGGGCCGCAAGGTGCCCAAGCACATCTTCGTGCACGGCTTCATCACCGTCAGCGGCGAGAAGATGAGCAAGAGCCGCGGCACCGGCATCTCGCCGCTGCGCTACCTCGAGCTCGGGCTGAACGCGCAGTGGCTGCGCTACTACATCGCCGCCAAGCTCAACGCCCGCGTCGAGGACATCGACTTCAACCCCGAGGACTTCGTCGCCCGCGTCAACAGCGACCTGGTCGGCAAGTACGTCAACATCGCCAGCCGCGCCGCCGGCTTCATCGGCAAGCGCTTCGGCGGCTGGCTGTCGGCCGACCTGGGCGTCGAGGGCCGCATGCTGCTCGATGCGCTGCGCGCCCACGCCGACACCCTGGCCCAGCTCTACGAGGAGCGCGAGTTCGGCAAGGCGCTGCGCGAAGTCATGGCGCTGGCCGACCGCGTGAACGAGTACGTCGACCAGCACAAGCCCTGGGAGATCGCCAGGCAGGCCGGTCGGGACGCGGCGCTGCACGACGTCTGCTCGGTCTGCATCGAGGCCTTCCGCCTGCTGACGATCTACCTCAAGCCGGTGCTGCCGGCGCTCGCCGCCCAGGTCGAGGCCTTCCTGCAGGTGGGCCCGCTGCAGTGGGCCGATGCGAAGCGAGCCCTCGGCCGGCACGCCATCGCGCCCT
>Ga0172373_10007341_pt1 | contig 14342 bp, 12 predicted proteins | sample Lak10m_2_FD_114546 | JGI IMG/M metagenome (GOLD analysis project Ga0172373, IMG submission 114546) | Freshwater microbial communities from Kabuno Bay, South-Kivu, Congo - kab_092012_10m | ecosystem: Environmental > Aquatic > Freshwater > Lake | place: Democratic Republic of the Congo... | reverse complement strand
TAATTGCTTCATTAGATGTATCATCATTATTATTAATTGCTTCATTAGATGTATCATCATTATTATTAATTGCTTCATTAGATGTATCATCATTATTATTAATTGCTTCATTAGATGTATCATTATTATTAATTGCTTCATTAGATGTATTATTATTATTAATTGCGTCATTAGATGTATCATCATTAGTTACTTCATTATTTACTTCATTAGATGTATCATTATTAGTTACTTCATTATTATTAATTGCTTCATTATTATTTATTATATCATTATTTACTTCATTAGATGTATCATTATTATTTATTATATCATTATTTACGTCATTAGATGTATCATTATTATTTATTATTTCATTATTTACTTCATTAGATGTATCATTATTATTTATTAAATCATTATTTACTTCATTAGACGTATCATAATTATTAGTTACATCATTATTATTTATTATATCATTATTTACTTCATTAGATGTATCGTTATTATTAATTAGTTCATCATTATTATTAGTAACTTTATCATTATTATTTGTTCCATTATTATTTACTTCATTATTAATTACTTTATTATTTTCTTCATTAGATGTATCATTATTAATTATATCATTATTTACTTCATTAATTACTTCATTATTATTATTTACTTCATTAGATGTATCATTATTATTAGTTATTTCTTTATTATTTGTTCCTGCATTATTTACTTCATTAGATGTATCATCATTAGTTACTTCATTATTTACTATATCAGATGTACCATTATTAGTTAGTTCATCAGATGTATCATTATTAGTTACTTCATTATTTACTATATCAGATGTACCATTATTAGTTAGTTCATCAGATGTATCATTATTAGTTACTTCATTATTTACTTCATTAGATGTATCATTATTAGTTACATTATTAGTTACATCTGATGATGTATCATTATTATTTACTTCATTAGATGTATCATTATTAGTTACATCATTATTTACTTTATTAGATGTATCATTATTAGATACTTCATTATTTACTTCATCTGATGTATCATTATTAGTTACATTATTAGTTATTTCATTATTGTTAGTTACATCATTATTTACTTTATTAGATGTATCATTATTAGTTACTTTATTTTCTTCATATGTATCATTATTAGTTAATACCTCGTTATTTATTTCATTATTATTTATTATATCATTATTTACTTTATTAGATGTATCATTATTGTAAATTACATCATTATTTACTTCATCTGATGTATCATTATTATTTAATTCATTATTTACTTCATCAGATGTATTATTATTATTATTATTTAATTCATTATTTTCTTCATTAGATGTATCATTATTAGTTACTTTATTATTTACTTCATTAGATACATCATTATTGGTTACATCATCATTATTTACATCATTAGTTCCTTCATTAAATACATTATTATTTATTTCATTATTAGTTACTTCATTAGATGTAGTATTATTATTTACTTCATTAGATGTAGTATTATTATTTACTTCATTAGATGTATCATTATTATTAGTTTCATCATTATTAGTTTCATCATTATGTGTTAATTCATTAGAAATATCATTATTAGCTATATCATTGGGTATATCATTATTTGTTACTTCATTAGATGTATAATTATTAGTTATTTCATTAGCTATATCATTATTAATTGTGTTATTATTTAGTTCATTAGATATATCATTAGTAGATAATTCTTTTGTATTGTTATTTATTTCATTAAATGTACAATTATTATTTACTTGAATAGATGTATCATGATTATTCATTTCATTATTAGTTTCTTCATTATTAATAATAGTGTCAGTTACAATAGTATTTTCTTCTATAATATTATTATCCATTAATATAAGTTTTAAAAAAAATAATTTTAAAATTAAAAATTGATATATTTAAAGTATAATGGAAAATGTTATATTATTAAATGGACAATATAATTGATTATTATAAAAAATCGAAAGATAAATTAAATATTAAATATATGAATAGTTTAATATTTAAAAATTTTAATAATGTTGATGAAATTAATGGTTTCATAGAATTACTATATAAGGATAATATTTTTATTAAATTATTTCAAGATAATAGTACATTATCCTTATTTTTAAAACATTTTATTCGAATTAATGATGAACATAATATTAATAATATAATAGAAAGTAATATAATATTAATGAAAAGGGATTATTTGTGTATAATAAATTATTTTTATAATAAAGATTATAATAAATCAGAATATATATTTATAAATAAAATAATATCAGATGATACTATTTTATTAGACATAAAAGATATATTATACATAATTAATAATAAATTATTCAAGTTATTATTAATTATAGATAATTTGTATATTGAACAAAAACAAATAAATTATGATAAATTAAATATTATTAATTCTAATAATACATTAAAATATATACAACCATGTAATTTAAATAATTGTTTAATTGATAACAATATTATATATAAAATATTTGATTATTATAATAATTATTTACATGATTATATAAATAAATTGAATAATTTTAATAATTATAATTTAATTATAGATGGTGGTAACCTATTGCATTCTGATAATGGAAAAATAACAGATCAAAGTTTATTAAATTTAGAATATATATTAAATAATATAAATGAATATAAACCTATTATAATTTTACATATTAAACATATAAAAACATTAAATATTAAAAATTTATTAAAAAAAAATAATATACCTTATTTTTTAACTCCCTATAATTATTATGATGATAAATTTATAATATGGTTTTTTATTAAATCTAATTTTTCATCATTTATATTATCAAATGACAATTTTCATGATCATATATATGAAATTAAATTATTATTAAATAATAATTTAATACATTATCAAATTTATAGTATATTTAAACAACAAATACTTAAATATAATATAAAACAAAAAAATATAGAAAAAAGAATATATTCTAATTGTATTCAAATTAATGATAACATTATTTATATTCCTATTAATAATAATAATTCTATTATAATAGAAACATAATTTTTCATTGTTTTTTTGTTGATTTTTTTACTGTGTCTTTTTTAGATCCTTTTTTAGATCCTTTTTTAGATTGTTTTTTAGATATTAAAATATTTGGATCGCCTCCTTTTTGTGTTTTAGTACGTATTTTTAAATAATCTTCTACAAAATCTAAATTTTTATTACTTTTAATTATTTTTTTTAATTCTTGCATAGTTACTTCCTTAGTTGTTTCATCTTTTTTCTTTTTTTCGATAACATTAAATTTATCATTTTCTATTTCTTTTACATTTATATTGTAATCTTCATCTTTAAGTTTAATACTAAATTTAAAAGATAAACCTTTTTCACCATCTATTATACTTTCTATAATATGTCCATTTTTATCATTATTGAAAAATTTTTTATTCATGTCATATTTGTATCTAATGGTTCCCATATATATATAAATTAGATATTTTTAAATTTAAATTTAATTTTAATTATAATTTTAATTTTCTATTAATTTATATAATGTCAATCCCAATACCAGATATAATATTATATGGATTATTACCAGGAATTGGACAATTACTTACTAGGTCCGAATATTATAATGGATCATTAGATTCACCTTATTTACTTATATTTTCATTAATACCTATACCTTTTTTAGAATTTATTCCTATTATAATGATGGCTACAAATGCAGTTAAAATAAATCCCAATAATAATTCAACATTTACGTTTGATAAATATATGTTATTTCCTATATTGATTAAAATAATAGGTACATTATTAATTAGTGATAATTATAAATCAAATAATGCTATATTAAATATAACTTTAATATTATCAATATTAACTTTATTTATTAATCAAAGAAAACAAACTTGTACTGATATTACTTTAAAATCTACAGGTAAAATTATTATTGATACTATAATATGTTATTCTGTAACAGCATTAGTAATAATAATTATGCAATATATTCCTAAAGTTAATTCAATATTTAAACAATTTGGAAAAAATACAGAATGTTTAATATGGTCATATATTTTTATTGTAGTTTATAATTATATAAATTTATTTAATAAAATAGATAAGGACGCATATTGTAATACTCCATGGACTGGTAAAATTTCTGATACTTATGGTCTTATGTTAGCTATTCTATATTTAGGATATTTATTTAATAATTATTTTTATAAATGATTTATAAAAAAAATTGATATATATAATTCTTGAACACAAGACACTTAGGTTTTAATGCCCCCAAAAAAGACTACAGATGCAACTAAGGTAACCAAAGTAATTAAAGAAAAATCTGATGATAAATCAGAAGAAAAAAATGTAGATGAAAAAAAACCTAAAACTACACGTTCTAAAAAGACAGATAATAATGATAAAATAGATGATGTAGCAACTAATGAATCTAATGAAACAGTAAAAAAACCAAGAGCTAAAGCTAAAGCTAAAGCTAAATGTTCATCCGATAATATTGATCCTATTGAAACTGATAGTTTTCTTGAAAAAAAGCGTCTGGAATGGATTGCTATAGGTGTAAAAGTAAATAAATTAAGAGAAGAAAAACAAAAACTTGAAGACGAACAAATGGTTATTCTTAAGGAAATTGAAGTTTATATGAATAAATCAAATACTGATGTTATTACGTCAAAAAATCCAATTCAAAATGAATCTACGAATGTAGTAGTTTCGCTAAATAATAGCGAAAATGAAGACGAAGATGAAGATGAAGATGAAGATATTAAATCTTCAAAATCTTCAAAACCTGTAAAATCTAATAAAAATATTTTAGTAGCTAAAAAAATAAATTCTGATTCTGAAGAATCAGATACTGAAAATTAATAATATTAAATAAAATATTTAATTATTTTTTAATATTAAAATAATATATTATTTAAATGTTACCTATCAGTAAAAATTATTTATAGTTTTATATACTGGATTTAATACAATTATTTTAAGGAATTTATTTATAAGTATTTTATCTATGCTCATTAGATATTGCTATTATTTTATAGATAATTATTACTTTTAAATTATATAAATATTATTTTTCAATGTTTGGGACAAATCAAAGATTTTCTGTCATACGATAAATAAAAAATCAAATATTTTTTATTTATTCAAAGTTTCATGCGTAAGCATGAAATGTATGATTTATCCCAATCTTAAGACAGAAAATCTTTGATTTTCTGTCGTACGATAAATAAAAAATCGAAGATTTTTTATTTATCCTGTTTCATGCGTAAGCATGAAATGTATGATTGGGATAAATCAAAGATTTATCCCAATCTTAAGACAGAAAATCTTTGATTTTCTGTCGTTCTTGATAAATTTTATAAAATGAATATGATTAAATAGACATAAAAATATGTTTTTATAATTTAATTGACTAGGATATAAAAGAGGATCTGTTTAAAATAAAAATTGATAAATTTATAATTTGACATTTAGTCACTTTATTATAATGATGAAATTTGAGGAACCCAAATATCAATTAAATATCAAGATTATTAATTCTTTATATGCAGAACATTATAATAAATTTGAATATCATCATCTTGGCGATAGCGGTATAGATTTATATAATCCACAAATTAAAGTTGATTCTTTTTGTATAGGTTCAATTGATTTTGAAATTCAATGTGAAATGATAGATATAGATACAAATACATATACTAGTTATCTATTGGTACCTAGATCTTCAATATCAAAAACGGTATTTATGATGGCAAATTCAATGGGTATTATAGATGCAGGTTATAGAGGTAATTTAATTGCAAAGATAAAAAATGTTAGTAATAATGAAGAATGTTTAAATGAAGGATCTTATTTTCAAATAATAGCACCAGATTTAAAGCCAATAAAAGTAAAAATAGTAGATAGTTTAAGTTCCACAACTAGGAACGATGGTGGGTTTGGCTCAACAAATAAATAAAAATTATTATTTTAATTTATAAAAATAAGTATATATAAATGATATATATTTAAAAAAGTTTTATATAATTTGTAATAATGAAAATAGCATTATTTGATTCAGCATGGAAATACACTTTAGAAACACCATATAATGAACCTTTAGGTGGAACACAGAGTGCGATATGTTATTTTATAGAAGAAATGCATAATAAAAATCATAATATTTATTTATTTAATAATATAGATAATGAAATTATGGTAAAAGGTGTTAATCATATACCAGTATCACAATATGATAATTATATCAAAAAAAATCAATTATCTTTTGATTTAGTTATTATTAGTTGTTTAGTTCATGATTTATTTCAGATTAAACATACCCTAAATAATCCATCTACAATGTATTGTTTATGGACAGGTCATGATATAAATCAAAATGCATCTCAATTATTAAAAGATACAAAAGCTAAAGATATGGTTGATTTATTTATTTTTGTAAGTGAATGGCAAAGAAATAGATATATTGAAACATATAATATAGAGTATAATAAAACAATAATATTACGGAATGGAATTGGGAAACCTTTTGAGAAATATTTAAATTTACCTATCAATAAAATAAATAAATCAATGACATATTGTTCTATTCCTTGGCGAGGAATAAATATATTACCATTGATTTACAATAAATTGAAACAGAATAATAAAGATGCATCACTTAAAATATATTCAGGTATGAATATATATAAACAAAAAACCAGTGACGATGATATTTCAAAAGATTTCTTGAAATTGGATGATGTTGTTATAAATGAAGGTATATCACAAAATAAATTAGCTGATAATTTATATAATATAGAATATTTAACATATCCAAATACTTTTCCGGAAACAAGTTGTATAACAGTATTACAAGCTATGGCATGTGGATGTATAGTTGTAACATCTAATTTAGGAGCTTTAAAAGAAACAATGAATAATATGAATTTTTATGTAGATATAAATCCATATAATTTTGATGTAAATAAATATGTAGATGATTTTGTGGTTATAATGAATAATTTATTTAATTTAAATCAAGAATTTAAAAATAAGTATATAGAACAAAATAGAGATTATATTAAAAAAAATTATACTTGGAATGTTATATGTAACAATTTTGAAAAAGAAATATTACCAATTATAATAAATTTTAGAAAATATGTAGAAAATGATAATAAATCTATATTAAATAATTTTATAAAATTATTCACTGAACAAAAATGGGTAGATGCATGTAATGAAACATTTAAAATAAAATATAATTTATCATTAAATGAATATGTATTAATTAAATTAAATCTTGGTGTTTGTTATTATCAATTAGGTAAATTAGACAAAGCCAAAGAATCATTTAAAATATGTTTAGAACTTAAAAATGATAATGTTATAAATAAAAATATTGCTTTATTAGAACTTCAAAAAAATAATATAACAGCATTCATTAAATATGCTAGACAATCATTAGCACATACATTTGATATAGAATTATCAAATTTATTAGCTGAAAAATATGAATTAATAGGTCATTATAATGATGCTATTGGATTATATAAAACAATAATTTTTTTAGATCCTAAAAATATAAATGCTTTCAATAATTTAGGAAATTTATATTTATTAAAAATTTCTCAATTAGATAATTTTAATGAATTAATGGATAAAACTTATAATGAATCATTAAGATTATGTGTTAAATTTAATCAAGAAAGGAAAAAAGAATTAGTTTTAAGTAATATTATATTTAATAATTTATATAATTGGAGATTATCAAATGAAGAAATTTTTGAAAAATCATGTGTATGGTATGATTATTTTCCAAAACAAAAACATTTATTAAATATAACAAATAGATTAAATAGAAAAAATTTTACTAATAAAATTAGAATAGGTTATATATCATGTGATTTTATTACTCATCCGGTAGGATTTATGTTTGATAGTATTCTTAAAAATCATAATACTAATAATTTTGAAATATTTTGTTATGATTGTTGTGATCCTGATAAGAGTAAAAATGATTTAATATCAAATAAATTACGCGTATATAATAATGCTAAATGGATTACAATAACTAATACAAATGATGATGATGCATTAAATATAATAGTCAATGATAATTTAGATATATTAGTTGATATGATGGGACATACTAGAAATACTAGAATGAATTTATTACAATATAAACCTGCTAAAATAATAATTTCTTATTTTGCGTATCCTTCAACTAATGGATTAAATGAGATTGATTATAGATTTACAGATAAATATGCTACACCACCTGAATGTCAAAAATATTTCAAAGAAAAATTATATTATTTACCAAATGGATTTCAATGTTATACACCACCAGTAGAATTAAATGGAGATAAAAATTATAATAGAGATAAATATAAAATTAATTTATGTTGTTTTAATAATCCAATAAAATTATCAATTCCTACTATAAATACATTTACACAAATTTTAAAAAGATTACCTGAATCTAAATTATATTTGAGATATTGTTATTATAAATCATCATATTATCGTGAAACAATATATAAATTATTTACAGATAGAGGTATAGATCGTGATAGAGTAGATATAGGATATGAAAATATTGTAGATGCGCTAAAATTTTATAATAATATGGATATTGCATTAGATCCATATCCTTATAATGGAGGAACTATAAGTAGTGAATGTATTTATATGAATACGCCATTTATTACATTAGAAGGGAAAACTTATGTATCGAGAGTTGGAGTAAGTTTATTATCTAATTTAGGTTTAGAAAAATATATTGCAAAAACGGAAGAAGAATATATCAATAAAGTTATAAATTTAGCAAGAAATCAAAATGAATTACGTGATCTTCATAAAAATTTAAGAATAAAAATGTTAAATAGTGATTTAGCTAACTCAAAAACATTTACTACTAATATTGAAAATGCATATACAAATATAGTTAATATGTATAAAAATAATATTTAATCATAATAATAATCCTTACTTTTTATTTCTTGTATATATTTATTTAATATTTCGTTTTCTAAATTATTTAGTTTATCCGGATTATTATTATCAGTATCTCTATTTATAATATTAATTAATTGCAAATGTATATCAGTATAAATACTTGATTTATTTATTTTATTTAAATAATTTAAAATATGAGTTAATAAATACAAATATTCTTTATGTTTAGCAATATATTTAAAAAATGCAATTCTTTTATTTTTTATAATTATTTTGTTATCATATGTAATATAATCTATTTCTGATTTATCATCTAATAACCAATCAAAATTTATAATATCTAATTTAGTAAAATAAAAATTTTTCATATTATTATCTATATTTATTAAAGTAATAAATTGTTTAATTTTATTATCTTGAACATATGGATTCTTATTATCTAAATTATTTAATACATCAGTTGATAAAAAACTAGTTGAGAAAAAATTTTTGAATAAATCAATTAATGAACTGTTATGTGACATTAATGATTCAAATATACCACCGTCTTGATTATAATTTATAATATATCTTTTCATTTATTAATATAGATTTTTTAAAATCTATATTAATAATTTTTATAATATTTATTATATTGAAAAATCTATATTAATATAATGATAATACATTTAATTATAATATCAATATTATTTATATTATTAATATTATTATATAAAATTATATCAAATTGTATTAACAATATAGAATATATTACTAATATTAATAGTTTATTATTACCAGAAAATAGAAAATTTCCATATAGATATTTTAAAGATGAAAATAATAATACATTGCCTATTGTTGCATTAACTGCATTTTTTAGAAGTGATGATGATGAAAAAAGATATTATAATTATATAAAAAATGATATTCAAGTAATAGGTATAACTGCATATAAAACATTTCCTAAAAAAATTTTAGATGTATCTGAAGATAAATATCATTTAACTAATAATTTTGATTATACTAAAAATATAAAAGTATGGTTAGCTTGTATGAAAAATTTAAATAATTATAATTTTAATGATAATAATTATACTATAGATATGAGTGAATCAGATTTTTATGATGTAGATTATCATAATACTACAAAAAAGTATGATTTTATTTACATATGTAATAAAGATTCTGATAATTGTCCAATAAATGGATGGAATGCTATAAATCGTAATTTTGATCTTGCATTAAAATGTTTTCCAATAATGATTAATAATTTTAAATTAAAAGGTTTATGTGTAGGAAGAATAGGTTGTGGCCTTGAAAATAAATATGGCGATTCATTAGAAATTACAGATTGGTTGGATTATTATGTATTACAGCAAAAAATGAGAGAATCTAATTTTTTATTTTTACCTAATATATTGGATGCATCACCTAGAGTTGCTACAGAATGTTTAATAAAAGGTGTACCTATATTGATGAATCAAAATATTATATGTGGATATAAATATATAAATTATGAAACAGGTCAATTTTTTAATGATGAAAATGATTTATCTATATCTTTAAAAATATTATTAGATAAAATAAATAATATAAATCCACGTAAATGGTGGAATGAAAATTATGGAATTGAAAAATCATCAATAAAATTAAGAAATTTTTTATATAAAGAATATCCAAATATATTAAAAAATGTTAAAAAAGTATCATTAATTATCTAATGTACTTTTTCTATGATATAATGATATATTTTCAAATTTTAATTCTTGTAATAAAATTTTTATTGTATTAATATTTAATTTATTACTATAACATATAATAATTTGTTGATTTTTTTTGATATATTTTTTAATAATTTTAATAATATCTATAATCATAGGATCAGATTCTATAATATGTATGTTTAAAATACAAATTATATTATCATTATATTTAAAAAACAATATTTGATAAAAAAAATTATTAATAAATTTAACAAGTTTATTACAAGATGTATTATATAATATTAATAATTTTTTATTTTCATTGTATATTTCCGCATAATTATCTAAATTATTTGGTAATTTAGTTAATAATTCATCTACACTATAACTATCATGTTCTAATATTAAATATGTATTATTATATTGATAATTATTGTTATATAATAGATCAATTAAATTATTATTAATATAATTATTAATTATTATCATTATATTACTAGATAAAAAATTTAAATTAAATCTTGTTTTTGACATATTGGAGATCCTTTACAATCTAGTATTCTAATACATGAAATCCATTTACTACCTATTATATCATAATATTTACATATATTAGCTGAATTAATTTTATTTATTTTAATATGTATAACATATAATTTAATATTTTCATTATTATGATACCAATAAGGTATCATATTATTAACACTTATTATCAAATTTATTGGTATAGTTTTAAACATTATATTTTTATTAAATAATGGTTTTTCTTTTCTAATTTTAGTGCTCAATTCATCTTTCCATTTAGTAACCCAATAATATGGTGTTTTTTCATTTTGTTTTAATTCAAAAATTTCATCATGATTTTTATATTCTAATTTATAATTTGTTTTTAATAAATCTATTACTTTACTATTAGGATCTGTCTTTTTAATATATTCTATTAATTTTAATCTACTTTCCGGTATATTTACAAGATTTACTAATTTTTGTGTTACAGATGAATGTTTAATATGCCATGAATTAATAGCATTTTGATAAGAATTATATTGTTTCATATATTTTTCTTTTAATTTTAGGTATTTTGTATAATTTGGATTAATATTAGTCATGGGTTTTTTAGGAGGACTTATTTCCTCTATGAATATTTGTAAAATATTATTCCAATCAATTATTTGATTGTCTATATGTACATATTTAGTTAATAATTCTATAATAATAGTTTTAATTTCATTTTTTGGTAAATTTCCTTTATACGGTATTCCTTTTACAAATCCTACGTCATTTATACCTATATAAAAATTTCCTTCTATATTTGCATTTATAAATGCACATAAACATTTTATCATAAAATATTCAAAATATTTTTTTATATTATCAATAACGTAAGAATTAAATTTAAATAAATTAGTTGAACAATAATATTCTGCATCTTTTAAATCTAATATTATACCACTATTATTAAAAGTAAATTCTTTAAATTCATTATTTAATGTTTCTAAACCAATGTTATCATCAAAATTAAATAAATACATTTAATAATAATACACATTGGACTTATTATTTTAAATTCAATTTTATTAGATTTAAAATAATATATTACACACATTTTTATAAAAATTTCATAAAAAATATTTATTAAGTATGGAATAAAATCTTTGATTTTCTATCTTATAAATCTTTAATTAATTCATATAATTTAAAAGTAATAATTATTTATAAAATAATAGCAATATGTAATTAATATAGAAAATTATTGATCTTTAATAAATAATTTTTTTTATGCTCATTAAATATACCTATTTTATAAATAACTATTACTCGCCAAAATATATAAAATTATTAAATATTATTTTTAAATATATGATTGTGATAAATAAAATTAATATGGTAATATAGGCATAAAAAATATTTATCGATATTTTTTTATTTTTTATGAAATTTCTGATAATTTTTTTTAAAAATGAGTGTATTTTTTTAAAAAAAATCAAATTATTTTTTCAATATATTATTAAATAAAATATTCGATTGTTATCAATTAATAAAACTAAATAAGACAATTGAATAATAATTTCGTATAACATTATATAAATATCTAGTTTATTTGTTTTTTAGGTGGTTCAGTTGGTAAATAAACAATTCCGGCAAACATTGAGATGATGGAATTAAAATCTTCAACTGGATAAAAAATACCATTCAGAGTTGTGAACTCCGCATATTTATCTGACTGTACCGGATAATGGTTTGAAAAGAGAAAATGTTTGCAAGCTACAGCTCGTATTCGTCTCAAATCATCATTAGTAATTTCATAATTTCCTTTGATATGCCAAATAGATGTATCAAGAGGTGTAGAATTATGATGAAAAGTAAATGTTACTTTATACTTATGTTGATAATTATTTTGATAATTAACAAAATTGTATTCCATTTTAGTCAGAACGGTAATAGTATATTGTTCCATTATTAGTTAAAGTTAAAAAGAAATGTATGTGAGGTTCAATCTCAATGTGTTATGGTACAAACACTAATCGTATAATTAAAATTAAAAAAAATCAATTTTTAATTATTGGTATAATTACTCTCATTATCACTATCACTATCACTATCATTATCACTATCACTATTAATAGTATTATTAATATGAGGTATATCATTTAATAAATGATTAATTAGTTCATTTATATAATTATATTTTTTATTACATATACAAGAAATCAATGAAGGTAATTTTAAATTTAATTCAGAACCAATAGAAAGATATTCAGTTTTAATAATCATATCTATTATATTATTAGATTGTTTTTTTATTATAAATGGTGTATGTCTAGGTGAAACATAATTAGGTTCTCTACAATAAATACAAATATAATTATTATAATTATTTTTTCTTTGTGTATAATACATATCATTAGCACAAGAATAACATATTGTTGTACCACAACATTTTGATAATGATAAACACTTATTTTTATTTTTTTGATTTTGATCACATTTTATATTTAATTGTACCATACATGTTATTTTTGTATCAAGACATATAGGACAAAATAATAATTTATTTTCATTAATAATTGGGCATGATAATATTATATCACTAATTGTATTATTAAATTTAATAATTTCATTATTATAATTATTTGTATTTTGAAGATTTTCTATTTCTTTTTTATATTTATTAATTAATTTAATATTTTTTACTTTTTCGTAATATAATTGTTTAATATTATTAATATGATTTATTTTAATCTTTTCACATGTTACATTTAGAATAATATTATCAAAACTATTATTTATTTCATTTGTTAATAATTCTAATAATTTATTTTTATTAGAATTATTAAAATCATTTAATATTTCTAATCTTGAAATTCTATCATTAAGAGTATTTATGTTATTATAAATATCAATAATATTTTTATATTTAATAATACATTCCTTTAGTTGACTTTTAACATTCATTAGACACATTTTATAAATATTATAAAATAATAATAATTCAATTTTTATTATAAAAATAACCATTATTTAACAACTAAATGATTGGAAGCACTTATATTTTATTTATGAATACATATTAATATTTTCATAAATACACTCATTTTTATGAAAATTATTAAAAATTTCATAAAAAATAAAAAAATATTTATCTTCGATAAATATTTTTTATCCCTAGTTTACCATATTCATTTTATAAATTTTATTAAGTGT
>Ga0172373_10007339_pt1 | contig 14343 bp, 11 predicted proteins | sample Lak10m_2_FD_114546 | JGI IMG/M metagenome (GOLD analysis project Ga0172373, IMG submission 114546) | Freshwater microbial communities from Kabuno Bay, South-Kivu, Congo - kab_092012_10m | ecosystem: Environmental > Aquatic > Freshwater > Lake | place: Democratic Republic of the Congo... | reverse complement strand
GCTAGAGGACAACTCCAGGAAGCGTAAGATCGAGGATTTGGAGGTCGAGGAGCGGCGGATAAAAATCCAGGAACTCGCTTCGATGAACCAATTGAGGATGGCAGAAGCCCACTAGCGCGAAGCCGAGGTGCAACGCCTCCTCATGGACAACTACTTGTCGCTGTGCCCGAACAACACCATGGAGGCAAGTTCCTGGATTTTTATCCGCCGCTCCTCGAGCTCCAAATCTTCGATCTTACGCTTCCTGGAGTCGTCCTCTAGCGAATCTCTTGCCATTTGGGCAATCGGAGATGTCGAGGAAGCGTTGGCCTCAATGTCGCCCACCAACGACTTGTCGCCGGCCATGTAGCGGGTGAGGACGACGGCAAACTTGGTGCGATTCTTTTTGGCGCTCTTGCCGGGGAGCACCATGACGAGCTCGATGGCGTGTTGAAAGGTCAGAAGCTTGGTGTGAGCATTTCCCTTACCTGTCAAGGGATTGCGTCAGGCTTGTCGGATCAAATGATCACAAATGTCCCGACTACGTGGTGGTAGCCATTGACTTAACAAAATCAGTAATACACCATATCTCATCACCAACCTGGAAACTTTCTCTGCACAAATCGTTCCACGGAGAAAACATCGTTCGACAGACCCCTTAAAGCCTGCGAAGCATGATCTCTGTCCTTTCCCGTCACCACCATCACTAGGTCCACAGCGTAAATCAAGCCATCATCAGTAACCCTCACTTGCGAGTCTCGACCCTGGACAATTTCATCGAACGAGATGTATTTCGTGGCAGCCATTTGGATTTCGATTGAACTTTTTCGCGACGTGGCTTATAAAGCCGTCTATGACGTCATCGCGTGACATCACCACAGTCACGACGTCATCACATCTAAATGACATCATCACGACATCTGACGTCATCAATGATACACTCAATAATGCAAAATGAATTATCGATGCTTCCAATCATGTATACACGTCCGATTGAACTGTTTTGTCGGTACACATGTCCGATTGAACTTTTTAGTCAGTAAACATGTCCAATTGAACTGTTTTGTCGGTCGAAACATGAAATAATGAGCTGGTTTCTCAATGGGAAAATAATTCCCTTTGCTAGTTCCCAAAAGGAAAATGAAAAAAACACAAATTTAATGATGACGTCATCAACCCCAATGACCTTCATCCACAAGCTCATGGACACGATCCGGTTCATCGACGAGGAGGCTCCCTCGATGTCACGAGAGGACGTGCTCGACCATGTCCGTGCGCGGCTTGTAGACATCACGCACGCCTTCGTCGCGTACCCCCACTGCGCGAACTTCAGCCTGATGCCCGAGGGGGGCGAGTGATGGCAGCTCCTGCTGGTCGTCGTCGAGCAACGCGAGCTCTGCGTCGAGGTCCTCTTCTGTGACCGTGATGTTCGACAGCATGGGCGCGTTGAGCATCTCCGTGAGCTCCTGCGCCTGCGCCATGGAGGCCTCGACGTCTGTGACCACGGCCTCTGCCTGCTTCATGCCGTCGACGACGCCCATGGACTTGAGTGTCTTGGAGGACTCCTGCAGCGCGCCGATGAGGGTCTTGTTGAGCTCCGTGTTGCGCAGGGCGTCCATGTGCACGTGCACCATGTCCTTGTAGGCCACGAGCCTGTCCAGCTGCGCCTGCGCCCGCTTGTGCTCCTGGACCTTTTGCCTGCACCGAGCGCGGTCGCGGGTCTTCAGCGCCACGGCCTCCGACGCGAGCCGCCCCAGCGACGACCGCAGCGCCTCCTCGCGCCGGTCCAGCTGTTTCAGCAGCCTCTCGAGCTGGTCCTCCGCCTCCATCGCCTTGTCCTCGTAGGTCAGCCTGTAGTGCCCCGTGATGCCAATCCACAGCGCGGAAAGCGCCTCTTGCAGGCAGCCGGGCATTGGGGGAAGGGGCGGGGTTGTTATATAGCACTACAGGGAGGGCATGGGCCAGGCATTCGTTAAAAGAGAGTCAATGGCCGTTTCGAGCTGTTGTTTGAGAAGTGGGTCTGAAGTTGCCAGTGACAATTTCATGATTCTCAGTGAGTTCGCCATTAAACTCCTTGAGTGATTTGCGCTTTGTATTAAAACTGCATTATTGTTTGTCAGCTGATCATAATGTTGGAAAATGACTTGAGTATCCTGACTGAACTGTACGTGAGTTTGATCATATGATGCGTGGCGTCTTGCTATTTTCAAAATGTACGTATTAATGTTTTCTGGAGTATCGTTCATACGTTGTCCCTGGCTAAAGGCTGTCAATATATCTGTTGCAGTCTGTGGCTGTGTGCTACTGTTTGGCACCACAGTGTAAAATGTAGTTGCAGGACTTGTGTCCAGAAATTGCGCGCTGTCGTCATTAGGATACACCCAGTTCCCCCACTGTATTTCCGTATGCATGGCAATATAAAATGGCTTGAGTGTGTTCCTGACATTGTTCAATTCCATTGAAATTTCTACAGCTTTGGTTTTCTCCAATTTTCCTTGTTCAAACATAACCACTAAATAATACTGCAATTTTATGAACACGCTTCGATACATACTTCCGATCTCGGTGATTGCTTCGTGTGTGTGTTTCTTGAATAACAACCCCAAATATCTTTGTGTGGAGATGACATTGCCCAGAAAGCACGTCAGCACTTCGTAGTTGGTCGCTGTTAACTTGCATTGTGTGAGTAGGTACATCACAAGTTCGTAATGGCTTTCTCTCTGATTACTTTTCCAATTCCTTATTTGGTTTATGTATGGCAGTATCGGAAATGCATCCGAATTCAGCACACATGCTGGCCGATAGCTTTCCTTTGCATACGCCGAGCAATATTCCGAGATTTCATTCTCCATGTAAGCAATGCTCTTGTCCATATATCCGCCGTATGTTTCCTGGAATTTTGTCAGAGCATCTCGATACTCTCCTAACTTGCTCTTTGCATAATCGACGAAAGTGGGGAGATATGCTTTTGCCTCGTTCAAAAACTTCAGCCGGTTGTACATGCTTATACTTTGCTTTAGCCTGATATATGCCAGCTGTTTTTTCCCGTCCTCTTGTTCTTCAAAGTTTCTCATGAACAGCTCTGCAAACACTTTCGGTAAGCGCGGGTGATTAGGGCCGACACGATTGTTTCCGATAGTCATAGTCGTTAGTTTTCCTGTGCTTTTTAACTGCCATTCTGTTTTTTGCCAACTTCCAATGTATGAGTAAGATGAACCAATCTTGAGTAGTCCAAATTTTATGATATCATTGTCATCACTTTCAAGCTTCAATCCTTCCACCCACTTTTCCATTTTGAAAAAGTCGCGCTTGAACCTTGTCAAAAGCCTGAACACTTTGTAGTTGTCCCCAAGTCTTATATTTTCTGAATCATAGAACATAATGTACATGGACAACACTGATTGTTTTATAATAGTTAATTTTGGATCTTCAGAGTCACTTGCAAATCGGGCTGTGTAAGCATTCTGATAATCTTTGTCTTGGCTGAGTTTGAAAATCAATAACTTTGCCATGTCTTGATTAAATCCATTTTGAAGAATACCGCCAACATATGCGTTATCAATGACCCCATGCCTTTGAACGATTTGATCAAATGTCGGTGGGTTTGTCACGTTAAGACTGATATCTGGCCAGCCATCTCTGAAATATTTCGCCAGCGGATCTGCCTGGGCTTGTCTCGCGTAGTTTCCTGAGCCAGGTACCCACATTGGGTCAATTGAACTTGGCGGCTGACGTGACGCGCTGCGTGATTTTGGGCCCGGACCTCTCTGGCCTGGCGCATCCTGTGGTCTTGGATATACAATGGTCAGGTCCTTGAATTCGCCAAACTTTTGCCTATCCACCGCACTCTGCTCGTATTCTGCGGTGCCCTCCCTCAGGTTCTCCACGGCTCTTGGCCCTATGCCCCTTTCAGTTGGATTGACGAACCGCAGGGTGGTTTCGTGCATCAGCGGGGTGCGCGTGACGTTGGGCGCCTTCCTTGACTGCATGGCCGATGTGATTTGCACCTTTCTGCCGTTCAACTCCTCGTCGAGCCGGATGAATAGGCTGTCGTCTGTAATCTCGCTGGTTGCGTTCAGCAAGTCATTGCGCTCGGGCAGCGTCGACCTCCTCTTGTATTTGAGGTAAATGGCCTGTGCATTCAGCTCATTGACCGGCACTGTTGCTCCATCGTAGTATTCCTCACTGTACGGCATGAAATCCCGCATAATATTGAACACGTGGTTTGCGCTTTCCTTCAAAAATCCCAGATTCACCACGATGTTCATGGGCTCTGCGTTGATGTTCACCCTGACCCGGCTCACTGCGCACGGGCCTGCGTACTCCAGCAGAGCGACGTCCTCGATGTCGAGTTGCTGCTCCTTTCTGAAGAACTTCATCGTCTCGATACGGTGTTTCAGGGCGGCGTGGAGTGCTGGCGGGAACTCGATGCCCTCCTTTACTGCTCTGCTGATGGACGTGAATACTTCCTTGTAGTCCGTTTCTTTCATGCTGTTCGTGTTCAATAATCCATCCAGCGCGATGAACAGTGCCTTCAGGTCTTTCAAACAGCGGCGCTCTTGCGTGACGTTGAGGCACTTGGCGAAGCCATGCGAGAACGGGAACATGCCCAGCTGCAGGTGCAGGAACGCGGAAATGCATTTCATGGCGTGCATTCTTTCTCCGGCCTTCCCGTGCAAATTAATTTCGTTCTCTTGATATTGCATGTAGCTGTTTTGCTCCAGGTATTTTTCCACGAATTGTTCCACGTCGGTAATTGTCGCATCAGCCGCTTTCATGAGCATGCAGTGAGTCAGGTACTTGAGCGCGTGCGTTTCGTAGTGCAGCTGCAAGGCCTCGTATGTGAATTTGCAGACGACCTTGGAGGCTGTCTCGAGCATGTTGGCGGTGACATTCTCGTCGGACACTGTGTGAAATTCGCGCAGCGGCGGGTCCTTGTCGACCAGTTCGTTGACTTTGATTTTCGCGTCGTTGAACCTTTGCTTGAGATCGATGTTTGGCGGGAATTTCACAAAGTTTGTTACCTTTAGCTTGGTTTGCTCGTTATCCATTTCGAGCAAGTTATAATACCGCGCGCCCAGCGCCCTCCTCGACGGCATTCCCCAGTCCACTGTGACAGCCGCGATTCCGGTTGGCGCAAGCACCATCTCAAAGACGTTGATGTACTTGTCCGGGTTTTCTGCGTCCGTGCCAGGCCTCTCCATCGCGGTCTGCAGCACGATCCCGAACGCAATGTCCAGTGGCGAGTAAAGCCCTGCCAGCGTCGTAGGCACCATCTTCCCGACAAAAAGGAGCGACTGCCTGTCAAACGTCAGGTCTCCGGCGACGGCCTGGACTTTGCACGAGAACGCCTCGGCGCTTTCGTCGAATGTCCAGTGGATGGGAGGCCCCTTGCTCGAGACGTGGATGTATGGAAACTTCACGTATTCTTTCTCCATGAGCTTGGGCTGTTCGTCGAAAAGGAAATTTCCCATGGCGTACCAAGCCGCGTCGAGCCTGGAGCTTGTCTGGTTCTTCACATTGTTCAGAAATTCGTACACTGGCAGCCAGTCCTTCCAATTCCTGGGCAGCCTCGTGTTGAGCATCACCCGCGCGCTGACCGACTGCGTCTTGCTGACGTTGATGTTGGCAAAGCCGTGGTACGTGTTGCACCTGCTCTCTTCGTAGCCGACATAGCTGTTGGGCTTGGTGATGGGCTCGGGGCCATTCACAGTCTTGTGCATGGAGCCCAAGGTCTTGAGAAACTCCGATGCCCAGCCCGTCCTGGTGTTCTTTAAATTATACTGGTACGATCTCCACTCTTCGCGGTCCTGCGGCGAAATCGTGAATGGGAGGGTCTCGGCAGACTCGCCATTCTGCTTTCGTATCGCCTCGAATATGTCTGCAATGGGCACTGGAGGCCCCTCATTATCCGTTGCCAAGGCGCCCGCATGACTCGGCCCGCGATACCTGGAGGGTGGTTCTGGTGTCATGGCAGGTTGTCTCGGATCCCTCGCTCCGCTACCTTGTTCAACGGGACGTGGAGAAGGCGTTCGTTCCATAGCATCTTGTGGACCACTCATATCACACCAAATTTATTCACATATATACTTCATTGTCAAAAGCCGACGGCTTAGCCGCGAGACTCATGATTTCGTCCAGGTCTAGGTCGCACGAGTAGCCGCTCTGAATGCTCATGGCGTCATTGAATCTGAGATTTCGCTGATCATTCACCATCCTTGCCAGTTGGGCCTCGCTCATCGTGTCCCACGCGGGTGCCCACGGATTCCGTTGGACGCCTTTGAAAAACCGAACGCCCATCGGGCATATGAGCTGCACCAGCGCGCTCCGGATGCACATGGCCGGCTCCACGTTGTGGTCGTTGGAACCGTAGCTCATGAACCCAAACTGCTTGCTGCACGATGTTGGGGCCTGAAGTTGGTGCGCGATGGCCTCCTTGTCGTCCAGTCGACTGTTGTAAGGCAGCTGATTTGCTCTGATGCTGCTCTGCAAAGACCTGAGGCCGCCTTCGTCAGAGATTATGTTTGTATAGCCGCGCCGAATCGAGTCCGTTGACTGGTTGACTATCTTGTGCACGGCCTTGGCGCACGACGCATAGGCCACCTCGGCCGGAACTCTGATATTGTGGCAGAAAAGGTTGGTTTTCAATTGGTCGTCGCTGTAAATGATGTGCTGTGTCGGCGGCCCATTCCCGAACTCGAACATGGTCATGGAGGGTTCTTTCGATTGCAAAATGATCTCAGTATTCTCATCGTCGTTCATAGCGTCTTTGGAGCTTATCGTCGAACACACGCTGACCACCTTCACGTCCGTGTCTCCCTTCCAGCTGTACATGTCTGTGCTGTACGTCATGCTACAGCTAATTTCCTGCGCCAGCATGGTCTCGGGCATGGACTGTATCAGCGTATTCGTCAGGTAGTCGTCGGCTCCGTGCGTCAGCTTGCGCGCCTCGTCGAACGCGTACAGTTGCCTGACCGTCACCGTCTTGATTACCATACTGGCGCTGATCTGTCGCACCAAGCCCAGGCCGTGGTAGTAGAAGCCGCCCGTCGCGTAATTCCTCAGGTCGTAGTCCACTTTGGCATCCCCCTCGTAGACTGAAATCACGGCGTGGCTCGTGTAGCACCGCCACGGGTCCTTTGGGCGCGACTTGGCCACGTACGGATTTTGCAGGTGATCCTTGAACAGGTCCGTTCTGTCTCTCTCGTATCTAGACACGGCCGCCATGGCCACCAGCGCGTCTGTTATCAACTCACTGTAAAACTGGTGATTTGCATACTGATGTCGGAGTCCTAAAAGGTCTTTTGACGTCGCGAGAGCGCCCACGACGGGGCATGGGTTCTCGTCGAACACGCTGTACGATGAGCTCTGGTGGTCCATTTTTAAAAATTGGTGGGACCCGTCGAAGTCGAGCTTTGTGCTGTATCGCTTATTGGGAACGAGACCTATCGAGGATGAGTAATCCAATGCCTTATCCTTCATCTGAAAGACAGCCGTCGCATTTTGCTGGAACGCACGCGAGAGCTGGTTCTGGCTGTTTTGATTGCGAAACTGGATGTTTTCAAAGTACGCCTGTGCCAGGGGTCCGGATCGCATGGCGGGCATCGTGTCGATGTTGTCCATGTTGAGGTGGAAAGTGCCGAATGCGTCGTTGAACGAGCGCTTGTCGTCGTGGTGAACTTCTCCATCCACCCTCGCCAGCACGCGCCCATACACCTGCCTCGCGGACTGTGCCAATTCCCAGTTTTTCCTGCAGTTTTTGCCCATGACTTCCAGATTTTTAACGTGCGCGATCGGCTGCGGCATCGCCCGCGGGCCTTTGATTACTTCCGTCAGCGTATTCGTTCGTCGTGCCTTCATGCGAGCAGGCTGTTTCCATGTTTATATACGAGAAAGACATGGGTGCATTTCACGGGAGGCTGTTCAAAAAGTTTCGCACCCCGATGACATACCCTCTCCACATGGCCTGTATGGCGGGTGTCTGGCCCGTCAGCAAGAAAGCCGCGTACGTGCGCCGAAACGCAATCGTGAGGAAGTTCTTGAATACCGTCTTCTTGTAGTCCTCGTTGGGCCCAGCCGTGTCGCGAAATGCGGTGCACACCTGCACGATCGTGGGATTCTGCATCACGTGATAAAGGGCCCATTCGTTGTTCGTCGGATGCATGGTCACTTGCTCGATGCGCGTCTTTGCTGCCGGGCCGCATTCTGTCCAGAACAGAGTGTGGATTGCACCCAACAAGGGTGTAGGAGGAACAAGTGTTTCGCGGCTGGCGTCGATAATGTGCCCTATGGGGCTCAGCCAGTTAGTCCAGAACTCCACGATGCTATTTTGAATGGTTCGTGCCATGGCATAAATATCGGTCTGCTCGTAAAAATACACGTGATTTTGGTTGATGTGGTATTGGTTGCTATCTGCATTTATGTCTTGCCGTTTACCTAGTCGTTCGAAAATTTTTCCAGGCATCGGTCGTGCCATGACCAGCCTCCACGTGCTGTTGTAATTCACGTCCGCGGTTTCGAACATTCCATTGGATTTCAAAAGTTCCGGAAGTCGCGACAGGAAATTCTGGTGCAGCCACATGAAGTCCACGTCTATGTCATAATTAACGTACAGGAGCATCGCGAGGATCTGGTTCATGTAAAAGTCGCACATTCCTATGTCCCTGTGGGCATACCGAAATCTGTAATCATTGGTTTGCGCAGGTGTGAGGTTTGAATTTACTTGATGCTTGAGTTGCTGTGCCATGAACATGATTGCGCAGTAGTTTATCCACAGCTCCATTTGCCAAGTGATCATGCGCTCTTCTGTCACGTTGATTGTGGGCGGTTGGGAGTTGAAGTCATCTGCCATGCAGTCAAACAGAATAGTGTACAGAGCATAAATGTTTAGCACTTCGCCCCTTCCCTGCCCGCACATCTTCTTGAACATGTATTGCAGCTGACTGTGTCCCGTGTGAGCCACATTGCAGTCCGCGCACGCCAGAAAGTAGTTCACGTTGGACATGCACAGGTACTCTCGTGCGCGCACGAGCCTTCTTTGGTTTTTTTTGTAAAACAGCTGATTTATATCCCAAGAAAAAAGCTTGTTTTTATGCAATGTGCGATGATCACCTGGAAACATGTAAAACTCCGCGTCCGGCGGAAATCGAGTGTCCATGACCGCGGGGGTGTTATACAGGCTGGGCTTGGTGATTTCTGGGATCATGGTGGACCCCACGAGGTGGCATATTTCCATGTTCGGCGTGGTTGGGATTTTGCCGAAATAATTTGCTGGTTTTTTTATGTCTGTCTTCATGTGCGAACGCACTTTGGCCCACATAGTGTCTGCTGACGTTCGGTCGACCGGCATGCCGTACGTCAGCGGCAGGTGGCAAATCGGGCACAAATTCCTCTGCCTTATGACCGTCCGTGCAATGTCGTACTTTGTCGCGGTGTCAGAAGTCTTGTGCATTGCCAGCTGGCGAGCGCGCCTTTTATGTCTCCTGCGGCACCACCACCGGTATCAAAGTGACCGTCCTCTTCCTGCTCTTCTTGGGCGGCGGCGCCTTCGGTTCCTCCTGGGGCTCCTGCGGCTGTTGTGGCGCGGGTGGCCTCGGGGCGGGCCGCCTGAAGGTTGCCTTTGGTGTCGCGCGCTGGATCCTGCGCAGGCGGACGAACGTCGGCTCGAACGTGATTTCCAGGAGCGCCCCCCGCATGAACCTGGAGTCGTCGTGGTAGCACTTCTGGACCTTGGTCTGCTGCTCGAGCTTGTGCGTGATCTCCGAGGCCCTCATGACCTGCGTGCGCGCCACGTGCCAGTACCCGTGCTCTCTCCAGTCGTAGCCCTCGTGGAACTCGCGCGGCGGGTGGATGGAGTACACGGCCGGGACCAGCTGCCAGCCCCAGTTCCTGCCCTTGGGGTCCCAGTCGAACCTCTGGCGGATCAGGCCCTTGCGCCAGTGATTGAGCACGTACTCGAGCTGCCCGTCGGCCGATGAGTACGGCAGCCACGCCAGGTGCAGGATCAGGTCGTCGCCCGCGGACATGTTCTCGTCGCGCCACATGTTCACGAGGTTCTCGGTGCGGCCGCTGACGGCGAGCGTGGTGATGAAGTTCACGGGAAACGTCACGGGCCCCAGGGACCCCTCGTGCGTTCCTCCCTGCTTCTCGGACCCGTGCGCGATGCCAAAGGGCCTGGCGACGTCCGTGATGAAGCGCAGGGCGTCTCCAACGCTGAACTCGGTTTTCGCGCTGGTGGCGGAGGTGGTGAAGTCCGTGTCGACCATGAACTGCTGCCACTTGATGCGCTCGGGCTGGTTCCAGTAGCGCTGGACGCCCGCGAGCAGGTAGTTGATCGTCGGGAGGTTGACGAACGGGTCCACCGCGTGGCTCATGTCCATGCGCTCAAACGTGTGCATCCTGTCGATGGTCGAGGCGCTGCGGTTGACTCTCAGCGCGAAGGCCACGTCCCCGTCGTCGACGCCGTGCGACAGCAAAAAAGTGTTGTCCGTGTTGCGCGCCTCGGGCAGCCTGAGCTCCGGGATGATCTTCTGGATCTTGTGCGGCACGGCCATGTAGGCGGTCTGGTCCGCAAGCCGCGAGGGCTCGCCGAAGGAGTACGGCTTGATGTCGCCGAGAAGCGTCGAGCCGTAGTTGATCTGCGCGTCGGTCGTGGCGTTGAAGCCGGAAGGCAGCGAGGACTCGCTGGGGGTGGGGCCCTGGTTCATCACCACGTCGGGCGTGCGGATGCCGTTGTACAGGTCGCTGAACAGCCCGGACATTGAACGTGGAACTCGGGCGGTTTATATAGATGGCTTTGTCGGTTTGCGGGTGGCAGTTGTTTGCGTATTTAAATTGGTGGGTAAAACATGCATGTCTGATCAGATTGGGCATTTTCAAAATATGCTGCGGCAAATTGAGGCAAAATTGAACGAAGGCGGCGGCGGGTCAGCTGTTTTTAAGCATGTTTGCACTATGATATCCAGGTCGCTTAGAACATTCCGTGGACAACTGAAATTATTCGCAACTCCGAAATTCTTATTGGCGCGCATTCAAGATTTTCAAAAATTTATGAATAGGTGGATGCGAGACTTGGCCCATTTTAAAAGCTCCAACCCGGCATTAATTGGGCTTTTGGAAAAAATCACTGAAATCCTCAACAAAGGAGTCCGGGATTTGTCCGGGAAGTCCACCTTCGATGACATGTTTCCCGTGATTTCCGCATACTTGGGCGAGATGGGGCAGGCCCTTGTGTCATACACTGGATCCGATCAAGACGCCGTCCGAGAAATCGGCAGAATCATGACGGCAAGCAGCACTTCACTAGTCGTTGCCACATCGCTCCAGTGGCAAGCCATCGGCCGGCTGGCGGCCATCGTGGAGGGCCTTCAAACCAACCCCCGGACGAACGCGGCGAGCCGCCTTGCGACGTCGTAGAGGAACTCGTTGTCGCTCCACCGGGCCGAGTCCCAGGACAGGCGGAGTGTCAGTGTCCCCCTGCGCGTGACCGACACGGTGGTTGACTTCGGGGGCTCGTCCCACGGGGCCATTCCCAGCGCGCTCTCCATGGCCCGCCAGTCCGTGACGTAGAACACCACGACGCTGCAGACCTCCTCGATGCGGTGCATGACGTCCGCCCAGCCCAGGTAGCTGACCCTTCGTTCCAGCAGGCACCCGAGCATGACAAAGAGGCACCTTCCGATCCCGATGGACAGCACCACGAGCTGCAGGCGCAGATCCACTGGCTCGTCGAGCAGGGTCGCCAGCAGCTCGCGCATCTGCTGCGGCTGCGTTGCTCCCTTGAACGTGACGCGGTTTTGCCTGAGGCTCAGGTTTCCCACCAGGGTATATGCCTTCCGGCTCCTGCCGAAGACGCCCGAGTGCGGCAGCCAGGCGGGGTGGTCCTGGCGGTGGTTGGTCGCGTACGCGAAGCCGCAGGCGTTCTGTATGCGCGCCCCGCTGAAGTTGCTCTCGTTGATCGAGTACGTCTGCGTGGGCCGCACCTGCAGAATCTCGGCGGTTTCCGTGGACGGGTCCCAGTCCGTGCTGTGCCGTACGGCGAGCCCGTCGCGAAACGAAACGTGCATGTCCATGTGGAGAGTATTTAAACGGCGCGGGCGGCCACGTCATCGTGATTCCATGTTAAAACGCCAGTATTACGGCGGTTCGCTCGAAAACGAGTTCAACAAGTTCTCGTTCGGGGATCTCGCCCCGGAGGCGAAGCGCATGCTGACGGATTTCGCCGTGCAAATGCTCCACGGGTCCCGGTGCAGGAAGCTCAACCCCGCGTGGTACAGCCAGGACCACTTGGGTGACTGGTTTCAGGGCCGGCTTCAGGCGTGCTTGTTCGCTGTGCTGAGTGGCAACTCGTACATTCGGCCGGGGACCGACCAGAGCAAGGCTTTTCTTCAGGTGCTGCTGATCCTCACGATCTGCGGCGTCAAGCTTCCGGCCCATCTGGATGCACTGCTCGCGGACATCAAGAGCGCCCCGTCGGTGAATCGCTTCCTGGTCAAGTTCCCGCCGCACATTGCGTGGGACAAGGCTTTCAGCAACTCCGTTGTGAAGGTCACCAAGCTGAATTTCAACGTCGAGAACCCCCAGGCCATGCAGAACCGCGCCGTCCTTTTCTTCTCGGCTGTGCACTTTTACCTGTCCAAGCTTCTCAACGACCCTCCCGGCGCCGAAGAGATGGAGTTTGCACTTTTCGAGGACGCAACCCCGAGTCTGCCGTTTCACCTCTTCTCGTACATCTGCGCCGTGATGTGGACGGCCATTTTCCCCTTTGTGGAAGTTGCCTTCGATTTCCGGCGCGACCTACTCGCTTTCTTCGTGCGCAGCGACATCACGTTCGGACTGCGCGTCATCGAGTGGAACGTGATCGACCTGGCCGAGATCAACGGGTACCCGGACTTCCTTCCCAACAAGATGAGGTACTTTGCCGGGCTGATCAGGACGGACCATCTTCAGCTCCTCTCCCTGATCCCCAACCCCATCGGCCACTTCGTCGTGGTGTACCTCGCCATGTGCGTGACTGAGGCGATGTTGCACTAGATCTTGACGTCCAGCACCGGCTTGGCTCGTTCTGGCCTCGAGCGGACAATAAACAGAACCGCCGCCCCCACCGCGAACGCGAGCACCACGACAGACGCCACGACCGCGGGCACGATGCTGGGCGGGCTGGAAGGGTTCCATATGACCAGCGCAGCGTTCCATGTTAGGTCTGTGACCTCTAGCGTGACCGCCTGCCTGTTCTGCACGCTTGCCTCAGGGACAACACGCTGCACCGTTTCTTGCAGGACCTCCGTGGCGACGCTCTGCCCCCGGTGGACGATTTTGATGTCTGTCGTCGCCTGCTGCAGCAGCCTCCTTGTTTGCTGGCAGGGGCACACAAAGTCCACGCACTGCACGACCGTCTGGCCCGACTCGCACGCCACGACGTACACCCGCGTGCCGTAGGCGATCGTCATTTCAGCCGCCAGCTGCTGGCTCGCGCACGCGCACGTCTGCACCGCGAGGTTGGCAACGCTGATGGTTTCGCGGACGACTGGTGCTGCGGGCGTGGTGGTGGTTGGGATCGCAAGACTTGATGTAGTTGTGAACTGAGACGTAGTAACTGTTGTAGTAGCAACCTTTGATGTAGTAGCAACCTTTGATGTAGTAGCAACCTTTGATGTAGTAGCAACATTTGATGTAGTAGCAACATTTGACGTAGTAGCAACATTTGACGTAGTAGCAACATTTGATGTAGTGACTGACGTACCGGTAGGCACGCCTGAGATAGTAGTAGCCACACTTGGCGCGGTGGTGGCCACACTCGGCGCTGTAGTAATCGGCGCACCAGGCGTTGTTGAAGCCCCGAGTGTCGTGGTGGGGAAGCTCTGGGGCTCATACGCCTCGCACCCGATCACCGACGTTTTTGTCGGGTCCGACACGCACTTGTCCACTTCCTTCCTGTAGTAGCTCACGCACTGCCACGCGCATGGGCCGGCACTCGTCCAGCACCAGTTGTACGTCGGCGGGAACGGGCAGCGCTCGCAGCCGAGGTTTGCCGCCGTGCACGCCGCGGTGTACTGCTGGCCTATGCTGCAGGAGGCCGCTGACGATGCGCACGCGACGCACTGCGACCCCGACATGACGAACCCGTCGTTGCAGACCACCGAGCAGTTGGAAGTGTACCTGCTGTTCAGAATCAGCGGCGCCGAGCAGGTCACGCACTTGGTGTCCGCCGTCGCGCTGCAAGGGGAGACCTCCGCCTGGCCCGCGGTGCACCGAGAGCACGTCTGGCAGCTGCTGTCGTAGACCCCGCCGCACCCGCCCGAGTACATTCCCGCGCTGCATGTGCGCACCGAGCAAGGCTGGCAGACGGTGCTGCCGCCCACGGTG
>Ga0172373_10007338_pt1 | contig 14343 bp, 12 predicted proteins | sample Lak10m_2_FD_114546 | JGI IMG/M metagenome (GOLD analysis project Ga0172373, IMG submission 114546) | Freshwater microbial communities from Kabuno Bay, South-Kivu, Congo - kab_092012_10m | ecosystem: Environmental > Aquatic > Freshwater > Lake | place: Democratic Republic of the Congo... | reverse complement strand
GAGTTCGGGGTGCGCGTGAACGCGATTTGCCCCGGCAACCTGCTGGATTCGCCGCTGTGGGTGAATTCGCTCTACAAGCAGTATGCCAAACGCTGGAACATCACCGAAGAAGAAGTGCGCCAGAAGTACATGAACGAAGTGCCGATGAAACGCGGTTGCACTTACGAAGATGTGGCGAACGTGATGGTGTTCTTGGCCTCCGGGCAAGCCGGTTATATGACCGGACAGGCGATTAACGTGACCGGCGGGCAGGAGATGCGCTAGTGACACTGACAGGAACGCGCACGTTTGTCGGGTTCGGTTTCGGGGCGATACAGTCCGGTTTGTTCCTGTACGAAGCCTACCAGTCAGGCGCGTTCCGGCGCTTGGTGGTGGCTGAAGTGCTGGAGCAGACCGTCGCCGATTTGCGGGCGGCGGGCGGTCAGTTCAGCGTGAATATCGCGCATGCTGACCGCATCGAATCGGTGCGAATCGGCGCGATGGAGATCGAGAATCCGGCACAGTCCGATGATCGTGTGCGGTTGGTCGCGGCGCTGGCGGAAGCTGAGGAGATTGCTACGGCTGTGCCGAGCATCGCCTTTTACAGCAGCGATTCGCCCGGCAGCTTGCATCGGGTGCTGGCAGAAGGGCTGCGGCGCAAAGCGGCGCAGGGCGGCCCCCGCGCCGTTGTCTATGCTGCCGAGAACCATAACCACGCCGCCGAGCATCTGGAAGCGGCGGTGATGAGCGCGATTCCGGCGGATGAACAGGCTGCGGTGCGCGAACGGGTGCGTTTCCTGAACACGGTGATCGGCAAGATGAGTGGGATGGTCACGCCGCAGGAGCGCGAGTCGTTGGGGCTGGCCGCCGTCACCGAGGGGACGGAACGGGCGTTTCTGGTCGAAGCGTTCAACCGCATCCTGATTACGCGCATTGACTTTCCTGAACCGTTTGAGCGCGGCATCCGCGCCTTCGAGGAAAAGGCCGATTTGCTGCCCTTCGAGGAAGCCAAGCTGTACGGTCATAACGCGACTCATGCGCTGGCGGCCTATATCGCGGGGGCAGCCGGGATGACGCACATTTCGGATTTGCGTGCCTACCCGGATGTGATGGCCTTCCTGCGGGAAGCCTTTATCGAGGAGTCGGGCGTGGCGCTGTGCCGGAAGTATGCCGGACTCGACCCGCTGTTCACGCCAGCCGGTTATGCTGCCTTTGCCGATGATCTGCTGGCGCGAATGACCAACCCCTACCTGCGTGACACGGTGGAGCGCGTCGGGCGTGATCCGGCGCGTAAGCTCGGCTGGGATGACCGGCTGGTGGGGACAATGCGCCTTGCGTTGAAACAGCATGTCGAACCGCTGCGGTATGCGCTGGGGGTGCTGGCGGCGCTGGCGGTGTTCGATCCGGGTGCGCTGCGCGACTCGGCGGCACTGGCGGCGGCGCTTGACCGTGTGTGGGAATCGGCAGCACCGGACGCGGCTGAACGGGCGGCAGTGCTGCGGACGGTGGAACAGGCACGCCCCTCACTTGAACCGGATGGCTCGCTCAATCCGGCGCGTTTTTCCCTGTAACAATTGTTTTTTAATAGGCTATTTGTCGTTAAACTGTTATGGTTGGTTTTTTATAACTCACCATTTATTTACCCCTGTGCCTGATCTTGGTATACTAATAGAATTATCAATTTTCACTGGGCTGTGTATGGTTCACTATTGACGCTTATGGACAGTACGCTAGGATTTGTTGAGCAGATGCCGTGTTCGTTAGAACAGGCTGTAAGCTCGTGTCGCCACGTCCTATTACGCGCCCGACGCGAAGATGGCTTGATGCAGCATCTTTGCGACTTGCTGGTTGCCTCCGGTTTCCCTTTGGTGTGGGTGGGCATGGTGATGCCGACGGGACGCTACGGCGATATTTTCACAGCGGGCAAATCGGTTGACGTGCTAAAAAATTTACCGCCCCGGATGGAACCCGCCCGTTCTTATTTGTTAGCCGCAACGCCAAAAAAATTTGATCGTGTAGATTTATTTGCGCCAGACGATCAGTGCGCCCTTGTATCGTTCCCCATTTTGGACGGGGAACGGGTGATCGCCGGCCTGCATATTTGCAGTTTTGATACCGACTATTTGAGCCAGAAGGCAAACCTTCTGACCGAATTGGCTGAGGAAATCGGGTTGCGAATGAGCGAAATCCGCTGTTTCGTTCAGTCCGATCGGGATGTGCAGCATGTGTCGTTCCGGGGTTTCCCTGAACCGCTGTGGATACAGGATCGAGAGACGCTGGCGATTCAGGAAGTGAATTGGGCGGCTGTGCAGCTCTATGGTTATTCCCGCGAAGAATTTTTGCAAATGACGCTGGTAGATATTCAACCTGCCGAACAATCGCCGTTCCTGAATGGCGACCCGCAGAGTTCGCAGACCGAATTTCAGAAGTTAGGGGTATGGCAGCATCGTTTGAAAGAGGGGCGTTCGGTGGATGTGGAGATCACCGCCTGTTCCATCGAATTTGGCGAACGTCCGGCGCTGCTGGTGTCGGCGCATGATGTGACTCAGTGGAAGCGCATGGAACAGGCGCTGCACGAAAGCGAAGAACGCTTCCGGGCGACGTTTGAACAGGCTGCTGTGGGTATCGCCCATCTGGGCCCCGACGGGCATTTCTTGCGGGTGAACCCGTGCGCCTGCACGTTCTGGGGGTATTCGGCTGAAGAACTTCTGCGCAAGACGTTTCAGGACATCACCTATCCTAATGATCGGGATTGGAGCCAAGCCTCTATCCAGCAACTGCTGGCGGGTAGCATCAGTACGACCACGTTGAATAAACGCTATGTGCGGGCGGATGCGTCTATTGTGTGGGCGCATGTCACACTGTCGCTGGTGCGGGATAGCGCCGGACAGCCCAGCTATTGCATTATGGTGATGCAGGACACGTCTACCCAGCGGTGGATGGAAAGTTCGCTGCGCGATAGTGAGATGCGTTTCCGCAGCGCATTTGAGCAGGCCGCTGTGGGGATGGCTTATCTCAACATGGCGGATACCCGTTCGTTTCGTGTGAATCGGGCGCTGTGCGATTTGTTGTTGTATTCCGCCGAATCGCTACTCCAGCGCAACATTATTGAATGGTTCCACCGCGACGATCAAGACATGGTTATGCGACAGATCAACCGCCTGCTGGAAGGCCGGGTGGAACGGTTTAGCTGCGAATCGCGCCTGATGACCCGCGATAAGCAGAATGTCTGGTGCTATGTCACGGTGTCTCTGGTGCGCGATAGTAGCGGAACCCCCCTTTACCTGTATGCGATTGTAAAGGATGTCAGCGCCCGCAAACGCGCCGAGGAAATGTTGAGCGAAAGCGAAATGCGTTACCGGCGCATGATTGAAACCATGCAGGAAGGGGTGTGGTATTTTGACGAGTCAGGGCGCACCCGCTATGTGAATCAACGGATGGCGGCGCTGATGGGGTACGAGCGTGCGGAAATCCTCGATCACCGGATGTCGGACTTCATTGCGGAAGCGGATTCTCATTTTGATTACAGCCTCGCCGCTGCTGGTATGGGGAGCGAAATACAACTGTGCCGCCGGGACGGGGGTTACATCTGGGTCATCGCCGTGAGTACGCCCATTCTGGGTGATTTCGGGCAGTTTCTGGGGACGCTGGTGATTGTGACGGATATTGATCAGCGTAAGCGGATGGAACTAGAAAACGCCCGTCACCTGCGCGAGTTGACGGTGCTGTATGAGATCGGTCAGAAACTGCAAAGCATCCACGATCCGCACACTCTTGCGGCGGAGGCGTTAAAGATTCTGGCGAGCGCGGTGGAATACACCCTCGGCGCTCTGGTGACTGTGAACGACTCTCGTGACCGTCTGATTCTGCTGGCGGTCAACGACGAAGCCCATCAAGCCCTTCAGAAGCGCGAAAAACAGGACGGCGTAGCTTCTTCGGCCTTGTTCCCGGATAGAGGGATGATAGGTTGGGTCATTCATAACGGGCAAAGTCTGTGCGTGGGCGATGTGCTTAACGACCCGCACTATGTCGCCGTTCATTCTGACATTCGTTCCGAGCTGTGCGTGCCGCTGTTGAACAACGAACAGCAGGTCATTGGCGCGATAAATCTGGAATCGTCACGGGTGAATGCGTATTCGGAGAAAGATCAAAGTTTGTTGGAAGCGTTGGCCTTCCAGATTGCAGTGATGCTAGAAAATGCGAATCTGGTAAAGGAGTTGCAGCGTGCGAACGCAGAGCAAGTTGCGCTCTCTCGCCGTCTGGTCGCGGTTCAGGAAAATGAGCGCCGCCAGCTTGCCCGCGAACTGCATGACCAGATCGGTCAAACGCTGACCGGCTTGAGCTTGAGCTTGGAAATGAGCAACCGCCGTCTGGGGGGAGATACGGCACTGGTTGATTCGCGGCGCGTGGTGGATGACCTGCTGCGGCAGGTGCGCGATTTGTCGCTCAATCTGCGTCCGGCGATGCTGGATGATCTGGGGTTGCTGCCGGCGCTGGTCTGGTTGTGCGAACACTATGAGAAACAGACTCAGATTCGGGTTACGTTCGAGCATGAGGGTTTAGAAGGACGATTTTCGCCGGAAATTGAATCGGCGTCATACCGTATTGTTCAGGAGTCGCTGACCAATGTGGCACGTTATTCGGGTTCGATGTGTGTTGAGGTAATGGCAAGTGCTGTTGGCGATGAGCTTTCGGTGCAGGTGCGCGATCATGGGCGGGGATTCGATGCGACGCGGGTGATGACCACTTCGACCGGGCTGCTAGGCATGCGGGATCGCGCTCGTGAGCTGGGGGGACGTTTCGACGTTCGGACATCTCCGGGCGAGGGCGTTTGTTTGTGCGCTTGTTTCCCTCTCGCAGTGAATACTTCTGAGGAACTATGACCGACATTACGACGCGAATTTTGCTGGTTGACGATCACCAGATTGTACGGCAGGGATTATTTAGCTTATTATCTGCCGAGTCTGATTTTCGAGTGGTGGCAGATGCCGGTGATGGCAGCGAGGCGTTGCGCTTGCTGGAACGCTGGCGACCGGATGTGATGATTGTGGACATCGGGATGCCCGGCATTAATGGTATCGAAGTCACCCGGCAGGCGGCGCATATCTCCCCGCATACCCGCGTCATTATCCTCTCGATGTACGATGATATGGCGCATGTGGCGGAGGCGTTGAAATATGGCGCGTGTAGTTACGTGCTGAAGGGCGAAAGTACCGATCAACTGGTACGCGCCGTCCGCCAGACCATGCAGGGTGTGTGCTACCTGAGCGCCCCGATCACGCAAGAATCGGTGAATGATTACATCGCTCGTGCCAAAGGGCGGGGTGGCGATTCGTATGAATCGCTCACAGGCCGCGAACGGGAAGTGTTGATCCTGACGGCACAGGGGTGTACCAGCCAGATTATAGCGTCTAAACTGTATATTAGTCCGCGCACGGTCGAGTCGCATCGTGCCAATTTGCTGCGGAAGTTAAAAATCACCTCGCATTCCGATTTGATTCGCTACGCGCTGGAACGGAATTTGGTTAAGACCTCCAGCGCGGTCTAAAGATCGGCGTTCATGCAACATGACTTACTTACTGGGCATTGATATTGGCACGTCCAGCGCGAAGGCCGTCCTTTTTGATCCCGAATCCGCGCAGATTGCGGCAGTCGCCAATCAGGAGTATCCCATCCAGCGCCCTGCGCCGGATCGCGCCGAGCAAGACCCGGAGGACTGGTGGCGGGCAACTGTCACCGTCACGCGCCGCCTGCTGGCGGAACGCCCCGGCGCATCGGTGGTGGGCATCAGTTTCAGCGGGCAGATGCACGGGACGGTGCTGCTGGATGCGGCAGATTGTCCATTGCGCCCCGCCATCATTTGGGCTGACCAGCGCCCCGCCGCCGAAGTGAGCGATCTGGTGGCCGCGTTGGGCGAGGAAGCCTATGCCGCGCTGACCGGAACGCTGCCTGCGGTGGGCTTTTTGGGCGCAACGCTGTTGTGGTTGCAGCGCCATGAGCCGGCGACGGTGGAGGCCGCCCGCGTGGTGCTGCTCCCCAAAGACTACGTGCGCTTGAAGATGACGGGCGAACGCGCCACCGATGTGACCGACGCGGCTGGAACGGGCATCTTTGACATCAACCGCCGTGTGTGGCCGGAGTCGCTGCTCTCCAAAGTGGGGCTGCGGGGCGATTTGCTGCCGCCTATCCGCGCTTCGGCGGCGGTGGCGGGTTTTTTGCGGCGCGAGGCGGCGGATGAAATGGGGTTGCCTCCCGGCCTGCCTGTGATGATGGGCTGCGCTGACCAACCCGCGCAGGCCATCGGCAACGGGCTAATCGCGCCGGGGAGCGCCTCGGTGACGACGGGCAGCGGCGGGCAGGTATTCACGCCGGTGACGGGCATAGCGGGGCGCATCAAGGCCGACCCGCGTTTGCATGTGTTCAATCACGCCGCGCCGGATACGTGGTACATCATGGGCGCGGTGCTGTCGGCAGGGCTGTCTTTGCGCTGGTTGCGCGGCATCGTTGGGCTGAACGGCAACCCGGAAGCCTATCCCATCCTGAGCGCAGAAGCGGCTGAGGTGGCCCCCGGCGCGGATGGCCTGATCTTCCTGCCGTACCTGTCGGGCGAGCGCACGCCGCACCGTGACCCGTTGGCGCGGGGCGCGTTCATCGGCCTGAGCGCCCATCACACACGCGGGCATCTGGCGCGGGCGGTCATGGAAGGCGTGTCGTTCGCGCTGCGGCAGGCGCTCGAAATCAGCCTGAGTCTGGGCGGTTCGGTGGAGCGCATTATCGCGGCGGGCGGCGGTGCAGAAAGCGACGTGTGGCGGCAGATTCAGGCCGATGTGTTCGGGTTGCCGCTGCAACGCACCCTGCTGACCGAACAGGCCAGCGTGGGCGCGGCGCTGCTGGCGGGCGTGGGCGCGGGCGTGTATGCCGATCTGCCTGCTGCGTGTGCGGCGACGGTGCGCTTGGGCGCGATTACCGAGCCAATGGCGGCGAATCGGGCGCGGTATGATGATCTGTATGCCCAGTTTTTGAGTTTGTATCCCCGTCTGCGCGAGGATTTTCACCAGTTGGCGCGATAGCCTAGCGTACACATTGGTCAAAAACCCCGCCTATGTTATTCTTAGCAGCGACACGTTAAGAGAGTGTTAAATACGATTATTCAGGGGGCTATGTTATGGCGTCCGAGCAGTTGCGCGGAATGTTGACGCTGGATGAACTGCGGGAGAAGGTCGAGTCGGGCGAGGTCGAGACGGTGGTGGCGATGTTCACCGACCTGTACGGTCGCCCGATGGGGAAGCGCGTGGTTGCGGATTTTTTCCTCGAACACACTGCCGAGAAAGGCATGCACGCCTGTGACTATCTGCTGACGGTGGATATGCCGATGGAGCCGACTCCCGGTTACAAGTATGCTAACTGGGAAAAGGGCTATGGCGATTTTCATTGTGTGGTGGATTTACGCACGTTGCGCATGGCCGATTGGCTGGATCGCACTGCCATCGTGATCTGCGATGTGGCGAACGAAAAGACGCACGAGCCGGTGACGGTAGCGCCGCGCAGCATCCTTAACCGGCAGGTGCAGGCGGCGCAGGATGCGGGCTATCTGGTGCAGGCCTCGTCCGAACTGGAATATTTCATCTACGAAGAAACCTACAAAAGCGCCCGCGACAAGAACTATATCAATCTGGAACACTTCGGCGCGTACATCGAGGACTACCACATTTTGCAGGGAACCCGCGAGGAAGTGCTGAATGCGGTGGTGCGTAAGGCGCTCGCCAACAGCGGGATTCCGGTGGAGTTCACCAAAGGCGAGTGGGGGCCGGGGCAGCACGAACTGAATATCCGCTACGCCGAGATTCAGACGATGGCCGACCGGCACACGCTGTACAAGCAGTGCTTTAAGGATGTGGCGCATCAGTTGGGGCTGGCGGTGACGTTCATGGCGAAGCCCGATCATCGCTATGCTGGTTCCAGCGGGCATTTGCACCTCAGCCTGTGGGATGCCGAGGGCAAGCGCAATCTGTTCGTGGGCGATACCCCGCTGGGGCCGGTCACGGGGTCGAACGAGTTCCGCTGGTTCCTCGGTGGTTGGATTGCTCATGCGCGGGAGATGATGGCCTTCTACGCGCCGACCATCAATTCGTACAAACGCTATCAGTCGGGTTCGTGGGCACCCACCAGCCTCGCGTGGAGCTATGACAACCGCACCGCCGGCTTCCGTGTGGTGGGGCATGGCAGCGCCCAGCGCATCGAGTCGCGCATTCCGGGCGCGGACATCAACCCGTATCTGGCGTATGCGGCGGCGCTGGCTTCCGGGCTGGATGGCATTCGCAACCAGATCGAACCGCCCGCGATTTTTGAAGGGGATGTATACTCAGCGGCGCATCTGCCCAAAGTGCCGATGAACTTGCGCGAGTCCATCCGTGAACTGGATCGCAGCGCGTTTGCGCGGGAGGCGATGGGCGAGGATGTGGTCGAACATTACCTGCACTTTTTCAAGACCGAGCAGGCGGCGTTCGATAAGGCCGTGACCAACTGGGAACGGGAACGTTACTTCGAGCAGATTTGATTTCGAGCAACAATGAGGAGCGTTATCATGCGATTGAACGATAAAGTCGCGCTCATCACGGGCGCAGGCAACGGGATCGGGCGCGAGACGGCGCTGCTGTTCGCCCGCGAAGGCGCGGCGGTGGTGGTGGCGGATGTGAACGACAGTGCGGGTGAAAAGACGGTTGCCGACATTGTGGCGGCGGGCGGACGCGCCATTTACAAGCGGTCTGACGTGTCTAAAGCGGCGGACTGCGAAGCGATGGTGGCGGCGGCGGAGCAGACCTTCGGCAAGCTGAACGTGCTGTTCAACAATGCTGGCATCATGCACGGCGACGACGACAATGCCATGACCACCGAGGAATCGGTGTGGGATTTGACGATGGCGATCAACCTGAAAGGCGTGTTCTTCGGTTGCAAGTACGGCATTCCGGCGCTGAAGCGGGCGGGCGGCGGTTCGGTCATCAACACCGCGTCGTTCGTGGCGCTGCTGGGCGCGGCTACCCCGCAGATCGCCTACACCGCCAGCAAGGGCGGCGTGCTGGCGATGACCCGCGAACTGGCGGTCATCCATGCCCGCGAGAACATCCGCGTTAATTCGCTGTGTCCGGGGCCGCTGAAGACCGAACTGCTGATGAACTTCCTGAACACCGAGGCTAAGAAGCAGCGCCGTCTGGTGCATGTCCCGATGGGGCGTTTCGGCGAGGCCAGCGAAATTGCAAAGGCCGCGTTGTTCCTCGCTTCGGATGACTCGTCGTATGTGACGGGTGCGGATTTTGTGGTGGATGGCGGCATCACCGCCGCTTACGTCACGCCGGAATAAGGACAAATACCATGACACAGTTTGAAGGATTGGCGATTGGCGGCAAGCGCGTAGCCGCTGCCAATGGCGCGACGGCTCCCACTTATAATCCGGCGACGGGCGAGGTGCTGGCGCAGGTGGCGCAGGCGAGCGCGGTGGATGTGGATCAGGCGGTGCGGGTGGCGCATGACCGCTTCAGCACCGGTGCGTGGAAGCAGATGCGTAGCCGTGAACGCGGGCAAATTCTAGGCCGGATTGCGACGCTCATCCGCGAAAAATCCGAGATGCTGGCGCAGATCGAATCCCGCGACGGCGGCAAGCCGATCAGCGCGGCACGCGGCGAAATCGGCGCGGTGGCGAACACCTTTGAATACTATGCGGGCGCGGTCAACAAGATTCACGGGCAGACCATCCCCGGCAACGCCAACGGCACGGTGATGACCTTCCGCGAGGCGCTGGGCGTGTGCGCGTTGATCGTCCCTTGGAACTTCCCGCTGGTGATCGCCGGATGGAAGATCGCCCCGGCGCTGGCGATGGGCAACACGGTCATCGTGAAGCCGGCCAGTGTAACCCCCCTGAGTGCGCTGGCGCTGGCTGATCTGGCGCTGGAAGCCGGACTGCCGGAAGGCGTGTTCAACGTGGTCACGGGGTCGGGCAGCGTGGCTGGTAACGCGCTGGTGACGCATCCCCTCGTCCGCAAAATCTCGTTTACTGGCTCGACGGAAATCGGCGTGGGCGTGATGCAGCAGGCGGCGGCGGGGATTAAGCGCGTGTCGCTGGAACTGGGCGGCAAATCGGCTAATATCATCTTCGCCGATGCCCGTCTGGAACCGTGCGTGGAGTCGTCGCTGTGGTCGGTGTACGACAATGCGGGGCAGGACTGCTGTTCGCGCACCCGTTTCTTCGTCGAACGTCCGATTTTTGATGAGTTCGTGGAACGCTTTGTCGCCCGCACCAAGACGATGCGCGTGGGCGACCCGAACGACGAAAAGACCGATATGGGGCCGCTAATTACGTCGCAGCACCGCGACTCGGTGGTGAATTACCTGCATGTGGGCGACGGCGAAGGGGCGCGGCGGCTGTGCGGCGGCGACATCCCCGGCGGGGCGCTGGCGGCGGGCAATTACCTGACTCCGGCGGTGTATGTGGATGTGAAGCCGGAGATGCGGATTATGCGCGAGGAAATCTTCGGGCCGGTGGTGTGCATCATGCCGTTCGACGGGGAAGAAGAAGCCGTGCGCTTCGCCAACGACACGCCTTACGGCCTGTCGGGGTCGCTGTGGACGCGGGACATCGGGCGGGCGCTGCGCGTGGCGCGGGCGGTGGAAACCGGTATGCTCTCGATCAACAGCAGCAGCAGCGTGCATATTGAAGCGCCGTTTGGCGGCATGAAGCAGAGTGGTCTGGGACGCGAACAGGGCATGACGGCGCTGGAACACTACAGCGAATACAAATCGGTATTCATCGCCAATGATTGAGGGGGAGATAACCCTCATCCCTCGCTCTGACGCGCAGCGGAAGGGCGAAGGGTGTAGGGGACGGCACGCAGGCCGTCCCCTACACCCCCAATTTTCGCCTTCGTAGGGGACGGCCTATGTGCCGTCCCATCTTGATGCATAAAAACCCTACCCTCGAAAGGCGATAGGGAGTGAGTAATGCACCCATGTTTGATGACTGAGGTGATATATGAATACGAGTTCGGAAGCGACCCGCCTGCTGCAAGAAGCATTGACCAAAACCCGCGAGGCCGCGAAGGTGATTGATAACCTGATCGTTGAGCATGAGTATCAGGATGTGGCGGCGCTGGTGGCACAGGCAGCGGTGGCGCTGCTCGACTCGGCTACGCTGCTGCTGGCCTCACAGGATCAACCGGCGCTGGATGCTATCGAAAAGTGCGATGATCTGCTCGATCAGGTCTACAGCATCATTGATGGCGAAACTGATGACGAGTGAGTCGTTCGACATTGTGATTGTCGGCGCGGGCGCGGCGGGGTTGTTCGCGGCGGTGTTTGCCGCCCGGACAGGCCGCCGCGTTTGCGTTCTGGATGGCGCAGAGAAACCGGGCGCGAAGATTCTGGTTTCGGGCGGCGGGCGCTGCAACGTGACCCATGATGAGGTGAGCGCGGAGGCTTATGCCGGTTCGTCGCGCAATGCGATCAAGAAGGTGCTGCGGCGCTTCGATGTGCCGCAGACGGTGGCTTTTTTCGCGGAGCAGGGCGTGATGCTCAAGCGCGAGGACACGGGCAAACTGTTCCCCACCACCGATAGCGCCCGTTCAGTGCTGGAGGCGCTGCTGGGCGCGGCGCGGTCTGCCGGGGTGGTGCTGCGGGTTGCAACGCGGGTGGAGCGTATCGAACGGCAGGGGGATGCTTTCACGGTCAGCGGCGCGTGGGGACAGGTGAGCGCCCCGCGTGTCATCCTCGCTACCGGAGGGCGCAGCCTGCCCAAAAGCGGTTCGGACGGACACGGTTACAAGCTGGCGCAGGCGCTCGGTCACACGCTTACGCCGCGCATCTTCCCCGCGTTAGTGCCGCTGACGCTCCCACATGACCATTTCCTGTGCGCCCTCAGCGGCCTGACCACTCCGGCTGTGCTGGAAGTGCGTGACTGTGCCGGGCGGCGGCTTGTCATGTTCAGCGGTTCGACGTTGTGTACCCATTTTGGCCTGTCGGGGCCGCCGGTGCTGGACATCAGCCGGTATTACCGCGATGCGCTGCTGAATGACCCCGAAGGGACGCAACTGGTCGCCAACTGGCTGCTGGATGAAACGCCGGAGTCGTTTGATCGTGTGTTGCTGGAAGCCGGACGGCGTTCGGCGTGGCGAGTGCTAGGCGAACGGCTGCCGGAACGGTTGGCGCGGGCGCTGTGTGCGGCGGCGGGTGTGGATGCGTCTGCACCGCTGACGCAGGTGACGCGGGAAGCGCGGCGGGGCTTGGCACGGGCGGCGACGGCGCTGGTGCTGCCGATCACGGGGGATCGCGGCTATACCTATGCCGAGGTGACGGCGGGCGGCATCCCGTTGAGCGAGATTCGCCTCGAAACGATGGAGTCGCGGGTATGCCCCGGTTTGCACCTGTGCGGCGAAATCTGCGATGTGGATGGGCGCATCGGCGGGTACAACTTTCAGTGGGCGTGGTCGAGCGGGTATGTGGCGGGGGTGGGCGCAGCGAGTGACAACACTCTCACCTAGCGGTGATGCTTGTTACTAGGGTTCAGCACGAATCGGGCGTAAGCTAAGAGCGTTCAATAGCCTCCAGCTTTGAAGATTACCTCACCCCTCAATCCCCTCTCCATTGCAATGGAGAGGGGAAGCTAAGCGAAGCGCAGCGGGGTGAGGATGAACTCAAAAGCAGCATAGGGTGTGTGATGCACGAACTCTCGATTGCCGAAAACCTGATCGAGATTGCTTCCAACGCGGCACAGGCGGCGGGTGTACAGCACGTACAGGCCGTTCATTTGCGGCTGGGGGCGCTCTCCGGCGTGGTGGCAGATGCGCTCCAATTCAGCTATGAAGTTGCCGCTGCGGGTACGCTGCTGGAAGGGTCGCAGCTGGTTATTCAGGCCGTGCCAGCCGCGATTTACTGCGCGGTCTGTGCGCAGGTGGTGGAACTGCCCACGATTCAAGCGTTTTGCTGTCCGGTATGCGGCACGTTCAGCGCCGATGTGCGGCAGGGGCGCGAACTGGAAATCATTTCACTGGAGGTCGAAGATGAGCAGCCCACGTATTCTTGAAATCCGGCGAGGAGTGCTGGAAAAGAACGATCAACTGGCGCAGGGATTGCGGGAACGCTTTCAGGCGGCGGGGGTGTTTGTCGCCAATCTGGTATCCAGCCCCGGTGCAGGCAAGACCGCTTTTCTGGAGCGTACCCTGACGCTGTTGCGTGCCGAAGGGCTGCGGCCTGCCGCGCTGGTGGGCGATCTGGCAACGGACAACGACGCGCAGCGGTTGGCGCGTAGCGGTGCCCCCGTCCGCCAGATTGTGACTGGCGGCAACTGCCATCTGGAAGCGGATATGATTGGCGATCATATTGACTCGTGGGGGATTGATCTGGCGGACACGGACTTCCTGTTCATCGAGAATGTGGGCAATCTAGTCTGCCCTGCCAGTTACGATCTGGGCGAGGCGCTGCGCTGTGTGCTGCTCTCAGTGACGGAGGGCGAGGATAAGCCCCTCAAGTACCCGATTATTTTCCATTCGGCAGATGCGGCAATCATCACCAAGATTGATCTGGCGGCGGCGGTAGAGTTTGACCGCGAGGCGGTGCTGGCGAATATTCAGAGCGTCAGCCCCGGCCTGCGCGTGTTTGAAACTTCCGCCAAATCCGGCGAAGGCATGGCGGCATGGATCGCCTATTTGAAGGCGCGACATCAAAAACTTGCGGGCGATGTGGGCTAACGAAGGTGTGGCAGAGTAGGTATTGAAGGGGAAGCCATCGGATCGGTGGCTTCCCTTTTTTGTTCGCGGTGCGGGGCGTTCAGCGGCCTCATTTGCCACGAACTATTTGATCGTGCCTAAGCCGGCTTCGCGGGCGCGAATGATGGCATGAGCGCGATCGGATACCTGCAATTTGCTCAACACATTGGAGACGTGGTTGCGGACGGTCTTGCCGCTGAGTACCAGACGCTCCGCAATCTCGGTGTTATTGTAACCGGAGGCGATTAAGTCCAAGATTTCGCGTTCGCGTTCGGTGAGTTCGGGGAATAGCAGCGTCGGAACTGCACTCGGTTGGGGTTTGCCGAAGTAGCTGACCAGCCGCCGCGCAATGCTGGCGCTGAAGATGGCTTCTCCTTCGCTCACCGCCTGAATCGCCCGGATGATTTCGTCCTGATCTGACCCTTTGAGCAAATAGCCGCGTGCGCCCGCTTGCATGGCAGAGAATACCATGTCGTCGTCCTCGTACATTGTGGTTAAACTTCACAATTAGAGGATGAGGCAGAATGCCCCTTCCCGATAGAAGACAGTCATGCCAGGGCAAAACGGGGCAGTCGGTTGACCAAGCCAGCGACAGCAGCGACCCGCGTGCTAT
>Ga0172373_10007337_pt1 | contig 14344 bp, 10 predicted proteins | sample Lak10m_2_FD_114546 | JGI IMG/M metagenome (GOLD analysis project Ga0172373, IMG submission 114546) | Freshwater microbial communities from Kabuno Bay, South-Kivu, Congo - kab_092012_10m | ecosystem: Environmental > Aquatic > Freshwater > Lake | place: Democratic Republic of the Congo... | reverse complement strand
TTCGTGGCGTGCGGCGGCTTTACGTACGGCGACACGCTGGGCGCGGGCGAGGGTTGGGCGCGCTCGATCCTGTTCAACCCGGCGCTGTCGGAGCAGTTCAAGGGCTTCTTCGCACGGCCGGATACGTTCGCGTTGGGCGTGTGCAACGGTTGCCAGATGATGGCGGCGCTGTCGCCGATCATCCCGGGTGCCGAGGCGTGGCCGAAGTTCACCCGCAACAAGGGCGAACAGTTCGAGGCGCGTCTGGCGCTGGTCGAGGTGCTCGAAAGTCCGTCGATCTTCTTCCGCGGGATGACGGGCAGCCGGATCCCGATCGCGGTGTCGCACGGCGAGGGTTACGCCGACTTCTCACAACGCGGCGACGCGACCCGCGTGAAGCGGGCACTGCGCTTCGTTGATCATCACGGCCGGCCGACGGAGGTGTATCCGTTCAATCCGAACGGTAGCCCGGAGGGGTTGACCTCGGTGACGACGCCGGACGGACGGTTCACGGTGCTGATGCCGCATCCCGAGCGCGTCTTCCGCAACATCCAGATGAGCTGGACCAGCGGCGATCGCTCGGCCCTGAGCCCGTGGATGCAGATGTTCCGGAATGCCAGAGAATGGGGGAAAGGTTGAAGTTTGAAGTTTCATGATGGAAGAACGGGAGGCCCGACTGGGCTTCACGCTTGAATCTTGAAACTTGGAACTCCCCTCAGCCTCCTCACGTCGTCAGCTACGTTGAGGAGGGTAGCTGACGAGGTCACGAGGCAGTGGTGCAGGCTTCAAACTTGAGTCTAGAACCTTGCACCTCCCCTCAGCCTCCTGACGTCGTCTGCTACCTCGAGGTGGGTAGTCGACGAGGTCACGAGGCGAGTTCTGTCCACGAAGCGTTCGTTCGCATTCCTCGCTTGCCGTGGCATCCGGCAGATCCTTCCCTCGCCACATGCCAGCCGACAGATCCGCGTTGCCGCCTGTAATCGCCCGCCTTGTTTGTGAGGGATGGCCCGCGAATGGGTTTGATGGCTTTGAAGGCCGGCAGGACATCCAGGTGGAATTGCAGGTCCGGGATGGCGTCGAACCTGGGGTCCACGAGGGCGGTACCCGCTGGGTCTGGACCACCCCCATCACGCTCAAGCCGCTGCCGGATGGCAGCGTCGACTTCGCCGGGCCAGCTGTTTCGGGCAAGCGGGGTGAACGGTTCTTTTACCTGAGTTGGTCGAGTCGGACCCTCCATGGACGCGACCGCTTCCGACGCGCGAAGATCCAGCTCCGCGAACTGACGCCCGATCAGCTCTCCGGCCTGCTGAAGCGTGGCGGGACCATCACCGCCCGCATCTCGGCGCTCGCACGGGACGGAGGCCCCGCCTGCGCGACGGTGCCTCTCCTTGGGGGCGGTTGGACCACGGCCTGACGAACCCGGTCCAGAGGGGGGCAAGGGGGCAATGGGGTCAAGGGGGCAATGGGGTCGCGTCTATAAATTATACATTTGGGCTTTGGCCGGCTGACGGAGCGCCAAATGTACAATATTTAGACGCGACCCCATTCGACCCCATCCCATTCGACCCCACTCGGGCTGACCGGATCGGTGCACCATGCGGCGGACCTGACCCAGCAGACGTTCCTTCTCTGGGCGACCAAAGGTCACCAGCTGCGGGATGGGTCCAAGGTTCGCTCCTGGCTGTTCACCACGTTGCACCGGGAGTTCCTTCGGATGCGACGCAACGACGCGCGTCATTCGCACACGGATCTCGATGCTGCTGAACCGGACCTGCCCGTAGTCGAGCCCGAGGTCTGGAGCCGGTTGGATGGTCGGACCGTTCTCGAAGCACTGCATGCGCTGGAGGAACCCTTCCGGGCGCCGCTGCTCCTGTTCTACCTGGAGGATTTGCCCTACGGCGAAATCGCCGAAGCGCTCGATGTGCCGATCGGCACCATCATGTCCCGACTTTCCCGTGGAAAGGTGCTGTTGCGCCAACGGCTCCAGGAGGCCTTGCCGCTGCGGACCTCTGACCCGCAGGTGCTGACGTTTCCGCGCCCAATCCTCCAGAAGCGGCAGGGCCCCACTGCATGAACAACGATGTCTCCCACCCCATGAACCTTGCCGAAGCCCGAATGATTGCCGCCGCGGCAACCACCGCCGATCTGGCCGCTCCTGGGCCGGAACTGTCGGCCGCACTGGAGATCTTGCGGAGTCATCCTGACGAATGGGCGGCCTGGATGCTGGAACGCCAGCGGGATCAGTGCATTGCCACGGCGTTCCGTACGGTCAGTCCTCCACCCGGATTGCGGGACCAGATCCTGGCCGCGCATGGAGCCCAGCAGCGGGTACACCCCCGGCGTCGATTCGTGCTGGCGTGGGCAGCGGGTCTGGCGGTGATGGGCGGTGCCGGCATTGCGGCCCGATGGATGTTTGGGAGGCCGGATTCTATCGTTGGTTCCCCGGAGGATTCCCTGGCTGCCGGTGCGGCCTATTTCCTCGACCGCGAATGGGACCACGTCTTCGAGCACACAGGCGGAAGGCTGGGAGAACTTCAGGCCTTCCTGGAGAGCTCCGGGGCCGCGGGTGCGATGGATCCGGGCGAGGGTTTTGGCAAGTTGGCCACGCTGGGCTGCCGGCGGTTCTCGTGGAAGGGGCAGGTGGCGGTCCTGGTCTGTTTCCGGACGCCTGGGGACACCGCCATCGTCCACGTGGTCGCAGTGCCGCGGACGGCGGTGGGACCGGAGGCCCTGGAATCCCTTTCCCTCTTTCGCGAGGGACGCTGGCACGCCGCATCATGGATCCGTGGCGGGCGCGCCTACGTGGCCTTGTCGGACCAACCGTTGGATCCGGGGCAATGGGGTCGCGTCTAAAAATTGTACATTTGCACGCGGGAACGGCGGGTCGCAGGACAGGGGCCGGGCATCCAATGTAGAATGTAAAGACGCGACCCCATTGTCTTTCCACTTGGAACTTAATCCACAGCCTCCTGACGTCGTCTGCTACGATGGGGAGGGTAGTTGACGAGGTCACGAGGCATGGGTGAAGGCTTCAAGTTTCAAGCCAGCCACAGCCTCCTGACGTCGTCTGCTACGGCTTCAAACTTGATCCACTCACGCGATCTGGAGGACGCGTTGGTAGAAGGCGATGGCTTCGTCGGGGTTGTCGGTGACGAGCATGTTGTCGGTGATCCAGCGGGGGGCGCGGCCGGATTCGACCATGCGGCCGAGTTGTGCGGCGAGGGCGTTCCAGTAGAGGTCGTGGTTTTCGCGTCCGAAGAAGATGATGGGTTCGCGGTTGAGCAGGCCGAGCTTGATGTCGGTGAGGGTGAGGCCGATCTCCTCGAGGGTGCCGACGCCGCCGATGCAGAAGAGATGGAAGCGGGCGACCTCGAACCAGCGCTGGCGCATGTGTCGCGAGCCGCCCTGGAACATCTGGTAGAAGCCGACGGTGGAATCGATGTTCTGGTCGGCGTTCTCGAGGTAGTTGGATCCGACCATCAGGTTGAGCTGCGTGCCGAGTTCGGAGACGTGCTTCATGACGCCGCCGCCGCCGCCGGTGAGGAAGGCGAGGCTGGTGCCGAAGAGTTGCCTGAACCGTGCGAGCATTCCGGCAAGGCGATGCTGGTCGATGTCGGTGAGGTCCATCACGGAGCCGTACACGGCCATCACGACCGAATCCTGGAACTCATCGACGCGGTTCTCGGGCACGAAGAACGCGCGTCGGTCCTTCTGGGTGAGGCGTGCGACGTGCTTGAGGAGGGGATTGCTCCAGTAGATCTCGGTCCCGAAGTCGGCGAGATCCGCCATGCGGATGTGGTCGCGCTCGGAGAAGAAGGGGCCGCGTTCGGCAGAGGCTTGACGGAAGACCAATGCCTTGAGGTTGCCGGCGGCAGCGCAGTTGAGGAGTTCGGGGAACTCGACCGTGTCAGGAAAATATTCCGAGAAGAGCGTGATGGGGCGGTCGGTGGGCAGGCGATGGCGGGCGGCGAGGTCCTTGGCGCGTCGGCGCATGGCCTCGGGAGTGCGCTGGAGGGCGTGGCGTGGCGCGTGGAAGAAGCAGCGGGCGCCACTGACGCCGGTGGCGAGGCCGGTGGCGATCTCGCCCACGGAGAGGGGATTGTCGTCGTAGGCGCAGACGACGCGGCCCGGGGAGCCGCCGGCCATCTTGCGGGCGGAGGTGAAGAGTGACTCGATCTGTTCGAAGGAGGCGCGACCCTGTTCCTCGGCTTTGACCGTGCCGACGTTGACCAGCGTGCGGGCGGAGTACTCCCGGTTGTCGGCGCGGTAGATGAAGGCCCGGGCGCGGGGATTGACGATGACGGCGTTGGAGGTGTTCTCGAACTCGAGGAAGACCTTCGAGAGTCGGGTCTCAACGGGATCGAGGATGCGGGCGGAGAGATGCGCGGCGGAGTTTGCTGTCTCGGTGTCGAGGACGAGGTAATGCCGGTGCAGGAACATCGCGCACGAGGAGATGAGGCCCTCGCCCGGATGCAGGATGAGGGATTCCACGGTCTTGCGGACCTGCAGGGCGTTGAGGAGTTCCTTGCCGTAGTGACGGTTGAGGATGGCGAAGAGTTGGTCGCGGTTGACGGGGGCCGGGAACTCGTATCGGCAGAACTGGGGCGGGAACTCGATGGCGCCATCGGCCTGGAGGGTGTAGCCGCGCGGGAGGAGGAGTTGGCGATCGGTGAGTGCGCGATGCGTTTCGTCGGCTCCACAGCGTTGCGTGGGATCACACGCAACAAGGCGTCCGATGCTGACGCCTGGGACGAGGCACGGTTGGAGGAGGGATTCGAGCTGGTAGGACGGGATGATGGCACGACCGGCGAAGCGGAGGGTGGCGCGGGCGCCATCAATGATGGGCTTGTCGGAGGGGGTGATGCTGATGCCGAGACGGCAGATGCGGCTGCGTGCGGCGAACACAGCGCTGGCTCCGGCGTCCAGGCGGCGTTGGATGGGTTCGGGCAGGTCGAACTGGGCGACGCCGGTGAAGGCACCATTCGCGGAGAAGTGGATGTCGGTGATGACGCCGTCGGAGGTGCCGGGAGTGAAGTAGTGCATGCGCGTGCGTACCTGTTCGTGGGTGAAAGCCGTGGGGAAACTGGCGGCTTCCGTGAAAACGGCAAGGGTGGAGCCAGATTCAAGTTTCAAGATTCAAGTTTGAAGCGGGGAGTTCCTTCAGCCTCCTGACGTCGTCGTCGTGGAGGGTAGCTGACGAGGTCACGAGGCAGGGCCTGAGGAGTTCCCAGTGGCCAGTTCCCAGATTCCAGAATCCTCGTCGACGTTGCCAGGCCGTTCACAAGGCGATGAGGACATCGCCGCCCCGAAACCTGTCTTCCAAACGGGGCGGTGTGAAGGGGCACCCCTTCCAATCATTGCCGGAGCGGCTTCTTGCGGGTGGGATCCACCAGCTTGGGTGGATTGGGAATTCCGGCGGCTGTGGTCAATCCCAGCCAATTCGTCTCGGTCAGTCCGACCTTGAGTGCGCCGGACTTGGTATCGAGGAGGAAGAAACCCGGAGTAGTGCCCCGGGCGCCTCCGCTCCGGCCAAAGATGAACTCGTTGTGGTTTCCGATCTCCTTCAGGTCGGTTCCCAGTTGGAGAATGCTTCCCCCATACTTGGGCTCGTTGAGGAAGATCTCTGATGAACTCACCTTGGAGATGAAGTAGCCACCGGGCAGTGGTTCGCCCGGGTCGGAGCAGGCTGAGAGGATCAAAACTGTGAAGAGCACCGTGACGGCGCTTCGGATCCGGAAGGCCTGGGTGGCTTGCGCCGCGCTCCTGGCTGATGTCATTCGAAGCATATCGGGCAACTTGGCTGACGGTGTTCCGGTGCCGCAATCGAATATTCGGGCCTCGTAAGTGGCATGTGTCGTGTGGCTGGTCCGGGGGGAGTTGCCGGAGTCCAGATCCCAGAAATGTGCGCGGATCTACCACAGCCTCCTGACGTCGTCTGCTACGTCGGGGAGGGTGGCTGACGAGGTTACGAGGCAGGGTCTGAGGCGTTGCCAGATTCCTGATTCCAGATTCCAGAAGTGGTTTGACACTGGTACAAAAATGAACCACTTGAGAACCCATGGCCAAACGTGAGGGCATGGCAGCAGACATCGAGATCAAGCGGTCACTGACGGCAGCGATCCTGGACCGGATGGCGCACGATGGGATTTCGATCACCACTCTCGCTGAGCGAATGGGAACTGGGCGCACGGCAGTTCGCCGGATCCTGGACGAGGAAAACACGTCGATCACCTTCCGCTCCATGAGCCGGGCGGCGCAGGCGGTAGGGTTGAAGATCAAGTTGGTCGCGGAGCCCATGACACCTCGTGAGCTGGGGAACCTTGCCCGCCAACTGGCGACGACCAAGGGGAAGGCCGAATCGAGCCGGCTTGCGAAGCAGATTACTCGGGGCTTCTACGCTGGGGCCTGATGCCAAAGGTGAGGCGGAGCAATGTTCCGAAAAGGCTGTTCGCCCATCTGTTGGCGCGGATTGCCGAACGCAGTATTGACGCCGATCTACTGGCATCTGGAGACTGGTGACTGGGAACTCTCCCTGGACCAGCCTTGTTACCTCGTCTGCTACGCCGAGGCAGGTCGGTTGGCGGAGACGCTGCGGGCGATGAGGGTGAAGGCGACAGCCGCGACGAGGATGAAGGCGGCGTAGAAGAGGAACTCTGCGGTGCCGCTTGCCTGGATGAACGTCGAGTTGATGCGGGTGATGACCGCGACGAGGAAGTTGCCGAGGGCGGTGCAGACGAGCCAGAGGCTCATGACGAGTCCGCGGTATCGCGCCGGGGCCTGGCCATAGGCGAACTCCAGTCCGGTGGCGCTGATGAGCACTTCGCCGAGTTCGAGCACGACATACGGCAGGAGTTGCCATCTGAGGGACAGGGTTTCGCCGGCGTTGATGCGGGACTGGAGCCACGCGCAGATCACGAAGGAGATGGAGGCGAAGACGAAGCCGGCACCCATGCGCTTGAGTGGGGTGAAGTTCCATCCGCGTCGGTTGGCCCACGGATAGATTCCGAAGGTGAGGATGGGCACCCAGATCAGGACGAGGAGAGCGGAGACGGACTGGATCCGTTCGGCGTCGAAGAGAAAACCGAGGACCTTGAAGGGCTTCATGGCGGTGCCCTGGGTGACCCAGGAGGTGTTGATCTGGTCGAAGAGCGCCCAGAACACCGGCACGGGGGACAGGATCAGCGCGATGCGTCCGACGGTGGCGAGGTCGGCGGTGCCGGAAGTGGCGGGATCGGGCCGGGCGACCGGGACGCGGGTATAGGTCTTGGAACCGGCCCAGAAGACGGCGGCGGCAATGCCCATGAAGATGCCAGGAATGGCAAAGGCCCAACGGTACCCATGTTCATCCCGCGTCCAGGGAATGAGCGCGAACCCGAACATCGCGCCGAAATTGATCGAGGCGTAGAAGAGGCCGTAGATGCGGGAAAGCTTGTCGTCAGAGCCGGGTCCGTATTGGTCCCCGACGAAGGCGGAGACGCAGGGCTTGATACCTCCGGCGCCGAGGGCGATGAGCGCGAGTCCGGTGAGCAGCCCGTTCTTCGAGGCGTCGGTGATGGCGATCCATCCGTGGCCGAGGCAGTAGAAGATCGAGAGGAAGAGGATGGTGCGGTAGCGCCCGAGCCAGCGATCGGCAATGAAGCCTCCGAGGATGGGGAGGAAGTAGACGCCGGTCTTGAAGAGGTGAACGATTTCCTTGGCGTGGGCTTCGCCGAGCTTCAACTCCTTCTGGAGATAGAGCATCAGGATCGAGACCAGGCCGTAGTAGGAGAAGCGTTCACAGGCCTCCATCGTGATGATGAAGGGGACGGAGCGGGCGGGTTGGTGCATGGTGCGAGAATGGGGCAAATGGGACGAATGGGACAAATGCGACCTATGGGACCACTTGGAGTTATGGGGTCTTGATGGGGCGAGGGGGGACAGGAGGAACGGGGCGGGGATCCTTGGTGATGAGTTCCTGGAGGTGGCGGACGGCGGCCTCGAGTTGGGCGTCGCCGCCGTTGAAGGTCGCGCGGGGAAGGTTGTCGACGGTGATGTCGGGATCGACGCCGTGGCCTTCGATCAGCCAGGCACCTTCAGGGCCGTAGACGCCGAACTCGGCGGCGCTGGCCATGCCGTTGTCGACGAGCCAGCGCTGGGCGCTGAGCCAGACCTCGCCGCCCCACGTGCGGGTGCCGATGACCTTGCCGAGGCCAAGACGTTTGAATCCCTCGGAGAAGGCCTCGCCGTCGGAGGCGGTGCGTTCGTTGCAAAGGACGACGACATGCCCGCGGAAGGCGTAATGCATGTTCCAGGTGGTCTGCCCGGCGCGGCCCTGCCAGTAGAACCACGCCTTACGGAGAAGGCGGTTCAGAATCCACGAATCGATGTTACCGCCGCGGTTGTTGCGGACGTCGATGATCAGTCCGGCGCGGTTGTAGACCGGGTAAAAGTGGCGGGCCCACTCGGCCATGTTCTCGGTACCCATGGCGCGGAGGTGGACGTAGCCGATGCGGCCGTCGCCGAGCCGCTCGGTCTCGAGGCGGCGGGTGTATTCCCATTCGTCGTAGCGCAGTTCGGCATCGCGGTTCGCGGTGATGGGCTCGACGATGACCTGGCGGTTGGTGCCAGCGGCGGTGGCGAGGGTCAGGAGTGTCTGACGGCCGGCCTGGTTGCGGAGCAGCAACGACGGGTTCGGGGCGGAGAGCGTAGCGCGGCCGTTGATCGCGGTGATGACATCGCCTTCGACCACGTCGACGCCGGGCCGTGCCAGCGGGGAGAGTTCGCGCGGGTATTCCGGATCGGCGCGGTGGATGTGGGCAACGCGCCAGCCACCGGCGGCGGCATCGCGGTTGAGGCGTGCACCGAGCGTGGCGATGCCGACGTTGTCGCTGCCCTCGCGGATGTCGCCGTAACGGACGTAGAGGTGGAGCGTGGAGAGCTCGCCGATCATCTCCTCGATCAGGTCGGAGAGTTCGGCGCGGTCGGTGACACGGTCGACGAGCGGGAGGTAGCGCGCGTGGACGGCGCGCCAATCCACGCCGTGCAGTTTCGGGTCGTAGAAGTAATCGCGCATCATGCGCCAGGCCTCGGTGAGGACCTGACGCCATTCCTCGCGGGGCACGACCGAAAGCGTCCAGCCATCGAGGACGAACTTGTCGTCGAGCTTGGCGGGTGCAGCGGCGTCGGAGGGGATGACATGGAAGGCGTCGCCCTTGCGGACGAGCAGCTTCTTGCCGTCGGGTGTCATCTCATAGCGTCCGACGTCCTCGACGAGGGTCTTGGGCTTTGGATCCTTGGCGGTGATCTCGAGTTGCCGGAGCTGCGGCTTCGCGTCGAAGCCGGTGTCACGGGAGATCCAGAGGAGGTGCCTGGGACCGGCGCGGAGGGAGGAAAGGTTGCCGGCGGGAATGGGGACTTCGTAGAGGCGCGTGGCGAGGCCGTTGGTATCGATGTTGACGACGACGGCCTTGGACGCGGGCCCATTGGTCGACGGTTTGGAGGCGAGGGACGTGGGTGCGTTGGTGGCGGCGTTCGGGACCTCGGGTTTCGCGGGGGTGGTTTCCTTGGGCTTCTCCGCATCCTTCGGCGTGGCCTCGGTCGCAGCGAGTTCGTCGGCGGGCTTGAACGGCCAGCGCATGCCGGGTTGGAGCGCGATGCCGAAGACGAGGGTGGACTCCGTGAAGAAGGGCTCGGGCTGGCGCAGGCCCCATGGACTCGACACGAGGGAACGGAGGCGTCGGTCGCTCAGGAAGAAGATCCACTTTCCGTCGTGCGACCAGGTCGGACTGCTGCTGTCGGTGCGGTCGGAGGTGAGGGTGATGCGGGTGTCGTTGGTGGTGTGGACGAGCTGGATCTGGCGGTGGGTGTTCGCGGCGGGTTCGGCGTAGGCGAGCCACTGGCTGTCGGGTGACCATGCGAGGTCGTCGATGGCGTCGGGCGTGGGGCCGGTGAGGAGGCGGGTCTCGCGACGTTCGAGGTGATGGATCCAGACCTTGAAGTCCTTGTCGATCCACGCGAGCCAGCGGCCATCGGGCGATGGCACTGGCGTGAAGCGGAAGACGGTGCCGTTGGTGGTCAGGAGCGAGGGTGTGCCCAGGCCGTTGGCCGGGAGGCGCGTGAACTCGATCTCGCCGGTTTCGTCCGTCTGGACGACGAGGTCCTTGGTGCCGGGGAGGAATTGGGCGTTGCGATAACGGAAGCTGTTCGTGCGGGGTAGTTCGACGAACCGGCCTTGGTTGAGCGGGGCGATGAACACCTGGCCGCGGGCGGTCAGGGCGAGCTTCTCGCCGTCGGAGGAAAGGTGCGCGGAAGTGAGGTAATCGAGCGGCTTCTTGACCCAGCGCTCGCGTTGCTGGTCGAGGTCGGAGACGAGTCGGATGACGAGGGCGGCGGTGTTGCCGCTGGCGATGTCGAGGAGCCAGAGATCGGCACCCCGCTGGTAGACGATGCGGCTGCCGTGGACGGCGGCGTGGCGGATGTCGAGGTCGCGGTGGGTGGTGTGCTGCCGGGCGTCCGTTCCGTCCGGCTTCATCGACCAGAGGTTCTGGGTGCCGTCGCGATCGGAGACGAAGTAGAGGCGTCCTTGCGCCCACAGCGGAGTACGGCTGGTGCCGGGGAAGTCCGGCGTCAGCGGTGTGGCCTCGGCATCGCCCGGGGCAAAGCGCCACAGATTCTCGACCCATCCGCCCCGATAGCGCTTGGTGGCGCTGCCCTGCTTGGGGAAACGGGTGAAGTACAGCGTGCCGGTCGACGGGTCCCACGTTCCCTGATTGGCCTGCGCGAGCGGGACGACGTCGCGTTCACCGGTCTCGGGATGGACGCGGGCGAGTTGGCGCGCGGGCAGGGTGGCGTCGGCTTCCGTGGAGTAGACCACGCGTCCGTCGGGCGACCATCCAGTGACGCGGGCCGTGCTCGCTTCGTGGGTCAGGCGCTTGGGAAGACCGCCGGCAAGCGGCATGACATACACCTCGACCGGGCCTTCGTACTCGGCCGAGAAGGCGAGCCACCGTCCGTCCGGCGAGATCGAGGCGTGGGATTCCGTGCCGGGATGGGTCGTGATGCGCTGGGCCGTGCCGCCTGTGACCGGAACGCGCCAGAGGTCGCCTTCGGCCGTGAACACCACCTGATCGCCATGGATGGCCGGGAATCGACAGTAGGCGCGCGGCGGTTCAGGCGACGCGACCTGAGCCATCGCGGTGCCGGCGAGGACGCCAAGGATCGAGAGGAAACGGAGGGTGCAGGACTCGCCGATGCTCATGCTGCGGCGAAGTGTGAGGGGGATGTGCGGCGGAGGCTAGAGTCGAGTGAGGGGCGTGCTTCAGCGCCGGAGGCGCGAAAGAAGGTAGGCCCGGGCGTCAGCCCGGGTCTGGCCGGCCCGAACGGGCCAAGCCCCAGCGGGGCGGCAGAGTCGATGGGGAAGGGCGCGCGGAGCTGGGGTTTCTGTCGCCCCGTCCGGGGCTGGTTCACCACGTCCCTCGGACCCACAGCTCACGGGCTATTGTCTGACGCCGCTCTGCGGCTGGGTAGACGGCTCCCTCGCCCGGATCTGGCCCCGCATTTGCTCCGTGAGCCTCGCGGGTTGGTCCCGTCCAAGCATCACAATCCCAGCAGAACGGATCCTCCGGGAGGAGGTGTCCGAAACGAAGCTCCCACCTGAATCCAACCCATCCCAACCCATGAACTCCGATGTCATCCCGGTTCCGCCCCAGATCGCCGAAGGCTTCCCGGCACGGGAAAGGCCGACGAATGAGGCTGGGTCCTGGCTGAGGCGATTGCTGGTGTGCAACCCGTTCTATCTGGCGAGCGCGGCGCTGCTTCTGTTCGGCTTGGGCCGGGTCACCCTGGATCCGCGATTCCTGACGACGGAGACACGGGAGGTGTTGTTCCAGTTCGGCGTCCTGCAAACGTACGGATTCCTGTTGGTCGGCACCGCGCTTTGGTTGGCGCGGCGAAGGATCTGGTATGACTCGGCGTTGTTGGTGGCGCTGGAGAACGGGCTGTTGCTCGCGCCATTCCTTGGAATCAGCCAGGCGGTGCTGCTCGACATGACTCTGGCCGTTTCCCTCGCGCTGGGGGGTGGCCTGGCCGTGGTGGGGCGGGCATGGGGAATCCGATGCGGGTATCCCAGCCTGAACCTGCCGGATCGGGCGCGCCTGGTGGGTGGGTTGATCCTCGCGATCAATGTCGGCCTCCCGCTCGTGTACAAGACGCGGGTCGAGACCGACTGGCACGTGGGCAACAGGATCCTGTGGCTGGCGGTGCTGCCGATGCTGGCACTGTTACCCAACGTGTTTCCGGTCCCAACCCCCGGCAGTCGTCGGGGTCAGGCCTCCGCCGCGGAGGTGAGTTGGTTGCCGATGCTGATCCATGGCCTCTGGCTGGCCGGGACGGCGGTCCACGCGTGGAGCATCGCGTGGGTCGACAAGACGCCGACGCCGAACATCCTGCTGGTGCCGCTTGTAACCGCCTCGGTGTGGACGGTCCTGTGGCGGCATCAGGACTTCATGGAGGGGGCGAACTTGGCGTTCCGTGCCGTCCTGTTGGGCGCGGCAGCGCTCTCAGGTTGGATCTTTTCCGGGTTGCCGGAGGTCGCTGGGGGTGTTGCAGCGGCCAACCTGCTGCTGTTTCTGGTCTTCTCGGTGCACGAGGGAAATCGGTTCCTGCGCGTCTTCGCGTGGTGTGCGGCGGCAGTGTCTGGCTTGCGGTTGCTCTTCCTGCTGCGCCCGGAGTGGGGACCGATGCTGCTCCAACCCAGGCCCTACCTGATCGCGTTGGGCGTGGCCGCCACGCTGGCCTGTGGCGTCCTGATGCTGCGGGTACGGACGCCGGTCGCCGGGATCGTTGGCGGCATTGTTTTGGGTTCCGCCGTGTCGTGGTGGACGGCGTGGCAACAACCACATCTGGGGATCCAGTTCGGGGCGGTCCTGGCCTTGGCGCACAGCCTGCGCTGGGTGGGGTTGTCCCGGACCGAGTTGTGGGTGGGGCAGGGAGCGGCCGGGTTGGTCTGGGTGATCGACAGCCTGGCGTGGGCGTGGGAGCCCGGTGTGGCGACGGCATGGATGCCGTGTGCCTTTGGCGGGTTGGCGCTGGTCGCGTTGATCGTCGTGCGCCGGGTGATGGTGTGGGAGATTCCGTGGGTGGTGGCGGGCATTGCCGGCCTGAACTTCCTGGTCCCGCCCGGGGTCTGGACCGCGCGTACGGTCTCGACGGGCGTGCTGACGTTGCTGCTGAGTCTGCTTTGCTTCGCCGTTGGTACCGCCTTCGCGGTCCGGAGACAGGATTCACGGCCGTGACGTTCGCGCCTGCGTGCGAGATGGGGCGTTTGGTAGCAGGGGGAGAGCGTGAGTTCAGCGAGGACAGGATGACAGGATGGTGGGTCTGCAGCCCGGTGTCCCCGTAGGACGGCTCAAGGATCGCGCCGGGAGTTGGTTCCCAGCCTTTCATTCGAAACTCCCCATGGCATGGGTGCCGGGTTTTGATAATGTCGTGGGCCAGATGGGAGCGGACCTGATACGGGACCTTGCGGTGATCTTGCTCGTGGCTGCGGCCACGGGCTGGGTGTGTCGTCGGCTGGGACTGTCCTCGGTGGTTGGGTATCTGGCGGCAGGGATGATCATTGGCCCGTACACTCCGCCGTTCCAGTTGGTCGGCAGCGTGGAACGGGTGCAGATGCTGGCGGATTTCGGGTTGGTGTTCCTGATCTTCTCGGTGGGGATGGGATTGAGCCTGGGCCGGCTGCAGCGGCTGGGTTTCTCGTTGGGACTGGCGACGGTGGTGGGGGCATTGCTGATGCTGAACTGCTGTCGGCTCGTGGGTTCGATGCTGGGGTGGCCGCCGACGCAGGCCCTGTTCCTGGCGGCGATGCTGATGGTTTCGAGCTCGGCCATCATTGCCAAGGTGCTGGAGGAGTTGAAGGCCTCGCATGAGCGGTGGGGGCAGTTGGCGTTGGGGGTGACGGTGCTGGAGGACGTGGTAGCGGTGGTGATGCTGACGTTGCTGACCTCGCTGGTGCGGTTTGGAGGGCAATCGGCGCCGGCGGTGTTGCCGACGCTGGGGAAGCTGGGGGCGTTCGTGGTGTTGGTGGTGTTCGTGATGGTGCTGTTCGTGCCGCGGGTGCTGCGGTGGCTGACGCGCACCGGGGCCACGGAATTGCGGACGGTACTCCTGGCGGGGTTGGTGCTCGGATTGGCATGGCTGGCGGGGCGCGCCGGTTATTCGCCCGCGCTCGGGGCCTTCCTGCTGGGTGCGATCGTGGCGGGGACCCCGTTCCGGAACGATGTCGAGCGCACGCTGGACGGGGTGCGCCAGATGTTCGGTGCGGTCTTCTTTGTCGCGATCGGGATGCTCTTTGATTTCAAGCTGCTGCTGGAGGCGTGGCCGCTGGTGC
>Ga0172373_10007336_pt1 | contig 14344 bp, 18 predicted proteins | sample Lak10m_2_FD_114546 | JGI IMG/M metagenome (GOLD analysis project Ga0172373, IMG submission 114546) | Freshwater microbial communities from Kabuno Bay, South-Kivu, Congo - kab_092012_10m | ecosystem: Environmental > Aquatic > Freshwater > Lake | place: Democratic Republic of the Congo... | reverse complement strand
GAATGCACCTGCATTGTTACTAAAATGTAGCGGAGCAACATATAGTATCATGGATCGCATGGAAATTGAAAATAAAATCGACCAAATACGAGACATGTTTAGTAAAGACAAATTACCTAATGTGTATTTGTTACATGGTGAATTAACTGATGATGAAATGAATGCATTATACAATCATCCTAAAGTAAAAGCTATGTTTTCACTTACAAAAGCAGAAGGATTCGGTCGACCGTTATTAGAATTTTCAACAACCGGCAAACCGATATTAGCTCCACATTACTCCGGACAAGCAGACTTTTTGAAAAAGGATTTTATCTGTGAAATTCCAGGCGGGTTAACACCAATACACCCAACAGCTCAAAATGAATTTTTAATTTCAGATGCAAAATGGTTTACACCGGATTACGGGTTTGCTGGAAAAATGCTAGAAGATGTTGTTAAGAACTACAAGAAATGGGTAGAATTAGCAAAACGTCAAAGATATTTTGTTAACAGTACATTTACCAAAACCGCTATATCTGCAGTTTACGAACGGGTACTAGGCATTGCTGATGAAGGTATTTCTAAGATACCGAAGCCAGTAGAACTTAAGTTACCGCAGTTAAAAAAGATAGAACTGCCTAAGTTACAAAAGGTTGGTGAATAAATATAAATTTCATATAATATAGTATGAAGATTAGTTACGGAATAACAGTTTGCAATGAATTCATCGAAATTCAACGTTTGATTGCTTTTTTGCTTCGGCACAAACGTATGCAAGATAATATCGTAGTCCTTTACGATGAAGCAAATGGTGATCCTGAAATCGAAACGTTTTTACGTACCCATTCTGTCAATGGTGAATTTGCCTGGCATAAAGCAAAGTTTAAAGGACACTTTGCTGATTGGAAGAATAAATTAAGTAGTCTCTGTAATGGGGACTACATCTTCCAATTAGATGCTGATGAGTTACCACATGAATCACTTATACACAATTTACCGGATATTTTGGATCATAATTCAGCAGTAGAATTATATGCAGTTCCTAGAGTTAATACAGTATCGGGTTTAACTAATGAACATGTACAAAAATGGCGTTGGAATGTGAATGAATCTGGTTGGGTAAATTGGCCAGATTATCAAACTCGTATCTATAAAAATACTACAAATATTAAATGGGAAAATCGAGTACACGAACGCATCACAGGACATACTCAGTTCGGATATATTCCAATGGAAGAGGAATTTGCAATATATCATCCAAAAACAATAGAACGACAAGAAAAACAAAACGATTATTACGAAACAATATGATACCTAATTATGAATTAACAGAAGATGGGGTTATTAAACAAGTAAATGTTACTCCATTTAATTATGATACAGAATATTCAGATAGTCGATATTCGATTTTCAATGATCGCGGAAATATTTTAAATTTAAGATTAGGATATGTTATCGGATCTATTGGTCACGTACCTTCATCATTAATGGATGTTGGATATGGAAATGGTGATTTTTTAGATTGTTGCAAAAATTTTATTCCAGAGTTATACGGAAATGATATAGTACCAGCATATCCATTAAATGCAGGTATTCAATTTGTCGATGATATTACATCTCAACATGTTGAAGTAATAACATTTTTTGATAGTTTAGAACATTTCCCTGATATCGAATGGGTCAAAGATTTAAAATGCGAATATGTTGTTATAAGTTTACCATGGTGTTATAATGGCCAGGAAGATTATTGGTTTGAAACATGGAAACACAGAAAACCTGATGAACATTTATATCATTTTAATGAAGTTAGTTTATATAACTTTATGAAACGGCAAGGATTTAGTATGATTAATTATTGTAATATTGAAGATAAAATTAGACAAGATAAATCATTATCTCCTAATATTTTAACTGCATGTTTTAGGAAATTATGAGAAAATTAAATTTTTATAGTTTTCATAAAGGTATAGATTCGCATCGGTTCGATCATAACAATTCTATAGCACTTGAAAATTCACTATCTGAATTATTTGAGATTACCAGACATGAATTAATCGGCGATGGATCGTTTATATATCAAGGAATTCCTATAAATCACGGATCTATTTTAATTTTTGAATATGATGATACTAAACAATTCAAAGTTTATGATTTTGGTGATCATCCATCATTAACAGTTGAGTTATCAAAGACATCATTATTCATCGGCGCTGTTATAGGACAATATAATAGTAAGTATTGGGATTTAGTTTGCGAATCTGATGAAACACGTAAAAACATTGTTGCCGGACCATATCCAGATACTGTTTGGCAATTAGGAGATAACTTTGATGCTGTACATGAATTTCGTAAATCATATGAATTAGATAAACGATTATATTGGAGAGGAAGTTTATATAACCATGGAGTTAATTCTAGATATTTAGGTGTTAGAAAAGCATTAGAGTTATTACCTGATTATTTAAATGAATCTGAATTGTATTTCGGAGCAGGGCCATTACCATTTAATAGTTATTTACAAGAATCTTTTCATTTTCAGTTAACATTATCAATTGGCGGCGGTGGTGGTGCTGTTTGTGGTGATTTATGTTTTCGTGATATTGAAATGTTTGGTTTAGGAATCGCATTAATGCGTCCTAAATACATTACAGAAATGTCAGACCTATTAATTCCAGATTTTCATTATATTTCAGTAGATGCCGAATTCGATGATAATTTTCGATATGCAAATCCGGAGCAATTGGCTAAAGATATTGCATACAAATATAAACATGTTATCGATGATACTGACTTAATTAATTCGGTAGCATTAAATGCTAGAAATTGGTATATTGATAATATATCATATCCTAACATTACAAACAACATTACTAAACTATTAAATCTATGAATCTTCAACTAGTATCAAAATATTTTTACCCATATCGAGTTTTAGATATTGGTGCTAATATTGGACAATTTTATCAGCATTGTAAAAGTTACTTTCCGGATAGTTTTATATTTTCTATTGAAGCTTCTGCAGAATGTGAATCCTATTTAAAACAATTGACAGAACATTACTATATTGGATTACTAGCAAAAAATAATGATGAATATAATTTTTATAGTAGAAAAGATACCGGCATAGGAACTGGAAATTCTATATATCGAGAATTAACTCATTTTTATTCAGATGACCAATTGGATATTATTAAGCAACACGGAATACGTTTAGATGATTTGTTTGAACTAGACTCCGAATTTGACTTAATTAAAATAGATACGCAAGGATCCGAACTAGATATAATCGAAGGCGGAATTAATTTATGTAAACGAGCAAAAGGCATTTTACTTGAAGTTTCTATAACACAGTATAATGATGGAGCACCGTTGTATGATGAAGTTATAACATATATGAATCAATTTGGATTTCGTGCTGTTGAAGTATTAGATGAAGCTAGAAATCATGGATCATACCAACAAGATATTTTATTTATCAATGAAAACTAATTTACTAATAGGAGCCATAAGTGGCAATTACAATATCACTGATGTCAGTGGTTGGATAGAAACATCTAATTTTGATGATGTAGATCGAGTATTAATGTTGTACAATGATAATGAGGAATTAGAGAAATTCCTAATTAATAACAACATACAATGCATTAAGCCGACACATGATTTTTGGGGTAGATCTGAAGAATTTACGACGAATACCGGCACAATGAACTTAGCAACATCATACAGTCTTATACACAACATTCGTTTTTATCATATATGGCAATTTTTATCACAAACTAAATATAAAAATGTTATTATAACAGATATACGAGATGTTTACTTTAATGATAATCCATTTGTTTGTTTAGATGAAACTAAAATAACAGCAACGTCAGAAATTATAACATATGAACAAGAACAATGGAATAAACAACATCTTTATGAGAATTTAGGTTTTATTGGAATTGATTTGTTACTTAAATGTCCAGTATACAATGTAGGAGTGTTTGGTGGACCTGCAGAATTAATCAAAGATTTATGTTCTGATATATACTTACTATCAGTTGGTAAACCAAAAGTAGCTGATCAAACATCTTTTAATTACTTAATACAAACCAAGTATAAAGACGTAACAAATTTTACTAATTTAACTGATCAGTTTGCAGTTCATTTGCATGTAATTAATGCTGGTTTAGTAGAATTTGACTTAAATAATGTTTCACAATATAAAATAGTACATCAATATGACAGAATCCAAAACTTTAAACGATAAGTATTCTATAATCATTCCTTATAGAGATCGAAAAGCACATTTAGAAGTATTGCTTCCTAGATTACAAGAAGTATTTGTCAATAAAGATTATGAAATTATTGTTTCTGAACAAAATGATTCTGATAATTTTAATTTAGCAAACACACAAAACATAGCAACACAATATGCTACCGGAAATATCATGGTGTTACATCAAGTAGATTATTATCCAACAGATGATGTTAGTTACGAAATACACGATCAGCCGGTATTACCAGCCCGAAAAGGTATATTTGTTAATACCGATTTTACTAAACGAGATCATTATGATATACCCGGTGGATATCGACAATGGGAATCAGGAATTGATGAAAACTTTTATGGAGGCGTAGTTATAGTTCGTAAAGAACATTGGGATAAAATCAATGGAATTAATCCTTTATATAAAGGGTGGGGCAATGAAGACGAAGATCTTCGAGAAAGATTTAAATGGGCTGGTTATGCTCCTATACGTAATGAAGTTGGCACATATTATTGTTTGTATCATGAAGATAATGGAGATATCGCAAAGAAACCGCGTGAACATCAAGAAGATTTTATAATAGGCCGGCAGATTTTTGCAAACGCATTCGAATACAGGCATTTAGGTTATCGAAATGTAAAAGCTGATGTAGAAGAATATGATACAGGCATCGAACATGTTCGTTGGATAAAAAGTACAAACTATACAATAGAGGAATAATGAAAGTAGAAGTTTCAGTTGGCGAAATTGTAGATAAATTATCAATACTACAGTTAAAAAAAAATAATATAGCAGAATCCAAAAAACTAAAAAATGTAATTAACGAATATGATTATTTACATGATATTGTGTTTAATCAGTTAAATATACACGAATCTGATTTTGCAGATTTATTACATATTAATGGAATTCTTTGGGAAATTGAAGACAAACTTCGAGACATGGAATCTAGAAAACAGTTTGATGATTTATTTGTAGAATATGCTCGACAAGTATATATTACTAATGATAAACGAGCCGATATTAAAAAACAAATTAATCTAAAATATGGGTCAATGTTTATAGAAGAAAAATCATATGAAAAATACTAAATGTTTAGTCGTTACGTGCGGATTTTTTGGTGATATTGCCTTTGCGGGATCATTGGCTGAAAAATTGAAATCGCAATATAATGAAGTAGATTATTTAATTGGGTTTCCTCAAATGTACAGATTAATGTGCAATAATCCATTTATTAATAATGTGTATGTTTCTGATTTTCCTAGCCCGCACCCAAATAGCAATAGTATCCCAAATACATATGATCGAGTAATACAATTACAATCATTAAACTACATGGTTACACCGTGTAAAGAATATCAGCAATTTGCTGGCATTGAAAATCCTACATCACAGTATACCATATATACACAACCAGAATATGATCATGTAGCAGAAACATTAATCAATGACTTAAAAGAACAATATGGAAAACCTGTAGTCGCATTAATGAGTAATTGGGAACCAAAAACTTATTTATTTACCGAAGAACAATATATAGCCGGCATCGATGTTCCTAATTTAGGATATGGAGGAAAGCATCGCGATATTAATTTTATTGTTAACAGTCTACAAGAACATTTTACATTTTACATGGTAGGCGTTGGAAATTTAAATCAACAGCAAACATCAAATATTGCAGAAGATGATACTAAATCATTGTTATTCGAAGCATCTATTTTAAAGTATTGTGATGCTTTTCTAGGTACAGATGGCGGCTTGGCTACTATTGCAGCTGGTGTTGGTACTAAAACTGTAATCACCGGTGATTTCAATTTACAACTATATGGATGGAATGGAGTTTTAAAGAAAATTAAACATCCACAATTAGGACCACAATGTTATTTCCCAGAGCTTGGACATATTACATTGAATCCTTATTATAATGATGAAGAAGTTATCAATAAAATAATTGAAAGTATAAAATAATGCGTTATACAAATTTTTTAAATACAAAAGTATTTTTACACCCCGAAGGCGATGTCGTGTGTGACAATATTGTAAAAGGACATCCTACAGAAGAACATTTAGTTCAGTATTTTAACAAATTAATAAAGCCAACAGATGTTATAGTAGAAGGCGGTGTATATGTAGGATTACACACCGTACGGTTTTCTCAATTAGCTTCACAAGGTCATGTATATTCGTTTGAAGCCAGTAAGCGAAATTATGATTTAGCAGCCACTACATTACATGAAAATAATATCGAAAATGTATCTTTGTTCAATCAAGGATTATTTTCAAAAAATGCTGACATATATCTACAAGAATCTTGGACACCTGACCAAGATACTGTCACAGATACTCCAACGAATAAAAAAATTGAAGGGGTAACTATCGATAGTCTTCAATTGAAAAAAATAGATTTTATCAAGTTGGATATTGAAGGCGGAGAACTAGAAGCACTGAAAGGCGCTATAAATTCTATACAAAAATTTCAACCCATCATAACATTTGAATACTTGAAACATTTAAATCATGCATCTCCTATACCATTTTTAACAGAATTCGAATATGATGTTTTTCAAATAGACACAACATGGGACTACATAGCATTTCCAAAAAATACTTCTTATGATAATATTTTATAGAATATCCGATACCGGTTATAACAAAGTAAAACCAGATTATATAAATAATGAAAACTGTTTACGCAATTTTCGTAATATTTTCTTTGATCATATATATGATATCCGTGTTATAGCAGATAACTGCAGTGATAAAACTATTGATATGATTAAACGATCTATCGATCCGGCTAATATAGAACGTGTTTCTGTAGGACATGGTGCCGGTACATTTAATCTAGCATTAGATAGAGCCCTTAACTGCGATGATGATGAAATTGTATATTTTGTCGAAAATGATTATTTACACAAACCATATGCTCCTAGGATTCTTAAAGAAGGATTTGAATTAGGAGCATCTTTTGTTTCTTTATATGATCACCCAGATAAATATTTAGATCCTAGCAAAGGAGGCAATCCGTATTGTGAAGGAGGCGCTGAAGATACTAGAGTTTACTTATCTACATCTACACATTGGAAAATTACTAATAGCACAACAATGACATTTGCTAGCAAGGTATCAACGCTGAAACGAGTAGAACCTACATTAAGAAAGCATACAGATACCAAACATCCAAATGATTTTCATATGTTTTTAGACCTACGAGAACAAAATGAATTGCTAATAACATCGATACCAGGTTATGCAACACATGGCGAAACTGCTTGGTTATCTCCATTAACTAATTGGGAAACGATATGATATCAGTAATCATACCTACATATAAAAGTCCGGATGCATTAGATTTATGTTTACGGTCAGCGATAGAAGGACAGCAAAATAAAAATCAAATCATAGTAGTTGTTGATGGATTTTATGACTTAAATCGAGAAGTATTAGACCGATGGAAGGATTCGATTGATGTATTAAATTTAGAATCCAATGTAGGACTATGTCGTGGTACTAACTTAGGAGTATATAATGCAATACATGATAAAATTTTAATTGTAAATGATGACAATGTATTTCCTAGATTCTGGGATACTACATTAGAAGATGACTGGAAACCTGGTAGTGTTATAACTCCGAATCAAGTTGAACCATTTGCTAGCATGTTTCCGCAATTCATCATTGAAGATTTAGGCAGAGATCCTAAAACATTTGATTTAGAAAAATTTTGGTTGTTTGATTATCATTATGCATCTGGAGACAAAACTGAAGAATGTGGTTCTACGTTACCTATTTTTATGAGTAAATTAGACTACATACGAATAGGTGGATGGGATGAAAATTATGAATTAGGTATGGTTGCTGATTGGGATTTCTTTGTAAAATGTCAATTAAGTGGACTTAAAATGATACGTACCTGGAATTGTCATTTTTATCATTTTGTATCACTCACAACAATGATTCCTGAAAAAGAACAACAAAGACAACAAGCCGAAGCTGCAGGACATGAATACGCTCGTTATAAATGGGGTAGTTACATAAAACATGATCCTAAAACTAATCTGAAATATATTTAGAGACATATTTATAATAAAGTTACTTATTTTAGCTGGTTACGATATAAGAAAGGTAATATGGCGAACAAAAAGAACTTTATTAAAAGTATGTTTATTGACTGTAGAAGCGGTGAAGTTTCTATGAAACGTGTAATTGGATTTGTTGGATTTTTTGCTTTATTATTAATAATGTTTATTAATGCATTATATTCAAAATCAGTATCACCATCCCATGAACTAATTGCAGCAGTCGAATACATTGTAATTGCTGCACTATTTGGTACATCAGTAGACAAATTTGCAAAACACAAAGATACTAAAACAGATAAAGAACCAGAAGTTTAACTAAAAAAGATAAATATATGAGTTTGGATACGAGCAAAATTAAACAAGTTCCGATGAGCGTGTCTCAGTATATCAAAGAAGCTGTAGAGAAAAAACAAATTGTTTTGCATCACACGGCAGGTAATTCAGCCGGCGACCGTACTATTCAAAATTGGAACGGAGACGACAGAGGACGTATTGCTACATGTGTAACAATATCAGGACCCGGTAAAAATTCAGTAGATGGAGAAATTTGTCAAGCATTTTCTTCAAAGAATTGGGCATACCATTTAGGTGTCAAACAAGAAGTATTCCGTGCATTTAAATTGCCACATTATCCATTAGATAAACACTCTATCGGAATTGAAATATGCAATTGGGGGCAATTAGAAAAACGAGGTGATAAGTTTTATACATACGTAGATCGTGAAATTCCTAAAGAAGCAGTTACTGAATTAGCAACACCTTATAAAGGGCATAAGTATTTTCATAAATATTCAGACGCACAAATCGAATCAGTACGCGATTTATTAGTGTATTGGCGTGATACATATAAAATAGATTTAACTTTTAATTATGATCAAATGTTTACCGTAAATGCAAAAGCATTGCGTGGTGAGAATGGGTTATATTCACATAATAGTTACAGAAAAGACAAAGTAGATATTTATCCTTGTCCAAGAATGATCACAATGCTAAAAACATTGTAGGAGAACAGTAACATGAAAACAACTTTAATGGCAATAGTATTATCTGTGACCACTGCAACATCATTTGTTTGCACGTATTTTTTTAACCTTACCGTGCACTATGGAGATCAGTATTTAGCTCTTTGTGCAGTCGTGTTGCTAGATGGCTTCTTCGGGGTAATTGCTGGTATTAAACGAGAAGGGTTTCAAACCTACAAAGCAATCAAAGTGCTTAGAACATTAGTAACCTGGATTATGTTCTTAACAGTGTTGCTAGTAGTAGAAAAAGGATTTCCTGCTACCGGTTGGTTGAGTGAAACCATATTATTTCCATTCATAGTTTTCCAAATAATGAGTGCCTTGAAAAATGCGGCTAATGCAGGATTCATCCAGGCAGACATACTCAAACAAATCTTAGATAAATTTGATAAACATAAAGACTAATTAGATTTGAATCCTAATGTAATTTTTATATACTATTAATAATGAGTTATAAACAAATTGCATTAGGATTCATCTTGTTTATCATAGGACAAGTACTTGTCTGGATCCAATTAAATAGTCCTTTATTATGGCAATGGGCCAGAGATTGGCGTTGGTTGCTTATCTTGTTAGGGGTTCCAATTACTTATATCTTCATGCAGGCTACTGAAAACACCGTTAGCGGATTTGGAGGTACATTCTGGCCGGGACGATTCATATCATTCACTGCCGGTATATTTGTGTTCAGCATATTAACACATATGTTTAAAGCCGAGCCATTCACAGCAAAAACCATTATATCATTAGCTTTAGCATTCTCATTAATTATTGTGCAGCTCTTTTGGAAATAATCATATTTATATAAAATAAGGAATACGTAATGAACAATAACTCCAAAAACATTAAAACAAAACGAACATACGAATTATATCGTAAACTAGATGAACAATTAAATTCTAATAATCTCATTAATGAATTTAGATTTTATAAAAAAGGTGATGCAAATTTCAAACCTAAAAAAAAGTGGAAAAAAAATCCATTAGCTGAAAAGTTTTTTAAAAGCTTTGCATTACCGGTTGACAACGGACCATTTGGTATGCATGATTATGAATTCGAAGTCATAACTAATACTCTACCAACTGTCAATACATCATTAGGTATTAATCGTTCGACTAATGTTGGAGTTAATCGGGATCGTGTTTGGGTTTCTGATAGTGGCGAATATTGGAGTACTAATCAGGGTAAAGAATATGGATATCGATATAATAAAAACAAAAACAATCTGGATATCTTAGATGATCCTGGAGGTAATGTAGTATTAGGAACAGTTACCATATCATCTGGTGTTGCAGTTTTCAAACCTAAAGTAGATCCAGCGAAAGCTAAAAAAGCACAAAAAGAAAAAGCGGCACAAGAAACTGGAGGAGTTACAAAAACATTAGATACGGTACAAACAGTAATTGATTGGGCAGGACTTATACCATTTATTGGAGATGCTTTAGACATAATTAATGCTGGTATATCATTATACCGTATTACAGTACGCGGTGAAGATAAATGGGTAGATTTCTTTTTATCATTAATTGCATTTATTCCGATTGCCGGATCTGTAGTAAGTATTGGATTGAAACGTGCTTTCAAAGCAAGTCAACCATTATTTGCTAAAGTTAATAAATTATTGAAACGTTCTGGAAATTCCCATGCGGATGCTATAGCATTATGGGATGAGCTAGTAGAGTCTGGCGTATTAACACCAGAATTGTTACGGAAAGTAGGACCGGGTCTCGAACACTTAGAAGATGTATTAACTAGTTCATATAAACCGTTAAAAAAATATTTACCAGCTGAAACTGCCGATAAAGTTATTGATCAATTACGTACTTTAGAAAAATGGTTAGATACTAATGGTAAAGCTATAGATGATTTAGCAGATGCATCTAAACGCGGTTCTGATGCAAAAAAAGTAGGCATTGGAGTAGATATACCAAACCCGTTTACTAAATCTATAGATGATATACATTTAAAACTTCCGATTTTAAAACAAGTAAGCAGTTTTATTGATAAAATTAATTTACCAGCAAAACTTAGTAAAACACCATGGTATCCTGCTTCGAAGTTAGATTCGATTGCAAAAGGATTAGGTAAACGATTTACAAAAAACATGGCCGATCCAACCAAATTCGCTACATTATTGTATACGATGCCGAATAAAACAACGTTGTTACGACAATTAGATAATTTAGTTTCAAATGGTATTACTAGCGGAAATGCTGCTTTTATTAATGCAGCGTTGCGAGGCGGTACGTTGCAACAGTTAGCCAAAGATCCAAAAGGACTTCGAAAATTCTTAGATACACTTAAAACAGGTGGACCAAAAACAGCAGATTTATATACTAACTTAGTAAGTTCATCTGTTAAACACGCAAAAAATACTGATTCTCCAATGTGGCATCTATTCAGTCAAAGCGCTATTAATAATTTACAAGTCGTACTTAGTAAAGATATAGTCGATGCATCTGGTGGATTTATTGCCGGATATTTTAAACATGCCAAAGAGGCATTTGCTAAACGATTAGATTTAATATGGAACGAATTGCAAGATATAACTCAGGATATTACATTAGCATCGCCAGGTGAAATAATATATCCGACCAATAAAGCTGCTAAAGTAAGGTCAACACCAGCTCGTACTACAACCAATATCATGTCTACTGCTAAAATGGGCGAACCGATTGGTCAAGTAGTAGGTATGGTAGATGGCGATGGTGGACTTTGGTATAAAGTTGAATTGCAAAGTGGTCGAGTAGGTTACGTAAGAAATGATGTTGCTGCTGGTAATGATGCAATCGATGGGGTATTATATCCAATCATGCAAAAAATTATTAAAAACGAATTAACTGGCGAAACCGTAACGGATATAGCACAATGGGCCAAAAAGGCAACTAAAGAATATGGTATTCCTTTTGTGAAAAATGTAATTAAAGTTTCAAAAGAAGCAACAGGAATTGGTGGTCAGGATGAGTATAATCCCGCAACTGATTCGGGTGGGCAATATAACTAATAGTATGATTAACGAATACGAATCACATAGTCATTTGAATCCAAAGCTTTGGGATGGAGACACACTTCGCCCAAAGCTTCGTGTTGGATTCATGAAGATTGCAAAAGCCTTTTATGATTTTCTGGAAATTGATACGCCTATATTAGATGTTATCATAATAGGCAGTAGTGCTAATTACAATTGGACAGAACATAGTGATATTGATTTGCATGTTGTCATAAACTATGCAGAAGTAGGCGATAACATGCTGTTAGTTCAAAATTATATGAATGCCAAAAAAAGTGTTTGGAACAACAATTATCCGTTACAATATAAAGGCATGAACATTGAACTGTATGCCCAGGATTCCAATGAGAATTTGAATTCAACTGTAGGGATATATTCATTAGCACATGACAAATGGATCAATAAACCAAGTTCCGAAACCGTTTCAATTGATGATGATGCAATACAACAAAAAGCAAAACCATATCAGTATGAAATTGATGAACTAAACCCAGCTGATCCTAAAATAGAATTCAAGATACGTAGTTTGTTGAATCGACTACGCCATTTGCGACAAACCGGATTAGATAGCAACGGCGAGTATTCAGTTGAAAACATGGCATTTAAATATCTTCGTAATAAAGGATATTTAGAACGTTTAAAACAGTTTCAGAAAAAGATAACCATGAAGCAATTAGCTGTGGAATCTGCTGGGGCAATTGATAAAACCAAACAAAAAGTGCGTGATTTTGTAGCCGCAATGCGAAATGAACGAGATGAGACTAAAATGGCATTTGCTATGCTTGTTCAACATATGCAAGGTCGCAAACTAAATAATACCGAATGGCGATGGGTCAGAGAACAAATGAAAGATGTTGTTAAAATGCTTGGCCTAACCACAATGGCCGTAGCACCAGGCGGTACTTTGGTAGCATTGCTAATGAAGGCACTCAAAGTAGATAAACACATATTACCATCTTCATTTAAAAAATCAGATGAAACACAGGTAACTGAGAATCTTATTGCACACGTTACCGGAAAACGAATATTATCTCCGTCGGAATGGGTTGATGTTGTTGTGAAAACTGGTGCAGTAGAAGATGCAATGGGACAATGGGCACATCCTGGAAAATGCACCATGATACCCACTATGGATGGGGCTATTACCATGCAGGATGTTCCTCACAAGGTGTTAGGAATAGATGATACAGGTCATTGTGAATTAATGCATCCAGAGCAACAGTATCAGTTTCCAGGACGCAGAGTGTTTGAGATACCACATACGGCACAATGGCAAACCATGATAATTCAAATACAAAACGCAATAAAAAACGGATCAAGATATGCAAAGTAGAGGATTAGGCGATGACATCAAAAAGATCACCGCGGCAACCAAATTGGATCAGTTAGCAAAACGCATTGCACAACTACTAGATGAAGATTGTGGATGTGATGATCGAGCTGAATGGCTGAATGAAAAAACAAAGAATTGGCCTATGTATAAAAAGAAAGATAAGAAATAATGGCACTAATAAATAAAACAGGCATAAGTGATGGTAGTACTATTCAAGCAGAACATGTTACCAGAGCCATCGATGCATTAAGCGGAGTTTCTGCCGATAGCGTAATAGCAACCGGATCATTTACTGGATCGTTCACCGGTTTGCTTACAGGTACATCTAGTTTTGCAACATCGGCATCGGTAGCAATTAGTGCATCCCGAGCAATAACTGCAGCAACTGCTACAAGTGCAACTTCGGCATCATATTTAAACACATTAACGCAACCTAATATTACGGTTAACAGTACAGCATCTTTCAATCGCAATGTTTTTATTGGTGGATCTATATATGTACCGGAACAATCTATTACAACGACTAATGCGACACAAACAAACATATGGAATACAACATTAGGAAATGGTGAAGGTATAGTAATTGAAGCATCTGTTATTGGAGTATCTGGCTCAGATGCCGGGTTTTTTAATGCATATGCAGTAGGAGGTACAATTACTGG
>Ga0172373_10007335_pt1 | contig 14345 bp, 16 predicted proteins | sample Lak10m_2_FD_114546 | JGI IMG/M metagenome (GOLD analysis project Ga0172373, IMG submission 114546) | Freshwater microbial communities from Kabuno Bay, South-Kivu, Congo - kab_092012_10m | ecosystem: Environmental > Aquatic > Freshwater > Lake | place: Democratic Republic of the Congo... | reverse complement strand
GTACACATCGCGCAGAACAGTCTTTATTTTATCTGATTCTACTGGCAATGTCAAGCCATCAACATACTTATTTAAGATTGTCATTGTATCTTCTGCTTGATCAATATCGACTTCGACGTTGTCGGTGATCTCAGAAAAGTCTTCAACAACTGCAACCTCTAGCGGAGATGCTTTTGTGATTGTATCAATCAATGTGTCAAATAAGAATGAGTTATTGCGCTTCTCAACAACAATCTTGAGAAACTTTCCATTCAAGTAAGAATAATCTGTGTTTACAATATCGTTATAAAACAATTCATCATCGTTGTATTTGATCTTGTAAAACATCTTTTCTGGATTTGGAATAAACGTCAGTTCTCGAGTCTCTGTATCAAGAACATGAAACCCACGTTCATCGTTGTAATCAGCCCAAGTCATTTCTCCAGGAGTGCCGACATATACAATACTGCCGCTGTTGCTCTTGTGATGGAAGTGACCAGAAAGAGTAAGATCATATTTGTTTAGAATACTTGGATCCATACCTTCGTGACAGATATTACCACGATCCATCTCAAATCCAGCAAGTTCAAAATGACCAAAGCAAACTTGATTCTCGCTGCGCTTGATAAAATCTAGAATCTCAAGTTCATTATCTTTGCAAATCCAAGGAATGATATCAACTCCCATCCACATCGATGGCTTGTCATAAAGAATCACATGTTTTTCGTAATCACGCAAAAGCAAATCTGGCGAGTTTACTTCAAGAGTGTTCTTAAAGAAAATATCGTGATTACCAAGCAATACACGACATTGAATATTATGCTTTACCAGTTGATCAAAAAAGTAACGACGGCAAAGAGCAAGAGACTGAAAAGAGATATACTTCCGACGATCAAATAAGTCACCCAACTGAAAGATGGTGGTAATTCCATTTTGCACCAAATAAGGAAAAAATGTTTTCAAATAAAAGTCGCGATAACGATTGTGGAACGCGATAGAATCCCCACGCATTCCAAAATGAGTATCTCCAAGTATTGCAATTTTCACTTCACAACTTCCTCATCAACAAACTTTTCTAATCCCGCCGCTTTCTTGGCTTTCTTTTCTTTACGAGCATTTTCATAGTTGACAATGAACTCGGAAATATTTTCATACAATTCGAATTGGCGGAAAGTTCCATCTTCATTCTCATTGAGTTCGAACTCGTCGAGTATTCCAGCAGTTTCAGTTGATTTATACTTAACATAAAGTTGCTTCTTCTCTTTTTGGATGCGGCGTAAGAATGCATAATATACTATTTGAGTGAAATAGGCAAATGGGTTACTAGATTTACTTGGATCAAAATTATCAACGTACATCACGCAATTTTCAATTGCGTCTGCAACCATTTCATCACGAAATGTATATGATAAAAAATTGGGTTTATGAGAAAGGTTTTCTGCAATCATCATGAAGCACTTGGCAACATATGTTGGAATTTGCGGTTTTGGTAGATTATTTCTCTTCGCTTTTCGGATTGCCTGACGATACTTAATCATCTCTTTCAGGAAATCTTTATTATTAATGTAGTGATTTTTTGCCATAAAATTAGTGTACTGGTTTGTCTTTCTTGCTTGCCATTGCTTCAAGAATTGAAACAACTTTGTTCATTTTTTCAGTAGTTTCTTCTACTGGATCTGTTGGTTTTTTTAATGGGTTTTTAATTTTTCCTTTATTGTTATAGAAAAAATCAGCGACATATTCATATTGCTCAAAGAATTCTTCGCGGACAGGCGTCACAAATAAAACCTCATCCATGTAGAATTCAACTTCTTGGATTTCAATTACTGATTGTGGAAGATATTCTTGCATCGCCAAAATTTGTCGCGATTCTTCAAAAATTGTTTCTATTTCAATTCTAAGCGGCTGTTCAACTATAATACAATCATCTTTATATGTCACATAACCAATGATATCATCTGGCATTGATCGTAGACGGATGAATTTTAATTCACCTTTGTTTCTGTTATATTCTACTACATCTTCTGACATTAACTTATCCTTACGTTATTGGTTGTGAAAGGAAATCTTTCTTCACTATAGATCTTCACTCGTTCCTCATAGTGCTTCAATGTGAAGTTTGTATAAGGACCATAACGTAGATCATCAGCGAGATCGTAAAGTGTAGCGGCGTCTTTGTTTTCACCCAAACGCAATACACGACCGATTGATTGCAGGGAACGAATCTTACTCTTTGTTGGAGAAGAGAACACTATATTATGTAGGTTACGAATATTCACGCCTGTCGAAAAAGTCCCGTAACTAGCCACAATGATCGCGTCGTTTTCTTGTTCAGTGATATGTCTCACTGCTTCGCGATCTTCTGCTTCAACCCCACCATGAATAAAGAATACTTTGCGATTGTCGCATTTCTCTTTAATCAATTCATATAGTATCTTACCGTGTTTTTCGACATAAGTAAATAAAATTAGACTATTTCCTTTGAGATTGATTGCAAGATCTCGTATGAAATGATTTCTTCCTTCATGTTGAGTCAGAAAGTTCATTTCATCAGGATATGTAAATCCTTTGACTGATTTGCAAACAACATCAGGATACTTCAACACAATACACTTGATGCTGAAGTTTGCTAATTGCTTGCGTTCAATCAATTCTTTAGTAGAGATAACCTTGAACGTTGGTCCAAACAAACCCTCAAGAACTAACTTGTTGACCTTGCTGTCATCAAGTGTACCAGTTGTACCAATACGCACATCACAATTGATGAGTTTAGTCATGATAGAAGTCAATGACTTTGCTTTGAACGTATGCGCTTCGTCGCCGATGATAAAGTCAAATTGTGCAAAATATTTCTTCGGCATGTCATAAATTGACTGCCAAGTAGAGATGATCAAATCGCTATCAGGAATCTTACTTTCGCCACCAAAGATTTTCTGACAATACTTGTCTACATCCCAGCCATTTAAACTGGAATAGTTTTTAAAATCTGAATGCATTTGCGTGACCAAGTTAATGGTCGGAACGATCAGTAATCCTCGCTTCTTGCCTGTATTCAGCAAGTGGCGAATCATCATATAAATGATTAATGATTTTCCTGATGCGGTAGGTGAAATGAGTACAGTTCTTTTCTTTGTAAGCCCCACGCTAGATGCGAGATACTGATAATCTCTCGGCTCCATCGGAAGTGATAAAGCAGTTGCGAGATTTTTCGTGTCAATCGGGTGGACTTCTTTTTCTTCGTCGAGATATTCGAAACCATAATTGCTATCCTTGCAAAACTTTTTAATATATGGGACAAGACCAACGTAGATCTGTTTGGTGTTCGTATTTAGAAGGCGAATCTTGCCATCCCAATATTTGTTTTTAAATGCTGGAGAGAATTGATAGCCTGGAGTCGAAAATGTAAAGAAGTCAGACATCTCACGAATGATGCCATCATCAGCGTGAACCTGAACGTAGATGTTACTGACTTTCTCAACAACGACATGTTCAATCATCGAGCACCTTGAATGAACTTCTCCCAACCCATGTACTCTTTCAATTGCCACGTGCGATTGTTGAGTTCTTTCATTACGTTAGTGCAAAAGTTTGCAGACTCTTCATGATAGGCTTTCTTGCGTTTGAGTTTGTTTAGATCATCATCACCGTCGAGATAAACTTGCATATCCGACTTCAATGTGAAGCGAAATGGTTCCCAACCAAGTTTATCTAATTCTTCTTTATCGAGTTTGCCACTGTAATACATCCACTTGAGTTTCTTTAGTTTGTCGAACTCAAGTGCTGCGCGTTTGGCTGCAAGATTATGCAATGACAAGTATTTGTTATACTTGTTATGAATCAATGGAATGCGCAAGATCTCTTTGCCAGGTTCCGTAGTATCAACTTCGGAATCCTTTTCCCATTGTTGCATTAGTTCTTCGAGTGGAGGTGTTTCTATTTTCATACACGAAATTATATACCATCTCAATTCAAAAGACAAGTCATGACAAGAGTTGTCTTATAAAGATTGCACCAGTATAATCAGTATGTCTGGTTTGATCGGGGCTCTCAAGAATATCTATTATATACTATATTCTTTCGTATTCATAGTAAGAGAATCTAAATGTGGCATCTGCCAAAACAATATTTTCTGCAGAGTCTTGTGCATTGAACAAAAGAGTTCCAACAGAGGTTGGAAATAGATCAACAAACTTCACACGAAAGTTTGGCAAATTTTTATTTGTAAACAAAGTTAGCACAGCACTACTATATTGTGGCATCATTTTATCTTGTGAACGAATGAATGGTGCTTTTGCTTGTCTTTGCAAATCAACGTATTCTTTAAAATCGGTTGGGAAAGTCATGCCACGAATCCAATCATGGATCTCTGTCCAGTTACGCATGTCTTCATCAACTAGGAAAGTGATGTTAAACGTATCATAGATCATCTTTTCGCCAGGAACATACAAATCAATAAATGGTGTGACACGTGGGATTTCTGTCAATGAAACTCCAGGAACATTTGCGCCTTGACAATAATATGTTGCTCCAGGTAGACGATCGAACGTCACTCTAAACTTTGTACTTTGGAGTAAGTCAGTATTAGTCGGTGTTCTTGTTGTTGCTGTCATCTATCAGTTTCCTTAGATCCACGAAATTTTCTTTCTCAATAAGATCAATAATAAAATTTGTTAATTCAATTTCTTTGCGAATAAAAAATAATTTCTTATTTAATTCTTCTAATCTTTCTGAGTAATATTTCAACTCCTGCTCTTTTTGTTTGCGCAGGTCTTTTAAATCAGATAAAAGAATAATCGTCGCCATACTCATTATTTAGGTGTAAAAAAAAGGGGAGCATTTCTGCTCCCCTCAGTTCACTTTGCCTTATTATTTTTATTAATTGGCAATATTATTGATTGATGTTCAACACTTCGAACTTGCGATAGTACAAGTTTGTGCCGTTTGTAATAGCACCAGTACCAGCACCAGTTGCGAATGGATTTGCTACGAGACCGTAACGAGTCTTGAAGCCAACCTTTGGTTGGTAAGTCGTTGGGTCGATAGCACGTACCATTTGTAGAGGAACATATGGGCAGTAGAACAAGCCAGCGTCATAAGCGTTTGTACCCTTATAACCGACAACAACGTAGTCTGCACCAGCGACAGAATATGGATCAACATAAACTTTGATACGACCGAATAGTGTACCAGCAAATGTGTTGCCTGTATCGTCAACTGTTAGGTTGGTGTTGTTTGACAATGCTGAGTTGTAGTCTAGGAGACCAGTCATTGCAAGAGCTGATGCAACATCGGTTGAAACGATGAGCATGTTACCCTTACCACGACGTGTGTCCTTGGCGATCTTATTAGCTGCTCTTTCGATAGCGAACAAGAGTGACTTGTACTTTTCAACCTGCCAGCGACCGCTTGTATCGGCGTTGCTTGATAGATTGAATACGTTTGCAGTTACGCCAGTGATACCGACGTTTGCAGAAGCGTAAACTGTACGAACAACTTCGCGGTTGATTTCGGCAAGAATTTCTGTCGACAAAATATTTGTCAATTCTGTTTCTGCGTCTAGACCGTGGATTGCCTTGAGGTCTTGTGCCAATTCTAGCGTGTAGGCTGCTTGTAGACCACGTGTATTTGCTGTAACAGCAACGCGATCGATTTGGAAGCCCATGTACTTCATCGTTAGGTCTTCACCATAAGATGTTGACATTGCAGCACCAGTGTTTGCTAGACCGAAGATCGAGCTATTTGCATTACCTGGATTTACTGCTAGAGTTGATTGTGTGCCTGTTGCAGCATTACCTGAGTGGCCAGTATTGGCTTCTAGGAACAATGCTTCACCAGCGCGTGCACTATCAGTTGCGTATGTTGAACGCATTGCGAAAATCAAACCTGTTGGACCAGTCATTGGCTGAACGCCGCAGATGTCATAAGCCATTAGGTTTGGAAGAGCACGACGGACCAATCCGATTAGGATTGGGTCGAAGCCCTTGATTCCGCCTTCGCCACCTACTACTGGAGACATACCACCGCCAACTGCGTTAGCTGGTGATGCTTCCCATAGGTTTTGCATGGAACGTGATTCTTCCATTAGGGCGCGTTCTTGGTTCTCTAGAACAAGTGCAGTAACTGCACGCTTGTAAGGATCTGTGATCTTTGGGAGTTCTGAGTGATCAAGAACTGGAGCCCACTTCTTTGCATATGTTTCGTTTAGATACATTTTATAACTCTCCTGAGTTCTTTGTTAAATTAGGCTTTTGGAGCCGTTTTTGTGATTGCTTTTACATAATGTGCCATTAAACCATGAACTTCTGCTACTTCTGGCTTATCTTCTTCGACCGTCGTCTCTTGAAGCGCCTTTACCTCACTTTTCACTTTATTTACTGGGAAGTAGTTCTCGCGAATTACTGCGAGCTTATTATTAAACTCACCCTCTGTGGTGAACTCCACGCCCTCTGCGAGCGATTTCATTTTCGCGATTTGCGTTTCGGTTAGTCCTTCGCAAATCTTACGAATTGTTTCGTTTTTCTTGGCAACGTTGAGTTCCTCTGTAAGAGCAGAAATCTTAGCATCAGCATCTGATGCTAGAGATGTAACTGCTTCTTCGAGTTCTGCAACGCGACCTGCTAGTTCTTCAGCAACATCAACCTTCTCTTCTGGGATCTCGATGTAGTGTTCTGCAAAGAGATTTTTGAGACCATTGATGAAGTCGTCTGTTAGTTCTGCACGGAGACCAGTCTCGATTGCGACTTGATTGTCTTCCATCCATTGCTCAACGACATAGTTTAGATACTCATCAACTTGTGAAGACATTTCTTCCTTGAGGGATTCAACTGCTTCAGCAAGGATTGCATCGTTTTCTGTCATCATATCTTCTAGGATAGCGTCAACACGTGAGCTGACTGCTGCTTCGAAGATTGTTGTTGCTTTTGTTTTAAATTCTTCAGAGAGTGATTCGCCGTTGAAGAGAGCGTCGACATCTTCTGCCATTGACTTGGCATGCTTTTTCTTCATGTCGTTCTTATAGGCTTCTTTCATTGCCTTCTCATCTTCTTCGTCTTCATCTTCCTCTTCTTCATCATCTTCGTCGTCTTTCTTTGCTTCGACAACGACTTCTTCTTGTTCTGGAAGTTCTAGAGTTTCTTCATCTGAAGATTCTTCTGATTCTTCTTTCGTAAGTTTCTTGACAGCATCGATGCCATCTTGTGAATCTGCAACAACTTCTGCGCCACCTGCACCAGCAAGTTTCTTCATTGGTTCTGCTGGAACGCCTTCTGCACCTGGCTTTGCTGCTGCTTTCATTTCAGCAGATGCTTTGTGACCAAAGTCGTCTGGTAGTGATGTTGGTGTTTGACCGCCGAGATCATCTGTCTCGCCTGGTAACTTCGCAGCTGGTTCTTTTCCGGCATTCATCGATGCTTTTAGAATTTCTGCAGCGGATTCTGATAATGTCTTAGCCATTTGTTTTAACTCCTGAAGAAGTAAATATATTTATAAATTTTAAAGTTTTGACAAGAAGTTCTCAAAGATTTTCAAGGAGATCTCGTCGATTTGCTTTTGTTTTGCATTCTTGATTTGATTGTAATAAGCATTAACGTCTATTTCTTTTACAATGCCATTATCCCAAACCCATTCTCTGCCTTCCATAATACCTGAAACAAAAGCACCTGGTGCGGATGGATCCGCTACAATATCAGCCGCTGTGGCTAGATAATAGTCATCTTGAACCACATTGACACCATTCACTTCTTTGAGTGAACCCATGCCTCGGCATGATACGCCCAATTGTCCACCGCCTTCCATTAATGAACGAGCGATTTTACCCATTGGTGTTTCAAGAATTTTTGCCTTACCAATCCAAACGTTACCTTCTTGTTTAAGATTAGTAATAAGATGTGATACGCGATCTAGATTGATCGATGGTGATTCTGGATGACCCAATTCACCGAACGCGCGATTTTTTGAAACATATTCTTCGTTATAGCGGTCGACTTCTCTACGAACTGTTTCTTCTCTATAAAGTCTCTTATTTTTGTTTTGCTTTTCTGCAACGAGAAATGGACCTTGAATGAAGAGAGACTTCACACCGTTCTTTTCTTCGGTGATCATCTTTACGGATTCGATAGTTTCCACTATAAGTTTCATTTTTGTCTCCATCCTCTTCCTAGGGTATATCCTACAGGAATATTACCATTAGGGTCAATCATAATTTGATTAACGCCATTATTAAACCAACGCAATATTCCTTTTTTGTTTAAACTCATTTTTTTTCTGCTTTCTAATGATTGTTTTTTACCAAACATTGGGTGTTTAGAACCTTTTCTATCTTGGCTCATTTTAAGTTTAACTTTTTCTGAATGAGGTTTACCTAAACGATTTTTGTTGCCTATTGCAGCACCACCCAAACCACCTTTTTGAACATTATACACAATATCTCTATTTTCTAATATCCAATCAGCTGTAACTATTAATTCTTCCAATTCACGCAATTCTTCTTTATTATTAACAAAACACAAAATTTCTTTTAAAAAATTTTGTTTATCATATTTTTTAATTGCTTTACCCAATAGTTTACCAGAACCAAAATAACCATCATTTACATTATTTGTTGAATGCATACCAATGTAATATCGACCATTAAGTGTATTTGTTATTTTATACAAATAATAAATCATTTATCGTAACCCCAATCCTTTACGTCTTTGCATTGAACGTTTTCTTTTAATCATTGCTCGTGCCATTTTTGCTCTGCGTTTGAATTTTGCTCTTCTTTGAGAAAGTCTTCTTCTTAAACGCTCTGCTTGTGTCATGCGAATCAATTTACCACCGCGAATTGTATAACCCTTAACTGCTGATAAAACCTTTCTTCTTTGGATTGTTGGTTTACCTTTAATTGTTCGAATACGAGCGCGGACAAGTTTTCTGCGCCCCATTTTTTGAACATTGGCTTCAGCAATAATTTCTCTTACAACTTCTGATACTGTTCTCATTTGCCACCAATTGAGAAATTAACTTTACTCAATGCAAAGTGTGCTGCTTTCTCAAATCCTTTTGGAGTCTTGAGCATATCAGCAAATTTCTTTTTGTTCTCATCATTTAATGCGCCATGAACCAAGTGAATGGCTTTTGCTGCACCGTGACTGACTTTTAATTTTGAACCGTCTTCAAATTTAAAATGTTTTGCGTTTGATGTAACGTTATCTTGTTGAGCGTAATTAGCAACTTGTTCAAGACTTTCCATAATATCAGTTTCTTCTGATTGAACACCAGGGATTACGACTGGTGCGCCAACTTGACCTGGAGTATATGGAATTGTGAACACAAGACCAAGTTTATCATTCGTGTATAATGCAACACGACGACCATCTGGGAAAATGCGAATACCTTTACGGCGCAATACAAGCATTGGACCAGGTTGAATCTCATCTTGCAATGCTTCACTAATTTGTTCAACATCTGTGATGTCAATATCAACTGAGTTGTTTAACTTAACTTGTTTTAATCTTTGAAGTGTAGTTCTAAATTGATTCATTGGAGCGGAAAGAATATCGCTTGGAACAGCAGAAGATAATTTTAAATAATTTGCTCGAGCATTTGGTGAAACTTTGTTTAAAACTTGACTTGCTGACATATTTGGATTTTTTGCAGCATGCGCCTTGTACAAATTATGACCTGCAACTGCAGCTGCAACGTTGAGATCTTTCAATCCCAACGCAGTTTTTGCAACCATCACCTTTGATCTGATATCGCTATCAGAACTCTTGGCTGGCTTCTTCTGCTGAGTCTGCGGTGACTGAGTCATCTCCGCTTCCGTCAACTTCTGTCTCAAGTCCTTCAATTTCATTTGTTACTTCTTCTTGTCCGAGTAAATTTGATGCGATTTCTACTTTCTTAACTTCAAGCGCATCACTAACTTTATTTGCAATAGCGTTATTGAAAGCGTTTAAAAAACTCTCTTTGTCACCAGCAATTGCCGCTGTCACTGCGTCCACTGAAAATCCTTGATCTTGCATAATTTTCTCCAATTATTATTTAGTAATCTGTGCATTAAACACAGAGTTGATATCATTTGCTTGCGCTTGATTTGCTTCTTGACCAGATGTCATTGGGGTTGGCTGACCTTGTGATTGTACAGGCGCACCAACAGGAACTTCTGGCATGTTTGCCTGCTCCTCTTCCAATTCTTTATCCATACGCTCAATACCTTCTTCATCAAAGTGAAGAACATGTTTCTTGACCCATGCTTTAGAGAAATAAACCCCGACATATGGGTCGATCTGCTGCATGAGTTGCAAACGTGAAGCCATAAGTTCGGATTCTTTTAATTCCATGAAGTTGTTATCTTTCAAGAAATCGTAATGAATCTTTTCTTTTAATTCTTGCCATTCATCAACGGAGCAAATGCCTTTGAGAGCTAACTGACGTTGCATTAGTTCATCAAATAGAGTTGTAAATTTAGAACGTAATCGATCAATAAACTTACTGAATTTGATTTCGTCTCTTGTGATTTCTGTAGAACGTCCGAGTGTGAATCCTGTTTGTGATTCAATGCGAGAAACTGGAACGTTTAGTGATTTGTATAGTTTCTTTTCGAAGTAATTAACATCTGACAACTCACCAAGATTTTGACCAGCTGGCAACGTAGTAATTTCTGTAGATTTACCTTCACCACGACGTGGAATCCAGAAGTCTTCCATCATTGACATAAATTTACGATCGTCTTTGACTTCGCCAGTGGCAGAATCATAAACAACTTTGTTGCGAAACTTTGTCATAATATCACGCAAGTATTGTTCAGATTTAATTTTCGGCATGTTGCCAACGTCAATGTAAAACACACGACGTTCTGGAGCACGTGATAATCTATAAATGACAATAGCGTCCTCAACCATTCGAAGCTGGTTGAGGGGTTTTATCGCTTTGTGAAGGTACGATAATACAAGTGCTCGTTTTGGATCCATCAATCCTGAATTGATGTTTACAATTGCATCAGTTGCAATCTTTAATCCTGAATCTGTTGGTGATGTAATTAATGTTTGACCTTGTGACAATGCTTTCTCATTGTACACATAGAATTCTTGCACACCAGCAGTGACTTCTACACCAGTGCGTGGATCTTTCTTTTTGATAATGCTACGAACTTTGCGAATTTTTCTTGGATCAAGGTAAAGCAATTCTTGAATGCCAATTTTTGGTTGTTTCTCATCAATTAAAACTTGATAAAATAAACGACCATCAATATACCAGTTACGGAATATATCTGAACCAGCATTAGAGAAATCGAGCATGCGAAGAACATTCGCAAATTCATCTCGAATCATGTCTTTAATATTGTCTGGCTGTTCTAAATCGTCAAGAATAATTGTGACAGATTTGCCAGTGACATCGTGAACAATTGCTTCGTTCACAATATCATCAATTGCCGACTCAAGTTCTGGTTGCATTGCCATCTCACGATAGCGAGAGATAAGATCATTTTCATTTTTGAAACTGGCTTCAAGATCTAGGTATGTGCCAAAATATCCACCAGAAGTGACAGTAATTGCACCGTCATCGTTTACAGGAGCAGCAACTTGTGGCTGTAGCTGTACTGGTGCATCATCACCTGCAGGTGGTTTTCGGACGATAGAGAAGCCAAATAAATTTATTGCCATGAATGCTCCATCATAAAAAAGTGGGGGAAAAATTTCCCCCACTCATAGCATTATTAACCAATTAGCGATTCAATTGGAGTTCTAAGCGACGTAGTAGTGCCGCGATCAATAGACTCCCAGTATTGAAATGCAAAGTTAACGGTGAATTCTTCGATTGTGTCGTTTGAACCCCAATCAAGATCGATCTGAGAGATATCCGTTGGGAACATACCAACAAATTTATAACTCTTGATTCTTTGACCTTGCTTATTATACTGATAAACAACAGCATCAACACCATATTGCTGTGATGTTCTTGCTACTGCAGCACGAAGGTTTGTGACATTCTCGTTGATTCCGCGAACCCATGACTCCATTGCGTTGCGAATAAAGAAATCCTCATCATTAATCACTGTTACTGACCAATCAGCAAAAGTGCGATTTCCAGCAACCTTTACTTCGCGACCGAAGTAAGGGATTGTCACCATACCTACTGTTGAACCAGGTAGAGCAGCTGTCTTCACCATAAATGTTGACTTGGCAGATGCCACTGCTCTTCCTTGCACGTAAGATGGGAAACTTAATTGCACTTCAAACAGATTAGGACGTGCACCGTCACCCTGTAACTGAGTACGAAATTGATTTACATTAAAAGCCATTGTTTTCTCCTGACTTTATCCTAGTCTATTTATTAGAAGCGACCTACGATTTCATCGAAGGCTACACCAGTGCGTACAGCAACAAAGTTCAATTGGATAAAGTTAATTGACTTGGCTGGCTTGATATAGATATCGCCGATGAACTCATTGCGATCAACAACTTCTGGTGTATTATTTGTTTCATCGCAAACAACACGGAAGTCATAGATACCGCGACGACCCTGTACAAGACGTAGGAATGGCTCAACAAGATTTACAAATTGTGCTCTTGTAAATTCGTCATTGAACTCGAACAACTGAGCCTTGGCAGCACGAGCGATTGCTTTTTCGAGAACGATAAACAAACGACGTACATTAATACGATCGAAGGCACTTGGCTTGCTCAACATTGTCTTATCACCAAAGAGAACAGTTCCTTCTCCTGGGAAAGATACAACTGGATTTACACCAGCCTTATAAAGAACATCGCGTTGTGCTTGATTTGGATTAAATGCAAGTTTAATTACGTTCTTGATTTGACCACGATTGAATCCAGCTGGTGAGAACCATGGATCGCGATCAACGTCAGTACGAGCGCAAAGACCAGCAATGTCGCCATTGAGTGGAATCCAACGGTAAGTGTCATTGTACTTATCGTATTGATACTTCCAGCCGCTATCCATTACTGCGAATGAGTTGGATACGTTTGCTAGAGCATTATTACGGAAGTTTACTACCGCATTTACTGGATCAGCTGCTTGAACATTTGCTAGAGCAGGTGAAACGAACGCCACGCAATCGCGGCGACCACCAGCAAGAGTAATGACATTTGCAGAAACTGTTGCACTTCCACCACCTGCCATTACGAGACTAATGTCTACGTTGTCTGAGGATGAGAATTGAGCGTATGCAGTTTGCACATTACCATCGGTTGGCGTACCATCAGCGCCAGCAACAAGAGAGATACCATTGTTTGTTGATGGCGCACCAACAGCAAACGTATGCGTTGCATTAGCATCAACACCCCATGTTGAAGATGCAGTATTCATTACATACACATATCTGGAGTTATTGAAAATAACGTCGCGATAGTAAAGACCTGCACCATTTTCATCTTTAGCATTTGTTGCCTTTGAAAGATTTGCGAAACGTTCAATTACTGTATTTGGTGTTCCAGAAATTAATCCATCTTCGTCGATTACTGCGATGTGAATTTCATCATTTGCAGTTGTTGCAACAGCTGGAAACTTTGAAGCAACAAAGTTTGAAGTTCCAGGAGCACGATCAAAGAAAGGAGCGTATGCCCAGGTTCCGAAAGCATCTGTATTTCCACACCATGCAACTTTTAATGAATTACCAAGCGCACCAACATAGCGTGCAGCGAATGCAGTATCACCGAAAGATGTTGCAGCAGGATAATATGTTGCGAAGTAGTGATCTTCGTTGCGAATGTGCAAAGAAATTGCAGCATTTGCTACGTTAGCAAGAGCAGTTGCCAGTGAAGCACTGTCGGCGCGAGAAACATATAGTGCATTACTATATGCAAGAAAGTTTGCTGCTGTAAAGAAAGTGAGTGCAGTTGTTGAATCAGGTTTACCGAACACTTGCACTAGTTCATCTTCAGATGAAACGAGACGAGCAACGTCGATTGGACCCCACTGAAACGCGCCAGCGACCGCGCCAGTGGACGTGGAAACTGATGGGACAACTGTTGTTGCATCAATTTCAGATACATTCACGCCTGGAGATACTTGAAAAGCCATGTTTTTGCTCCTATTAAATGGAGATTAAGAAATCTACGAAGTATTTAGTATTTTGCTGTTTTTAACGCTCAACAGGTCTCCAATAAGCGCCATCTGACACAAATCCACCATCATTTGAATCTACATCGACATGTCCACCTAAAAAGGTTGGTAGTTGTTCTTCTTCGATCTGTTTCATTTGTTCTTCGTGCAACCTTGCTCGTACGTCTGTGTTTGTTAGATCAGAGAAAAATTGTTGATTTGTCATCCAAGCAAAAAGGACTATAGTCATGACTAAATCATCATGACTGCCTTCCTCTGCCTCAAAACTAGTTCCTTGAGCAATGAAAGTCGAAAGTTCG
>Ga0172373_10007334_pt1 | contig 14347 bp, 13 predicted proteins | sample Lak10m_2_FD_114546 | JGI IMG/M metagenome (GOLD analysis project Ga0172373, IMG submission 114546) | Freshwater microbial communities from Kabuno Bay, South-Kivu, Congo - kab_092012_10m | ecosystem: Environmental > Aquatic > Freshwater > Lake | place: Democratic Republic of the Congo... | reverse complement strand
TACAAGGCGCGCGACCGGAGGGCCCCGGAGGCGTAGTTGAAACTACGCTGAGGAGCCCGACCGAGCGGAACGCAGTAGACATGCCCGTATCCGCCGCCGTAGCAGAAGGCTGGTGAGAAATGCAGGCCAAGTTCGTCCACGGGAAGATCCTTCACAACACGGGAAGCGGCATATTCTACCGCATGGAGGTGGCGATCCCGGAGCGGATCGACTTCGTGCCCGGCCAGTTCGCGATGGTCTCGGGGTGGCCGGGGAACGACCCGCTGTTGCCGCGCCCTCTCGCGATCTTCCGCTCCGGAGGCGTCAGGGGCAAGGGGTTCGTCGAGTTCGTGTACAAGGTTGTGGGGAGGGGGACGGCCCTCCTGTCCGGGCTCCACGCCGGCGATCCGCTCGCTTTGACTCTGCCTCTCGGGCACGGGTTCGAGTTCCCCGGCGAGGACCGTTCGTGGTGGTTGGTGGGGGGCGGAGTCGGCTTTTCCAGCGTCTTCCCGGCCGCGGCGGTTTTGGACGGTCACCGGGCCGACTTCGAGATCTTCCTCGGCGCGCGCACCCGCGACCAGCTGCCCCCCGGGGAATGGATTCCCGGCTTCGCCGTCCCCGGCCGGGTGCACCTGTGCACCGACGACGGCACGGCCGGTTTCTTCGGGACCGTGGCGGCGGCCCTTCGGGACCGGATCGACCGGCTGAAATCGACCGGGCCGACGCGCGTGGCCATCCTCGCTTGCGGCCCCCGCGAGATGCTGAAGGCCGTCTCGGAACTGGCCCTCCCGCTCGGCGTCCGAGTCCAGGTTTCCCTCGAAAGCCCGATGGCTTGCGGCTTCGGCGTCTGCTGGGGATGCGTCACGGCGGTCAGGGACGGAGAGAAGTCCGCGTACCGCAGGATCTGCAGGGAAGGACCGGTCTTCGACGCGAGGGAGGTGGTCTGGTGACGCAGACCGTGATCCCCGACCTGTCCGCGCGCGTCGGCGGCGTGCTTCTCAAGAACCCGGTGATGACCGCCTCCGGCACCTTCGGGTACGGTCTGGAATTCACCCCGTTCTACGACATCTCCCGGCTGGGGGCGGTGATCGTCAAGGGGCTGTCCCTCCTGCCGACGCCGGGCAACGCTCCCGGACGGATCGTTGAGACCCCCGCGGGCATGCTGAACGCGATCGGCCTGCAGAACATCGGGGTCGAGCGGTTCGTGAACGAGGTGGCGCCGCGGCTCGACGACGCGGGCGCCGTGTACGTCGCGAACATCTACGGACGCACGATCGAGGAGTACGAGGCGGTAGCGCGGAGGCTGTCCGAGGTCCCCGCGCTCGCGGCGATGGAACTGAACGCGTCCTGCCCGAACGTGAAGGAGGGTGGCATCGCCTTCGGTTCGAGCCCCGAGGGGTTGGCCGGTCTCACCCGGCGGGTGCGCGCCGCCACCGGGAAGCCTTTGTGGGTGAAGCTCTCGCCGAACGTGTCGGACATCGGCGCGATCGCGCGGGCGGCCGAGGAGGCGGGGGCTGACGCGGTGACCCTCATAAACACCATCGTCGGAATGGCGGTGGACCCACGCACGCGACGGCCGGTCCTCTCGAACGTGACGGGGGGCCTCTCGGGCCCGGCGGTGAAGCCGGTGGCGCTCCGGATGGTGTGGGAGGCGTGCAAGGCGGTGAAGATACCGGTGGTCGGCATCGGCGGGATCCAGAGCGCCGCGGACGCCCTCGAGTTCCTGCTGGTCGGCGCCGCCGCCGTGCAGGTTGGGACCGCCAACTTCCGAAACCCGAACGCGTGCGTCGAGATCATCGACGGGATCCGTGATTTTTTCGTCCGGGAGAAGATCCTCCGCCTCGACGACTACCGGGGAACACTCCGCCTTCCATAGCCATGAGGGCGAGGCAGCCGCCCGGGGCAAAAAAATGTGTTGTGGGAACCGCCGGTTTCCCTGTAGTATGATGGAGTTTGGGCTTGGAAAGGTGGGCTGGAGCCCACTTTTTTTTTCCTCAATCACTGATTATGGACACCTTGAAGATCGAGGCGCTGGCCGGGGAAGTCGCCCGGGATCTCTCCCTTTCCCTGTTCGACGTCGAAATCGCACGGGAAGGGCCGAGGACCATCCTGCGGGTATTCGTCGAGCGCGAGGGCGGGGTCCCGCTTTCCGACGTCGCCACGTTCAGCCGGCGTTTCGGCGCGATCCTCGAGGTCGACGACCCCATGGACGGCCCCTACGTGCTCGAGGTTTCATCCCCCGGGGTGACCCGGCGGCTGCGGCGGCCCGAGCACTTCGAAGCGTCCCTGGGGAAGCGCGTCAGGGTGAACCTGGCGGCGCCGCGGGAAGGACGCCGGCACATAGTCGGCGATCTTTCCGGATGCGACGGCGACGGGATCGAGATCGTGTCGGACGGTACGACGTACCGGTTGCCGTACGGGGATATACGCAAGGCGAACCTCGACGTGACGCAGGAAGAACTCTTCGCGAAGGGAAAGAAAAAGAAATGATCATTCTGGACGTGGGGCAGATCATTGCCCAGCTGGGCAAGGAAAAGGGGATCGACAAGGCCGTCATCGTCGCGGCGATCAAGGAAGCTCTCGAGACCGCGGCGCGGAAGAAGTACGGGATGAACAAGATCCTCGAGGCGACCTACGACTCCGACACGGGGGAGTTCGAGATACTGTCGTTCCGCACCGCGTCGGAGACGGTCGTGGACCCCGATACGCAGATGACCCTCGAGGAGGCGCAGATCCTCGACCCCGAGGCGCAGATCGGCGACAGCCTCGGCGAGCGTCTGAGCACCAAGGACCTCGGCCGGATCGCCGCCCAGACGGCGCGCCAGATCATCATGCAGAAGGTCAAGGACGCCGAGCGCGAGGTCATCTACAACGAGTTCATCGGCCGGAAGGGCGAGATCCTCAACGGCATCGTGCAGCGGTACGAGCGCGACTGCCTCGTCGTCGACCTCGGGAGGACCGAGGCGATCATGCCCCCGCCGGAGCAGATCCCGCGAGAGCGGTACCGCCAGGGAGACCGGATCCGGGCCTACATCAAGGACGTCACCAAGACCTCCCGCGGGCCCGAGATCATCCTGTCCCGGGCCGACCCGAGGGTGATCCTCAAGCTCTTCGAGCAGGAGGTTCCCGAGGTATACGAAGGCGTGGTCTCGATCCTCAGCGTGGCGAGGGAGCCGGGCTTCCGCACCAAGATAGCCGTCCGCTCCAGGGACCGGGACGTCGACCCCGTGGGCGCGTGCGTCGGGATGAAGGGGTCACGCGTGCAGAGCGTCGTGCAGGAGCTTCGCGGCGAGCGGATCGACATCATCGCCTGGGACGAGGATCCCGCGCGCTTCGTCTGCAACGCCCTTCAGCCGGCCGAGATCATCCGCGTGCTGGTGAACGAGTCCGGCAAGAGCATGGAGGTGATCGTTCCCGAGGAACAGCTGCTTCTCGCCATAGGGAAGAGGGGCCAGAACGTGAAGCTCGCCTCCAAACTGGTCGGCTGGCACATCGAGGTGCGGGCCGAGGGGCAGATCGAGGACGCGCTCAAGCGGGCGGAGGGGCTGTTCACGAAGAAGGCGGAGGGCGAGGGTGCGGAAGTTCCGCCGCCCGAAGGCGAGCCTTCCGTGCCGCAACCCGAAGGCGAGCCCTCCGAAGCGCTTCCAGCGGATGGTACGGAGGTTGGCGCGAAGGAGGGTACGGAGGTTGGCGCGAAGGAGGGCGATTCCTCCGAAGCGCCTCCAGCGGAGGGCTTGAACGTGGACTCGAAGGATGGCGAGACTCCAAAGGAGTAGCGCTTCCGGGCCGCAGCGCACCTGCGTGCAGTGCGGCGCCGTCCGTGAAAAGGGCGGGCTGTTGCGGATCGCCGGGAGGCCCGGGGCCGGCTGGGCACCGGACCCTGCGGGCATGCTGCAGGGCAGGGGGATCTACCTCTGTACCGAGGGGGATTGCGTCGATCGGTTCGCGGCGAGGATACGAACGCCGAAGGGCGGGGCCCGCTGGAAGATGGGCGCCGCAGGCAGGGAACTGGCGGACCGCCTGGCCGCATCGCGGACAGGCGCGCAGGATAAGTAGAGGGGGAGTGGATGGACAAGGTTCGCGTACGTGATCTGGCAAGGGAACTCGGCATGGAAACCAGCAAGGAGGTCCTTGCCTTCCTCGAGCGCGTCGGCGTCAAGGGAAAGTCGGCGTCCAGCAATCTCGAGGGGGATATGATCGATCGGGTCAGGGCCCATTTCAGGAAACCGGCCCCGCCTCCACCCCCGCCCCGCACGACCACGTTGACCCGCTCGGACGGGGTTTTGGAGCGTCGTTCGCAGAAGGTGGTCCTGCGCCGCGGGGTGCCTACCCCGCCACCCGCTCCAGCGCCGCCAGCGGTCGTCGAGGAGCCGCCCGCGCCGCCGGTGGTCGTCGAGGAGCCCCCGCCGATAGTCGTCGCCGAGCCCGTCGCCGCCGCCGAGGTCCCGTCGGAAGCGCCGGCGGAAAAGGTCGCCGAGCCGGTGGTCGAGCCGCCGGTCCCGGAGCCCACATTACGCGTGATCGAAAAGCCCGCCGCGCCACCCAAGCCCGAGGATGCGCGCAAAGAGAAGGAAAAGAAGTGGAAGAAGACGAGGCCCCACGAGAAGAAGGTGCAGAAGGCGGTACTCAAGCAGACGATCATCCAGGAAGTCCTCGCCGAGCCGGAGGTCGACGCCAAGAAGGCGGAAGGCGCGGCGCCGGCGCCCGAGGTCGTGGTGCGGCAGTTCCAGCCCGGCCGCGCCGCGAAACGCAGGGGTGGGCGGACGGTCCGCGAGAAGAAGGCCCCCTCGACGGTGCCGCCCAAGGCGAGCAAGCGTAACCTGAAGATAGAAGAGGTCGTGACCGTCGGTGACCTGGCCCACCGCATGGGCGTCAAGGCCGCCGACGTGATCAAGAAGCTGATCGAGATGGGGATGCCCACGACCGTCAACCAGCTGCTCGACGCCGACACCGCCGCGCTCCTCGCGCAGGAGTACGGTTTCGTGGTGGAAAACGTCGCACCGGAGGTCGAGAGCCTGATCGACCAGGAGGAGGACCGTCTGGAAGACCTCCGGCCCCGGCCCCCTGTGGTCACGATCATGGGGCACGTCGATCACGGCAAGACCACGCTGCTCGACGCCATCCGGGAGAGCAACGTCACCGGGTCGGAGGCCGGCGGGATCACCCAGCACATAGGGGCCTACGAAGTCGAGCACAACGGCAGGCGGGTGGTCTTCCTCGACACGCCGGGCCACGAGGCGTTCACCTCGATGCGCGCCCGTGGCGCTTCGGTGACCGACATCGTCATCCTGGTGGTCGGGGCGGACGACGGCGTCATGCCGCAGACGGTGGAGTCGATCGCCCACGCCAAGGCGGCGGGGGTGCCGATCGTGGTCGCCGTGAACAAGATCGACAAGCCGGGCGCCCAGCCCGACCGGATCCGCCAGCAGCTCTCCGACCACGGCCTGAATCCCGAGGAGTGGGGCGGACAGACCCTCTACGCGAACGTATCGGCGAAGAAGAAGATAGGGATCGACGAGCTCATCGAGATCGTCCTCCTGCAGGCGGACGTCCTCGACCTCAAGGGGAACCCGGCCAAACTCGCCCGCGGCACCGTCATCGAGTCGCGGCTCGAAAAGGGGCGGGGTCCCGTCGCGACCGTGCTCGTGGCGGACGGGACGCTCAAGGTGGGCGACGCCATCGTCACCGGGATCCACTACGGGCGCGTGCGCTCGCTGCTGAACCACAAAGGGAAGCGGCTCGACGAGGCTCCTCCCGGGACTCCCGTCGAGATACAGGGGCTGTCCGGTCTCCCGGACGCCGGCCAGAAGTTCGCCGTGCTGAAGGACGAGCGCACGGCGCGTCAGATCGCCATCCACAGGGGCGAGAAGGAGCGTGAGCGCACCGTGGTGCGCCCGCGGATGAGCCTCGAGGACCTGCACAAGCAGATCGACGAGGGGCTGGTGAAGGAACTGAACATAGTGGTCAAGTCCGACGTCCAGGGGTCGATGGAGGCCCTCCGGTTCTCCCTGGACAAGCTGGCCGACGTGAAGGTCAAGGTCACGGTCATCCACTCCGGCGTCGGGGGGATCTCCGAGTCCGACGTGATGCTCGCCTCCGCCTCCTCCGCCGTGATCATCGGGTTCAACGTCCGGCCCGAACCGAAGGCGGCCGTGCTCGCGGAGCGGGAGGGGGTCGACATCCGGCTATACTCCGTCATCTACGATGTCGTGGACGACGTTAAAAAGGCGATGGAGGGACTCCTCGAACCGACCCTCAAGGAGACCGTCATGGGAAGGGCCGAGGTGCGCAACATGTTCCACATCTCCAGGATCGGCACGATCGCCGGATGCAGCGTCCTGTCGGGAAAGATCGCCCGCGGCGCCAACATCCGCCTTCTCCGGGACAGCGTGGTCGTTTACGAGGGGAAGCTCTCCTCGCTGAAGCGGTTCAAGGACGACGTGAAGGAGGTCGCCGAGGGGTACGAGTGCGGCCTCGGCATAGACGGGTACAACGACCTCCAGGTGGGCGACCATATAGAGGCGTTCATGATCGAGAAGATCGCCGGCACGCTGGCGTAACGGGATGAAGGGCCGCGGCGATCGTCCCGCGCGCGTAGGGGAGCGGATCCGGGAGGAGCTCTCCCTCCTCCTGATGCGGAAGGTGAACGACCCCGGTTTGGCGCAGGTCACCGTCACCGATGTCTCCGTCACTCCGGACCTTCGGATCGCCCACGTGAACTATTCCGCGCTCGTGGAGCCGAAGGACCGCCCGGAGGTGACCAAAGCCCTGCGTCGCTGCTCCGGTTTCCTGCGCCGGGAGCTGGGGCACACACTCGGCCTGCGGTACGCCCCCGAGCTCCAGTTCCACTACGACGACTCGTTCGATCGCGGCGCCAGGATCGACTCGATCCTCCGCGAGATACCCGAGTTGAAGGACGGCCCGGATGAGGGGTGACCTCTCCGCGATCTGCCGGGTCCTTCTGGAAAAGGACCGCTTCCTCGTCGCTTGCCACGAAAATCCGGAAGGGGACGCGATCGGGTCCGAACTGGCGCTCGCCCTCGCCCTGCGGGAGATGGGGAAGACCGCGACCGTTTTGAACGCCGACCCGGTTCCAGCCAACCTTCTCTTCCTTCCGGGGGCCGGCACGATCGTCTTCGAGGAGGACGGTTCGAAGTACGACGTGGCGGTTGTGGTCGATTGCGGATCCCCGGAGCGGACGGGCCGCATCGGCGGGGAGCTGCGGAAGTGCCCCCTGTTGATCAACATCGACCACCACCGGACCAACGGCGATCGCGGTGAACTGGCCCTGGTGGATCCCGACGCCGCCGCGACCGGGCTGCTCGTCCAACGGGTGCTCTCGGCGATGGGGCACGAGATAAGCCTCGACGTGGCCACGAACATCTACGTGGCCGTGCTCACCGACACGGGGTCGTTCCACTACGGGAGCTCTTCACCGGAAGCTTTCACGGTGGCCGGTGAGATGGTACGCCGTGGAGTGGATCCGTGGGCGGTGGCGGAGCATGTGTACGAGACGCAGAGCGCTTCCCGTCTACGGCTTCTGGGCCGTGTCCTCGATTCCCTCGAGGTTGCAGGCGGAGGAAAGGTGGCCTGCATAACCACGATGCGTGAAGACCTGCGGGAGTTCGCCTCCGGGAAGGACGCCCTCGAAGGATTCATAAACTATCCCCGCTCCATCGTCGGTGTCGAAGTCGCCGTCTCCTTCCGCGAGGAGGATGGAGGCGTTTTCCGCGTCAGCTTCCGTTCCAAGGGGCGCGTTGACGTCTCCGCCGTCGCCGCCAGGTTCGGCGGGGGAGGGCACCGCAACGCCGCCGGATGCACCGTTCCCGGGACCCTGGACGACGTGAAGAAGAGGGTGCTCGAGGTGCTCGGGGCCGCCCTGAAGTGAAGGCGGGGGTGCTGGTCGTCGACAAGCCGCGGGGGATCACCTCCTTCGACGCGGTCCAGGCCGTGGGCCGTATCCTCGGGGAACGCAAGTGCGGCCACGCCGGAACCCTCGACCCGATGGCCACCGGGGTACTTCCGGTGTGCGTCGGCGCCGCCACGAAGATCGCGGGCTACCTCACGGAGGAGGAGAAGGAGTACGAGGCGGCGTTCGCGTTCGGCGTCGCGACGGACACCGGCGACGCCACCGGGAAGCCCGTTGAGGAGCGTCCCGGGGCAACCGCCACGGAAGGCGCCGTGGCGGAGGCGCTGGCGGCTCTCGTCGGGACCTTCGAACAGGTTCCCCCGGCGTTCTCGGCGGTGAAGGTGGGCGGCGTGCGGTCCTACAAGCTCGCGCGGAAGGGGATGGAGGTTCCCCTCGCCGCTCGCAGGGTCACGGTCCGCGAGGCGCGGCTCCTCTCCATCGGGCCCGATCGGTTCCGGGTGTTCCTCGCCGTGTCCAAGGGGTTTTACGTCAGGTCGCTCCCTCGCGACCTCGGGGCGCGCCTCGGGGTTCCGTTGACGGTCTCTGATCTGCGGCGCACCAGGGTGGGGACGTTCCGTGCTTCACAGGCGGTTACGCTGGATACACTGCGCGAACGGGCGCGTGGCTCGGACGCCGCCTCCCTGCTCGTACCGATCGTCGATGCGCTCGGACGGCTTCCGATCTGGGAGGTGCCGGACGAGGCGATATCGCAGGTGCGCAACGGGCGGCTTTCGGGCCGTTGGCTCATCGAGTGCGCCGCGGCTTCCGATGGGGATCTCGCGCTGCTCGTGACTTCGGGGCGGGAGCCGCTGGCGATCGTCGGCCGGGATCCGGCCGGGCTTTGGAAAATCGTTCGGGGCATCTGATTTACATACGGGACCGGATATGGTATAAATTGATTCTTCAATAAAAACGCAACATTCTCTACGCAACGAAAGGAGACGGACAAAAGGTCATGAGTCTGGTCACCGAGAAAAAGAGCGACATCATCGGAAAGTTCCGTGTGCACGACACGGACACCGGTTCCCCCGAGGTCCAGGTCGCGCTCCTCACAGAGAGGATCAACATGATCACGGACCACCTCAAGGTGCACTCCAAGGATTTCAGCACGCGACGCGGCCTGCTCAAGCTGGTCGGGCAGCGGCGGCGCCTGCTGGATTACCTTAAGTCAGTGGAATCGATGCGGTACAAGGCCCTTCTGGAGACGCTCGGCCTTCGCAAGTAGTCCCGGCATCGCTCCAGAAACTTCCGCCAACACAACCTGCGGCCCCCACCGGGGGGCGCTACCAGAAGGGAATACATCACTGTGGGAAACGTGTACGAAATCGAAGTGTCCGGACGCAAACTGTCGATCGAATCGGGCCGTTGGGCCCGTCAAGCGGGCGGCGCGGCGGTCGTCAGCTACGGGGAATCGGTTGTGCTCGTCACAGCCTGTCTCTCCGAGAACCCCCGCCCGGGAATTGACTTCCTCCCGCTCGTGGTCGACTACGTTGAGAAGACCTCCGCGGTCGGAAAGATCCCCGGCGGTTTCTTCAAGCGCGAGGGCAAGCTCTCGGAGTTCGAGATCCTCACCTCCCGGATGATCGACCGGCCGATCCGGCCCCTCTTCCCGAAAGGGTTCTACAACGAGATCCAGATCGTCGCAACCGTCCTCTCCGCGGACAGGGAAAACGACACCGGGATCCTGGCCTTGATCGGCGCGTCGGCCGCCCTGTCGATCTCCGAGATCCCCTTTGCCGGGCCGATCGCCGGGGCGCGGGTCGGCCGCATCGACGGCAAGCTCGTGGTCAACCCCGTCCTTCCCGAATTCGAGCGTAGCGACCTCAACATCTTCGTCGCCGGAAGCCGCGACGCGATCCTGATGGTCGAAGGCGGGGCGAACGAGGTGTCCGAGGAGGAGACGCTCGACGCGATCCTCTTCGCGCACCGGTCCCTGGTTCCGATCCTCGATCTGCAGGAGCGGATGGCGCGCGAGATCGGCAAGGAGAAGCGCGTCTTCGAGAAGAAGGCCCTGGCGGACGAAGACCTGCGGAAGATCGCGTCGATCGCCGAGGCTCCCTTCGCCGAGGCGTACGCCATAAAGACGAAGCAGGACCGTCGCAAGCGGATAGACGAGATCGCCGAATCGGTTCGGGCCGCCTTCACCGACGAGGAGCGTGCGGAGAAGGGCGCGCTGATCGCCGACGCGGTGAAAAGCCTGGAAAAGAAGTACGTCCGCGGGACGATCATCCGGGATCATAAGCGGATCGACGGCCGGGGGCTGACCGACATCCGCCCCATCTCCTGCGAAGTCGGGGTGCTTCCCCGCACGCACGGCTCGGCCGTCTTCACCCGCGGCGAGACGCAGGCCCTGGTCATGGCCACACTCGGGACGTCCCAGGACGAGCAGCGGATCGACTCGATCCTCGGGGACACCACCAAGTCGTTCATGCTTCATTACAACTTCCCGCCCTTCAGCGTGGGCGAGGTCAGGATGCTGCGCGGTCCCGGCCGCCGCGAGGTCGGGCACGGGGCGCTCGCCGAGCGCGCGGTGTCCAAGGTGCTGCCGAAGAACGTCGACTTCCCCTACACGGTGCGCGTGGTTTCCGAGGTGCTGGAGTCCAACGGGTCGTCCTCCATGGCCACGGTGTGCGGGGCGTCCCTCGCGATGATGGACGCCGGGATCCCGACCTCGGGGGCCGTCTCCGGCATAGCGATGGGGCTCATCAAGGAGGGGGACGACGTCGCGGTCCTTTCCGACATCCTCGGCGACGAGGACCACCTGGGCGACATGGACTTCAAGGTGGCGGGGACCAGGAACGGCGTTACCGCCATCCAGATGGACATAAAAATCGGCGGAGTCAGCCGCGAGATCATGCTCTCGGCCCTGCAACAGGCCCGCGAGGGCCGGCTCCACATCCTCCAAAAGATGAACGCCGTCATCGACACGCACCGTCCCGACCTCTCTCCGTACGCTCCGCGGATCTACGTGATGATGGTCAAGACCGACAAGATCCGCGAGATCATCGGCCCGGGAGGAAAGGTCATCCGCGGGATCCAGGACCAGACGGGTGTCAAGATCGACATCGACGACGACGGCACCGTGAAGATCGCCGCGGTGAACGCCGACTCGGCGCGTGCGGCCATATCCATCATCGAGGGGATCACGCAGACCGCCGAGGTCGGGAAGGTCTACGAGGGAAGGGTGCGAAAGATCATGGATTTCGGCGCCTTCGTCGAGATCTTCCCCGGCACCGACGGCCTGCTCCACGTTTCCCAGATCTCGAAGCACCGGGTCAACGTCGCCGACTGCTTCAAGGAGGGGGACGACGTCACCGTCCGCGTCCTCGAGGTGGACCGTGACGGAAAGATCCGCCTCTCCCACAAGGAGTTCGAGGTGGAGGGGAAGTTCCCCGAGGCCTCGGGCCCCCCGCCGGGACAGGACAGGGAAAAGGGCGATACCGGCAGGGATCGCGGGCGGGACGGCGGCCGCGGCGGGGGAAGGGGACGCAGGTAGTGGATCGTACGGGTTAGACGGCCGACGCCGATGACGGTCGCCCGCACCTTCCTCGACAACGGCGTCGCCATCGTCACCGAGCGGGTCCCCTGGCTGCGGTCGGCCACGGTGGGGATCTGGGCGCCGGTGGGTTCCCGCGCGGAAACGCCGGCCGAAAGCGGCATCGCGCATTTCATCGAGCACATGCTCTTCAAGGGTACGCCCCGCCGCAAGGCGGCGGACATCTCCCGGGCCATCGAATCCGTGGGCGGTACCATGAACGCCTGCACATCCCGTGAATACACGTACTTCTACGCCAAGTCCATGGAAAAGGATTTCCCCCTTGTCGTGGACCTTCTGGCCGACATCTACCGGAACTCCCTTTTCGAAGAGGCGGAACTGGACCGCGAGAGGGGCGTCATCCTCCAGGAGATCCTCATGGTGGACGACACGCCGGAGGAGTACCTGCACGACTATTTCAACGCATCGTACTGGGGGGGCCACCCGTTGGGGTTCCCCGTGCAAGGTTCCGCCGAGAGCGTGGGGCGGTTCGACCGGGCGGGGCTCAAGGGATATTTCGACGACCGGTTCCGGCGCGCGGGGATCGTGGTGACGGTGGTCGGAAACCTGCCGCATGCGGCGGTGGCGGAGGCGTTCGAACGCGCGTTATCCTCGCTCACTCTGGGGGAGCCGCTCGTTCCGGTTCGACCCACGGCGCCGGTGCTGGGGGCGTTCCTCAAGCGGAGGCCCCTCGAGCAGGTTCACCTCTGTCTCGGCGCGCCCGGCGTATCGCGGCGGAGCGACAGGGTCTACGCGATGGACGTGCTCAACGCCGTCCTCGGCGGCAGTTCCAGCAGCCGCCTGTTCCAGCAGGTCCGCGAGGAGCGCGGCCTGGCGTACTCCGTCGGGTCGTCCCTGTCCGCCTACGCCGACGCGGGGGTCCTGGAAATCTACGCGGGCACGGGTCGTGAACATGCGGCGGAGGTGCTGTCCGTGGCCGGCGACGTGGTGGACGCCCTCCAGCGGGGCGGGGTCACGGACGAGGACGTCGCGTTCGGCAAGGAGCTGATCAAGGGGAACACCCTGCTTTCGCTGGAAAGCACCGGGTACCGCATGTCGTGCCTGGCGATGAACGAGATGTTCCTGTCGCGCCTGGAACCGCCGGAGGCGATCCTCGATCGCGTGGACGCGGTGACCCCCGAGGAAGTGCGCTCGCTCGCGGCGGAGGCGCTCCGCAGGGACCGGTTCACGCTGGCGGCGGTCGGCGACCTGCCGGACACCGGGCTTTCCTTCTAGCGTGATGGACGCGGAGTGCGGCATCGGGGTGCTTCTGCTGCGCGGCTCCGCCGATTCGCTCCCCGCGTATCAGACCGCCGGGTCGTCGGGGATGGACCTGAAAGCCGACGTCGATGGTGAGATCGTCATCCCGCCGATGGGCAGGGCGAAGATCCCGACGGGGATCGCCCTGTCGATTCCGTCGGGGGTCGAGGGGCAGGTGAGGCCGCGCAGCGGCCTGGCGATGCGCCACGGCGTGACGTGCCTGAACTCGCCCGGCACGATCGACTCCGACTACCGCGGCGAGGTGTGCGTGATCCTGGCGAATTTCGGGGAGGAGCCGTTCCCCGTGCGGCGCGGGGACCGGATCGCCCAGATCGTCTTTTCCCGGACCCTGCGGGCGCGTCTCGAGGTCGTGTCCGACCTCGGGGAAACCGCGCGCGGGTCCGGCGGTTTCGGACATACGGGGAGATAATCGTTCCAGTCGGGAGGTGACGTCGTGATCGAACGGTACACGCGGCCGGAGATGGCGGCCATCTGGCAGGACGAGAACCGGTTCCGGATCTGGCTCGAAATCGAGATCCTCGCCATGGAGGCGATGGTTCGCGAGGGGTGGATACCCCGTGACGCCCTTGCCAGGGTCCGGAAAAAGGCGTCATTCGACGTCGCCCGGATCAACGAGATCGAGAAGAAGGTCAAGCACGACGTCATCGCCTTCCTGACCTCGGTGGCCGAGCACATCGGCGACGACTCCCGCTTCCTCCACGTCGGGATGACGAGCTCCGACGTTCTGGACACCGCCTTCGCCGTGCAGATGCGGCAGGCGCTGACGCTGCTGATCGGCGAGACGGAAGCGGTATTCGACGTCCTGAAGGCTCGCGCCCTGGAGCACCGGCACACCGTGATGATCGGCCGGACGCACGGCATACACGCCGAGCCCGTCACGTTCGGGTGGAAGATGGCGCTGTGGGCCGACGAGGTCCGCAGGGACATCGCCCGCCTCGTCCGCGCGCGCGACGCGATCTCGGTAGGGAAGATCTCCGGGGCGGTCGGGACTTTCGCGAACATAGACCCCTCGGTCGAGGAGTACGTCTGCCGCAAGCTGCGGCTTTCCCCCGCTCCCGCCTCCACCCAGGTGATCCAGCGCGACCGCCACGCCGAGGTGTTCGCCACGCTGGCGATCGTCGCTTCGTCCCTCGACAAGTTCTCCACGGAGATCCGCCATCTTCAGCGGACCGAAGTCCTCGAGGTGGAGGAGTTCTTCTCCGCGGGCCAGAAGGGGTCCTCCGCCATGCCGCACAAGCGGAACCCCGTCCTTTCCGAAAACCTGTCCGGTCTTTCCCGGCTGCTGCGCGGCTACTCGGTCACGGCGATGGAGAACATGGCGCTATGGCACGAGCGGGACATAAGCCACTCCTCGGCGGAGCGCGTTATCGCCCCCGACGCCACAATACTCCTGCACTTCGCGCTCGGACGGTTCCGCGGGATGATGGAGAAGCTCCTGGTCTATCCCGACCGGATGATGAAAAACCTCGAGAGCACCCACGGCCTGCTCTATTCGCAACGCGTGCTTCTTGCCCTGGCCGGCAAGGGGTTGTCGAGGGAAACGGCGTACGAGGTCGTCCAGCGCTCCGCGATGAAGTCGTGGAAGACCGGGAGGCCGCTCGCGGCGCTTCTCTGGAAGGACAGGGACGTGCGCGCCGTCCTGC